>ERZ857998.1186-NODE-1186-length-31440-cov-9.225745_pt1 | contig 31440 bp, 24 predicted proteins | sample MGYA00519954_ERZ857998 | MGnify/ENA primary metagenome ERZ857998 (study PRJEB31778, sample SAMEA3449424) | human gut metagenome | biome: human gut; feature: human-associated habitat; material: faeces | place: United Kingdom | collected 2010/2012 ...
AAGCCTCGAGGACACAGAGCGAAGCGAAGTCCGCAGAGGCGAAACACCGGGCCGCCGAAGACGGCACGGTGCGAAGATGCAGGACGACCATTGCGAATTGTGGGGCGCTTGCTCTCCCGTCTACCAGCTTGTCAAAAAGACTTTTTGACAAGCTGCACTGGCGCTCCTGCGGAGCGCCAGTTTTGCAAAGAGGAAATGGCGATGGAGATACAAATTCGCTATCACGACGTTGAACTGCCGCGCCTATGCGCGGTGGAAGGCGGCGATTGGATTGATTTGCGCGCGGCAGAGCGCGTGGAGATGAAGGCGGGAGAGTTCCGCATCATCTCCCTGGGAATTTCTATGAAGCTACCGGAAGGCTACGAAGCACACGTCGTGCCACGCAGCTCCACGTTTAAGCGCTGGGGGATTTTGCAAACCAACCATATGGGCGTGATCGACAACGCGTATTGTGGGGATGGCGACGTATGGGGCTTTCCGGCTTTAGCCATGCGCGATACGGTGATCGAAAAAGGAGACCGCATTTGCCAATTTCGGATTGTACAAAAGATGGAACCCGTGCGCTTTGTGGAAGTCGAGCGCCTAGAGGGCGCAAACCGCGGCGGCTTTGGCAGCACGGGCGCGCAGTAATGTCGTGGGGAAGGAGGAGATTGCGTGATCCACGCGTTTCTCATGGTCGGCCAATCCAATATGGCGGGGCGCGGCATTGCAAGCGAGGTAGAACCGATACGGAATGTGCGCATTAAAGTGCTGCGCAATGGCAGGTGGCAGTCCATGTATGTTCCTGTCAACGGGGATCGGCCTTTTTCCGGTATATCGTTGGCGGAAAGTTTTGCGGACGCATATGCCAAGGAAAAACAAGTGGATGTGGGCTTGATCCCTTGTGCTGACGGCGGAACTTGTTTGGAAGACTGGCAAATTGGCGGGCTTCTGTACGACCATGCCGTAATGCAGGCGCGGCTTGCGCAGCGCACGTCTTCGTTGAGAGGTATCCTTTGGCACCAGGGCGAGGGGGATTGCACACCGGAGCGCTATCCGCTGTATGAAGAGCGACTCACCCTGATTTTGCAAGGCTTCCGGAGGGATTTATGCCTGCCAGAAGTACCCATCTTGGTGGGCGGCTTGGGGGATTTCCTTGCAGACAGAACTGAAGATCCCAGTTTAAAAAATTATGTGTTCGTCAATCAGGCTCTGCAGGACTTGGCGGCGCATAACGCTGCCATTGGTTTCGTGCCGGCGGATGGCCTTTTGCCCAATCCGGACAATTTGCACTTTTGCGCAAAAGCATTGCGCGAATTTGGCCTGCGGTATTATGCGCGTTTTCGGGAAATGGAAGAGCGTGGATAACGCACGGCCCGCTGGAGAAGCTTTGCCGCTCCAGCGGGCCAATTTTTGTCCAAACGTCTCGCTTTACGCGGGGAAAACCGCCCGAATTTCTGCCAGAGGAGATCATTCCAGCGGCTCTTCCAGCAAATCGACGCGCCGGCAAGCGCCATTTTCAGAAAACCGTAAGGCGGCAATCTCGTAGGGCGCGAGAGAAAGCCGGAATGGATGCCCCAGAATATTGCCGCTGGCGATGGCGCTTTCCCCATTTGCCTCGTATAAATGAACGATTCGCTCTCCGCTACCGTCTTCCGCGCACTTGAGCGCGGTAAGGAGCGCGCCGGATGTTTCGGCAAAGCTGGCGCTGGTGGGAAGCGCGCCTTCTGGATGGAACGTTTCATGCAGCGCAAAATATGGCTGGTTTAGCAGCATGCCGCGCCGGGAAGCTTCCATAGGGGAAAGCGCGGCGGGGCACAGGGCAAAACGCACGGTTTGCCATCCCTGGTCGATAAACGGATAGTGCTCTTCCGGCGTGCAGACCTTGGGCGTGTGGTGCGCATAGCGCGGCGAGCGCAAAAGCGTGATGCGCAGGCGGGAATCCAGCGCGTCGTAAGCAAATTTTCCATCGTTGATCACGGTCAGATTGCCCAGCCGCACCCAGCTTTGCATGGGATACTCCACTCCATCGCTTGGCCGCTTCGCAAAGCCAAAGGGAATTTCCGCCGTGCTACCGCTGGTGTCGCCCGCGCATTGCATTTCCCATTTGAGCATGGTTTCGCGTTCTTGCCAATTCACTTCGCACAGCACGCTGAGTTGATCCGCTGTGCGCCACAGCGAATAGGTCATCACAATGCTAGAATTGCGCCAGGCAAATTCCGCGCGGATGGAAGAGCGAACCGGCCCATCCTCCGTGCGCGCAATTCTGATTAAACGGAAGCGGCCCAGATCCTCGTCAAACCGCGTGACGGCGTGCGACCAGGTATCGCTGGTATCGCAAATGGCCACGGGACAGAGGGAAGGGGCGGCAAGCGCTTCGCCGCTTCGTTTATCGTACAGGCTTGTAAGTAGACCGCTTTCCGGCGAGAATTCCGCCCGCAGGCAATCGTTTTCCAGCACAAGCGCCATCCGAACCATATCGGCGAAAGACATACGCCCATTACCCCCAACGAAGAGGGATGTTCTGTCCCCTCTGTCGCTAAACTATGGTGCAGGTAGACAAGGGGTTGACGGCTGTACTGTTCCATGATGTTGACCTCTAAACGGGTGTATCCCTGGGGTGAGGCGAGTGGAGATACTGTTAATCGGCAACACCGACTTCGTGACGAAGCAGTGGATCGAGCACACGTTCCCCCACGACAAGGTGGTGGTGGCCCTCCGCAAAGGGACCGAATCCAGCGGCGAGGATCTCAAAATCATCGACATGCCCGACCGTGACGCCGTGTCGGAAGTGTTCTCCAACTACGAATTCGATCGAATCGTCTACTTCTCCGAAAATCTGACGCCCCGCAGCGAACGTGACGGCGACCTGGGCTACCTGCGCCGACTGCTGCACACCGTCCGCAATCGCAAGGTCCAGATGCTGATGGTGAGCGGGCCGGAATCGGAATTCACCTATCCGCAGGAAACGGACGTGCACGAGACCAGCAAAAGCCTGATGTCGCGTGCCGGCGAAGAGCTCGGCCTGTACTATGCGCGCACCTACGATCTGGAAGTGAAGATCGTGCGCTGCCCCTATCTGTACGCGCCGCAACGCAATGGCGTCACCGCATATTTCAACGGCTTGTTCGAACAGGCACAAGCGGGAGAACTGCGCTTCCATGAACGCGCCGAACAACGCACCTGCTTCCTATGCGCCGACGATCTGGCCGAACTTATCTACCGCATATTCGACGACTGGACCGCCGACAGCGAGCTGTTCCACGTTCCGAACGTGTTCGACTTCACTTACGGCGATTTGGGAACGCTGATCGCGGGATATTTTCCGGGAACGAAGGTCGTATACGGCGAGGACCGTCCGCAGGCATACCCCGCCGACGACCACGAATTGCGATTGCGGTACGGCTTTTCGCCACGATACTCGCTTCGCGAGGATTTTCCGCACGTCATCGAAGGCTGGTTGAAGCTCCGCGAGAACAAAACCGACAAGCATCCGGTATGGGATTTCCTACGCAGCCACAACAAATGGTGGACCGTGCTGGAAATCATCGGCGCGTTCCTGCTGACGGAATGGCTCCGCACTTTTACACAAGGCAACAGCCAGCTGGAAACTGTGGACCTGCGATTGCTGTTCGTGGTGATCGTCGGCACCATCTACGGGCTGCATGCCGGCGTGTTCGCAGCCGTACTGGCCTGCGCCGGCGTGGCCATGTCCTACGCGTCGCAGGGCGCGTCCTTCGCCCCGTTGTTCTACGACACATCGAACTGGCTTGCCTTCGTCATTTATTTCGTGGCTGGATCGGTATGCGGCTATGTGCAGTCGCGCAACCAGGAGAGCGTGAGGTTCGTGCGCGACGAGAACGGGTTGTTGCGCAATCGTCTGGACTTCCTGCGCGGGCGGTATCAGGATGTGCTCGACGACCGCAGACAGTTGCGCGACCAGATCATCGGCAGACGCGACAGTTTCGGCAAACTGTACGCCGTGACCCGAGAATTGGACGAAGTGCAACCGCAGAAGCTGTACCATACGGCGATCCGCATCATGCAGGAAAGCCTCGATAGCGACAGCCTCGCCATCTTCCGAGTGGACAACGGCGGACAGTTCGCCCGTCTTGTGGCGGCGAGCCCACGGTTCGACGTCGGCAGCTTCCGCTCCATACGCGTCTCGGATTACGGTGAAATCATCACCGCGCTGGAACACAACGGCATATGGGTGAACCGAACGTTAAAGGACAAATTCCCGATGTACGCCGTCGGCGTGCGTGACCGTGGCGAACTGGCCGTGATCATCACCATGGGAGAGGCCAAACCGGACCAGATGAACCTGTACTTCCAGAATCTGTTCAGCATCATGTGCGGTCTGGTCGAATCGGCCATGATCAGGGCCTTCGAATACGAGGACGTGGCGCGCCGGTCCATGCTGGTGCCGGGAACGAACCTGCTGAAGCCAGAAGCGTTCCTGCCGAAGGTGCTGGCTGCCAACGACCTCAAACACGACCATATGGGCGACCATCTGCTGCTCAAAGTCGAATGCGAGGGAAACCTTGAGGACGTGGACTCCCTGCTGATGCAAAGCATCCGCCAGACCGATGAGGCCGGCATGCTGACGGATGACGGCGTGTATCTGCTGATGAACCAGGCGGGGGAGAAGGAACTGCCGATCATCCTCAAACGTCTGACCCGTTCCGGCTTGCACTGCTCCTACGTTCCGCAGACCCAAGAGGATGCCCTGCTTTCCGAAGCCCAATCGCATATCGTGCAAGCCGACGATGGGGGTGAAAGCTGATGGGGTCGACGACTATCGCCGCGTTGATCATCATCGCCGTGCATCTGCTGGTCTGCATGATGCTGTGTCTGCTGCACCACGTCGGAGTGCTGAAAGTCGATGGACTGCTGCTCCCGTTCATGGCGTTGATTCCCCTATGGGGGCCGTTGAGCGTGGCGCTCATGCATTCGCGTGCCGTGCTTCGTGGGGGACGACGGATTCCCGCCGGTCTGCAGGAACTGAAGGTCGAGGATCGGGAACAACGCAACATTCTTGTGGACGACCGTACGGATTACGCCAACACCGTGCCGTTGGAAGAGGCGCTGATCGTGGACAATCCACGGCAGCGTCGTAATCTGATGCTGTCCATTCTTAACGAGAATCCCGGCCAATACGCCAATCTGCTCTCCCAAGCCCGTCTGAACGAGGACGTGGAAGTCGTGCATTACGCGGCCACGGCCATGGCGCAGATCAGCGCGAAGGAAGACATCGCGTTGCAGCAACGCATGGAGGAATACGAGCGGAACCGCGATTCGGACGAGGCGCTCGACCGGTACCGTGAGGCGCTCGAACACTACTTGGAATCCTCCATGGAACAGGGGTATGCCAGAACGTTGCAGATGCGCCGATACACCGACCTGCTCGCCGAACGGCTCAAACGGCATAACGACTACCGCACCGTATGCTCGTTGGCGAAGACGCAGATGGATCTCGGTTCGTTCGATGCCGCGTCTCGCACCATCGAAGCGGCGCTGTCCGCATGGCCGCGTCAAGGTGACGTCTGGCTGATGAAACTGCGATTGGAAGCCGCACGTCACGATGGCGAGGCGGTGCAACGCACCGTCCGGCACATCAAGGACGACCACATCTACCTTGGCGGCCGAGGCCACGACATCCTGCGATTCTGGCTCGGCGACAAGGAGGCTGGGCGCGCATGATACGTTCCGCATGGCGCATATGGAAGCGCTTCCGTTGGAAAAATCTGGTCCGCGTGTGGGCCGTATTCATGGCCATCGCCTTGGTGCTGTTGGCGCAAACCTTGGGCATCCACTACGGCGCGACGAAATTCACTTTGAAATACATGGCTCGTAACGAGGCCATTCCGGCCCAGAACGCCATCATGGGGCAGCGCGCCACGAACCTGATGCTCGTGGATAGTTCCCAGGATGGTGTGGACGAGGCCGAAGCCATGATGAAACAGGTGCTGCTCGACATGAAAGTGCCGACCGCCACCGTGGATCTGGCCAAAACCGATCCCGACGACATCCCCTCATTGAATCGGTACCGCACCGTGCTGATCGTCATGCCGGAACTTGATTCGCTGGGGGATGAGCTGGTGTCCATCATGAGATGGGTTGAAGGCGGCGGCAACATGATGCTTGCCATGACGCCTGAAAAAACAGGCTATCTGGACGCGATCGGGCCTCAAATCGGCATCGAATCCTCCGCATACGACTACGTGATGACCAAAGGCATCAAGCCTGCCAGGGACTTTATGCTGGGTGGCGGGCACACCTACATGTTCAGTGGCCCGTTCAAATCGTCGTTGAGTCTGAACCTCAATGAGAAGGGCACCGTCGAAGCGGTCAGTGCCAACGGCCATACGCCACTGATCTGGAGTGCCGATGTGCGTTCCGGACGAACCGTGACCTGCAATATCGGCATCTATGGCAAGGTGGTGCGTGGCTTCTATGCCTCCGCGTTCAGCCTGCTGGGTTCCGCCACGGCATACCCGGTCATCAACAGCGCCGCGTTCTATCTGGACGATTTTCCATCCCCGGTCCCCAGCGGAGACGCCACCTACATCAAACGCGACTACGGCATGAGTATCGCCGACTTCTATTCGAAGGTCTGGTGGCCGGACCTGACCAAACTTGCGGAACGCTACGGTATTCGGTTTACCGGCGTGATGATTGAGAATTACGGGGACGATACGAAAGACGCTCCCGTACGGCAGAAGGACGAATCGCATTTCAGCTATTTCGGCGGACTGCTGCTCAAACAGAACGGCGAAATCGGCTACCATGGCTACAACCATCAGCCGCTCGTACTGCCGAACACCGATTATGGCGACGAATACGCGTACCATCAGTGGCCGAATCGCAAAGCTGTCGTCGCCTCGCTGCGCGAGCTGATCGCATTCCAAAAGTCCGTGCTGCCGGCGGCCACAGCGTCGGTATATGTGCCGCCGTCCAACATCCTGTCCAAGGAAGGACGGCAGACAATCGGACGAGACGTACCCGAAATCCGCACCATCGCCAGCACCTACCTGCCAAGCGACAGCAAACTGCCTTACGTGCAGGAATTCGGTGTGGCCGATGACGGCATCGTCGAGGCGCCGCGCATCGTCTCCGGCGGCATGGTGGGAGATTACATGCGGCTCGCCGCAGAATCCGAACTGAACATGCATTTCGTCAGCACCCACTTCATGCATCCGGACGACATGCTCGACCCTGACCGTGGCGCGAAAGAAGGCTGGGCGGTCTACAGAAAAGGCCTTGAGAACTATCTCGACTGGCTTGAAGCGTCCGCACCGTCCATCCGCATGCAGACAGGCACGGAATGCGCGTCCGCGGTGCAACGCTTTTCTGGACTGACTGTCAAGATGAGGGAATCCGCCAATGAGTGGGAATTCGACTTGGGCAATTTCAAGGACCAGGCTTGGCTGCTGCTCCGCGCGAACCATGGCACGCCCGGCAGAATCCAAGGCGGAAGCATGATCCGGATGACGGGGAATCTGTACCTCATCAAGGCCACGGACTCCACAGTGCACGTCGAACGCAAGGCTGGAGGCGCGGCATGAGAATCTGCCTGGTATTGGAAGGTTGCTACCCGTACGTGCATGGAGGCGTGTCCACATGGATGCACAGCTACATCACCGCCATGAAGGAACACGAGTTCGTGCTGTGGGTGATCGGTGCTAAGGGCAAGGACCGCGGCAAATTCGTATACGATCTGCCCTCAAACGTGGTGGAGGTGCATGAGGTGTTCCTCGACGACGCGTTGCGTCTGAGCGGTGAACATGCGAAAGTGATCTTCACCGACGAGGAAGTCAAGGCACTGCGTGAGCTGGTGAATCTGAGCGATCCCGACTGGGACGTACTGTTCAACCTGTTCCACAACAAAGGCGTGCATCCGCTGTCGTTCCTGCAAAGCAACGAATTCATCGACCTGTTTACGAAGATCTGCATGGAGGAATACCCGTACGTCGCCTACGCGGATGCGTTCCACACCGTGCGATCCATGCTGCTGCCGGTGCTGTACCTGATGACGGGAGAAGTGCCGAAAGCGCAGATCTACCATGCCATCTCCACCGGTTACGGCGGCCTGCTGGCATGCTTGGGCGGCAGTATCAACCACGCACCCGTATTACTAACCGAACATGGCATCTACACGCGCGAACGCGAGGAGGAGATTCTTTCCGCCGAATGGGTTGCGCCCGCGTTCCGGCAACGGTGGATCCGTTTCTTCGCCATGCTGTCACAGGAGATCTACCGTAGGGCATGGCGTGTGGCCAGCCTGTTCGGCCGCGCTCGCCAGACCCAGATCGACATGGGCGCTCCGGCAAGCAAATGCCTGGTCATTCCCAACGGCATCCAATACGAACGGTTCTGCGACATTCCACTCAAGCCTGAGGACGGTTGGGTGGATATCGGCGCCGTGGTACGTCTGGCTCCCATCAAGGACGTGAAAACCCTCATCCACGCGTTCAGCGAACTGTCGAACCGCGTGGACAATGTCAGGCTGCACATCCTCGGTGGTGTGGACGACCAGGACTATGCCGACGAATGCTATGAGCTGGTGAAACAGCTTGAAGTGAAGAACCTTGAATTCACCGGACGCGTGAATGTGGTCGAATACATGCGCAAACTGGATTTCACGGTGCTGACCAGCATCTCCGAAGGCCAGCCTCTGTCGGTGTTGGAATCGTTCGCGGCGGCCCGCCCTTGCGTGACCACCGACGTGGGCTGCTGCCGTGAACTGCTGGAAGGCGAGGAAGGCGACGACCTCGGCGTGGCCGGCTTCTATGTGCCTCCGATGTACCGCGAGGGCCTTGCCCGCGCCATGGAACGCATGTGCGCGAGCCGCAAGCTGCGCGAAGCCATGGGCCAAGTGGGACGCGAACGCGTGAAAACCTACTATCGGCATGAGCGCATGCTTGACGAATACCGTGCGCTGTATCTCGATACCGCCGACCATTACGGGTTGGAGCACTGATATGGCGGGAATCGGATTCGAACTCAAGAAACTGTTCCACCGCAAGGGCCTGGTCGCCATGGTGCGCGCCTACGGTTATGCCGGTGTGATCTGCACCGGACCGATGCTGCTGGGCATCCTGCTGCAGTTCGGCGTGCTGGCGGTCAGCGGTTGGTGGCACGTGCCCCGCGCGGACCAGAATCTGCTGGTCTGCATGATCACGTACACGCTGCTCGCCTCATTGGTGTTGACCAGCTTCCTGTCCATGCCGGTGACGCGTTTCCTTGCGGACATGCTGTTCGAACATCATGAGGAGACCATTCTTCCATCGTTCTGGGGATCCACGACCCTCATGCTGGCGGTGGGTGCGGTGCTGTACGCGGTGTTCCTGCTGTTTTCCGGCGCGACCCTCATGCAGGGGTTACTCTGCCTATGGCTGTTCCTGGAAATGATCGTCAATTGGAATGCGATGAGCTATCTGACGGCCATCAAGGATTACCAAGGCATCATGTGGTCGTTCGTCGCGGCGGTGGTCGTGGCGTTCCTGTCCGCATGCGCGATGATGGCGCTGGGCCTGCCGCAGGTGGAAAGCCTGCTGGCCGCAGTGGCGTTCGGCTACGGCGTGATGATGGTCTGGGACGTGGTGCTGCTGCACCGGTATTTCCCGCAAAGCTCGGAAAGCCCGTGGACGTTCCTCGCATGGCTGGACCGGTTCCTGCCGCTCGCCCTGACGGGACTGCTGACCACCCTCGGCTTGTTCTCCCACTTGGTGATCACCTGGTGTGGTCCGCTTGGCGTGCATGTGAAGGGACTGTTCTACGGTGCCCCCTACTATGATGTGCCCGCGTTACTGGCGTTCCTGACGATTCTGATCACCACCGTGAATTTCGTGGTGTCGGTGGAAGTTGATTTCTATCCGAAATACCGTGCCTACTACGCGCTGCTCAACGACGGCGGCACCGTGAAGGACATCGTGGTGGCCGAACGCGAGATGCTCGCCGTGCTCAACCGTGAGCTGTACTACACCGCGTTGAAGCAGCTGTTCGTCACCGCGGCGGTCATCTCGTTGGAAAAGATGGTGTTGGGCGTGCTGCCGCTCGGTTTCAACGATGGCATGCATGGTTATTTCCGTGTGCTGTGCGTCGGATACGCCCTGTACGCGGTCGGCAACACCGTGCTGATGATTCTGCTGTATTTCACTGATTACTTCGGCGCGGTGTGCTGCGCCGCGATATTCGCCGGGTCGGCCACGGTCTTGACTGTCATTTCGCAGTTCGTTCCGGTCGCGCTGATGGGATTCGGCTTCCTGCTGGGCGCGTCGGCGTTCCTGCTGGCCGCGGTCGTGCGATTGGCGGTGTTCACCGACAATCTGCCGTATCGTGTGCTCGGCGCGCAGCCGATTGTGGCGACCGAAAAGCGCGGATGGTTTACGAAACTGGGCGAAGCGTTGGACGAATTCGGCGAACGGCTGCATGGAACTTTCGGACGGAAGGAATCATGAGGGAAAGCGTGGAAAGCATGGAAAGGAACGGACGAATGACGATGGGTAATCGGCCGTGCGGCCGCAATGCCATATTCAAATGCGTGGCGATCATCGCCACGGTCGTGACGACGTTCTCCTGCGTCGCCTGCGGAAACGCTGCGGACAGTGGTTCCACGGCAGACAAATCGGCGGCGCAATCGCAAGGAAAGCATGAGAAAGTCAAGAAAAGCGCCACGCAGGGGCTTGACGGCGCGCATCTGCGTGACAACGACTCGCTGTACAAGGTGTATGACGACAGCGGTGTGGAAACCATGTATCTGACGGTCTCGCGCGGCAACAAGTCGGAAGGCACCGACCACAGTTGGAGCGAAATCAACCAGTATTCCGTGGATGATTACGCGGCCATGCGCACCAACCGGTACCAAGTCAACGGTCTGCTGCAGGTCGGCGACGAACAGGGGCCTGTATCCGGCGAACTCGGCTACGGTGAAAAAGCGCCGAACGCCACCGTGCAGGTGCGCGGCCAGTCGTCCAGTCTCAATAAGCAGAAGAACTACAAAATCGAGCTGAAAAGCGGCAAAGGCAAATGGCGCGGGCAGCGCACCATCGCATTGAACAAGCATATGGGCGAAGGGCTGCGATTCCGCAACAAGATGGCATACGACCTGATCCGCGGCATCGACCAGATGATGGGACTGCGCACGCAATTCGTGCACCTGTACGTCAAGGACGAAACCTCCGGTTCCAACTCCTTCGACGACTATGGCCTGTACACGCAGGTGGAGCAGCTCAACAAAAGCGCGCTCCAAGCGCACGGCCTCGACAAGAACGGCCAGCTGTACAAGGTCAACTACTTCGAATTCCAACGCGACGCGGACGTGATCAGACTCGCCGACGATCCCAAATACAATCTGTCGAAATTCGAGGAGAAGCTGGAGGTCAAAGGCAACAGCGACCATACCAAACTCATCGCCATGCTCAACCAGCTCAACGATTATTCGGTGCCGATGAGCAGCATCCTCGGCAAATATTTCGATACGGAAAATCTCGCATACTGGATGGCGTTCCAGCTGCTGACCGGCAACACCGACACGCAGAGCCGCAACATGTACCTGTACAGCCCTACGAATTCCGACACCTTCTATGTGCTGGACTGGGACAATGACGGCATGCTCATGCGCAAGGAGAACCAGATCCGCAATATCTCCACCGGTTCCAGCTGGGAGCAGGGAGTCAGCAACTATTGGGGCAACGTGCTGTTCAAACGCTGCCTGCAGACCAAATCGTTCCGCGACGAACTCGACAAGGCCGTGAAGCGGGAATACCGCTATATGAGCGCAAAACGCATCAATACGATGGTGGACCACTACGAGTCCATCACCAGGCAGTATTTGTGGAGGACGCCCGATTCCATGTACGAGCCGCTGACGCGCGCCCAGTATGACGAAGTGGCGGGGCAGCTGCACGACGAGGTCGCGCAGAACTACAGGATCTACAAAGAAAGCTTCGACAAGCCCATGCCGTTTTTCATCGACGCTCCACAGGCCGCAGACGGCAAACTCAAATTCAGCTGGGACACCTCGTACGATTTCCGTGGCGAGGATCTGAGCTACGACGTCACCGTCGCCAAGGACTATCTGTGTGAGGACGTCATCTTCTCCAAAACCGATCTGGCATTGCCGGAGACGGTGACGGACCTGCCAGGCGACGGACAGTATTTCATACGAGTGCGGGCGCGCAACGCCTCCGGCAAGACGCAGGACGCCTTCGACTACTACATGACCGACACCGGCAAGACGTACGGCACGAGATGCTTCTACATCAAATCCGGGAAGATAGTGGAGGATGTCAATGCGCGGTGATGGCGGGGCGTCGAAACTGCTGGAACGGGTCCGCCGTCGTGTCGGCGAGGAGCTTTCCATGCCTCCGCGCCGCTGTGAGGAACATTACCGGCATGAGCTCAAGTATCTGATTTCGTACGGGCAGAAAGCCGATCTGAACTTGCGTTTGGCTCCGTTGCTTGAACAGGACAGCCACGCGCGTGGCGGCTGCTATATGATTCGCAGCCTGTATTTCGACGATTATTGGAACACCGCCTACCAGGAGAAGGTGGACGGCGTGCTGATGCGCAAGAAATACCGTATCCGTATTTACGATTACAGCGACCGCGTGATCAAGTTGGAGCGCAAGCGCAAGCGCGACAGCTGGATATACAAAGAGGACGCGTCGCTCACGCATGGGCAGTTCGATCGGATATTGGCCGGCGACGTCGGATTTTTGGAACACAGCGAAGAGCCGTTGTGCCGGGAATTCTATGTGGAATACATGAGCAATGTGCTGCGGCCGCGGGTGATCGTCGATTACGAGCGTGAGCCGTGGATCCTCGACGCGGGCACGGTGCGCATCACCTTCGATATGAACGTGCGCGCGGCGGTGGATGGATTCGACGTTTTCGACCGTAGTCTGCCCACTCTGCCGGTACTTGAGCCGGGCAAGCTGGTGATGGAGGTCAAATTCACCGAATTCCTGCCGCAGATCGTGCGTGACATTCTGCCAGGCAAGGCGCAGGAGATAACGGCCGCCTCGAAATACGTGCTGTGCTATGACAAAGCCTCGTATCTGCGGGGTTTCGACTACTGGCAGGAAGGCTGGAACGTGCCGAGCGTGTGACTTGAGCGCACCGGTCGGACGTATCGCGGAAGACCGAAAACAGACGGACGAAAACGCGCAGCCGAAAACATCGGCAATCGTAGAAAACGTAATAACCGAACAATCGCAAAAGAGAAAGCGAAACCATGAGCGTAAACGACATGATCAAGAAATCGGTGCTGAACTCCTTCAGCCAATACAACGTGCCCAAAATGGCGCTGGCCCTGCTGGTGGCGCTGCTGGTGGGCATCGTCATCTACTGCGTATACCGGCGGTTCTACACGGGCGTCGTGTATTCGCGCAGCTTCGCGGTGACGCTGGTGGGCATGTGCGTGCTCACCTGCATGGTCACATTGGCCATCAGCACGAACATCGTGATCTCGCTTGGTATGGTGGCGCGTTGTCCATCGTGCGTTACCGTACCGCCGTGAAGGATCCGATGGACCTGCTGTACCTGTTCTGGGCCATCACGTCCGGCATCGCGGCCGGCGCGGGCATGTATCTGCTGGTGGTGGTCGCCGGCGCGGTGATGATTGGCATGCTCGCCCTGTTCTATTCGCATCAGGACAAGGGCCGCGTGTACATCGCGGTGATCCATTACGCTTCCGACGCGGTCGGGGACGACATCACGCGCGCGTTCGGCCGCACGAAGTTCTTCGTCAAATCCAAAACCATGCGTGGCGACCATGTGGAGATGGCCGTGGAAGTGTTCTGCGACGACAAGGACATGACGTTCGCCGAGCGGATTCGTGCCATCGAGGGTGTTGAGGACGTCACCCTGATACAGTACAACGGTGAATATCACGGATAGGACGTGGTGACAGGAAGGAATCTGTTTGGCTGACACACCGGAAATGGGCAGGACGCCGTCCACCGACGAGCTTGTGCCGGAGCTGACGTTCGACGAGATCGACCGTGCGTTCGACAACAACGAGTTCTGCTTCTACCTGCAGCCCAAATGCAATGCGGCTACGGGTGCCATCGTCGGTGCCGAGGCGCTGGTGCGTTGGAACCACCCCAAATATGGTGTGGTATCTCCGGGCAGGTTCGTTCCCATGCTGGAACAGGCCGGACAAATCTCCCGACTGGACGTGTTCGTATGGCGTTCCGTGGTCCGGATGCTGGCACGTTGGGAACGTGAGGGCCGCAATCTGGTGCCGATTTCCGTGAACGTCTCCATGGTGGACATCGACCAGATGGATGTGGCGGACACGCTCACCGGACTGCTGAACGAATACGATGTCGACGCTCGGCTGCTCCAAGCGGAAATCACCGAAAGCGCCGTGGCCAGGAACCTGTCCAAAGTGGAAAGCACCATCCGCAAGCTGCATGCGGACAACATCGCGGTGCTGATGGATGATTTCGGATCGGCGTATTCGTCGCTGAACATGCTCAAGGACATCAACGTCGATGTGATCAAACTTGACATGAAATTCATCGACCTCGATGAGGACAATGCCAGCAAAGGGCTGAAAATCGTCGAATCGGTGGTCAACATGGCCAGAAAGCTGCGACTGCTGGTCATCGCCGAAGGCGCACAGACCAAACAGCAGGTCGACCAGCTGCTGTCCGTGGGATGCCGGTACATCCAAGGGTATTACTTCCACGAACCGCTTCCGGTGGGACGGATGGAGAAGCTGTTGGCCGAACGTCCCGACGACCGGCATTTCTGGGATATGTCAAACGATTTCATGCATGGCAGCTATGTGCCCGTCAACGGCCGTACCATGCTTGAGACGTCCGCGCTCGCCGCCAGCACCTTCGAGATTCTGGCCAATGGCATGGCGGAACTCTCCCGACTGAATGTGAAGACGGGCGAGTACCGCGCGGTCAAACGCGATGGCATACTGCCGACGCCGGAAACCGATGATTTCGAAACCTACGTGCAGACGCTGATCGCCGAACGCGTGGTGCATCCGGACGATGCCGACAGGTTCCGTGCTGATATGGATCTGGCTTCGCTCCGTTCGCTGCTGTTCTCGCAGAAATCCGCGTTCGGAGTGTACCGCAGTGAGGTGCTGGCCAGAACCGGCATGATCTCCTTCGCGGTGATTCCCTCACGTGAATGCTCCGAAAGCGATCCATGGGCCGTGGTGATGGTTGGCCGGAACCTGCCGATAGAGTCCTTTGTACGGTTGAACGGCGAGGAGTACCGACGGGATTCATTGACGGGGCTGCTCAACCGCAACGCTTTCGACGATGATGTGGAATTCATCCAAGCCACCCATGACAAGCCGTTGACGGTGATGTACATGGATCTGATTGGCCTGCATGAGATCAATAATCATTTGGGTCATGCCAGAGGCGACGTGGTGCTGTGCGAGCTTGCGGACGCGGCGCGCGCCTATTTCGGCGACGATAATATCTACCGCATCGGCGGCGACGAGTTCGTGATCATCAGTTTCGCCCATTCGATGGCGCAGAGCGCCCGACAGATGGGATATATGCGTCAGGAGCTGCTTGATCACGGTTGCGAGCTGTCCGTGGGCATGGCCGAATCCGATGACGGCGAGGATATTCCGGATCTGGTCAACCAGGCGGAAAACGAGATGCGCAAGGACAAGAAGCGCTACTACGCCAGCGGCAGCGGCAAAAGGCAGTTGCGCACGTTGAACAAGCAGCTTGAGGACATCCTGGTACGCAACAAAGACATGGAATCGTTGCTGCAGCATTTGAATACACGGTATTCGATCGCTTATGTGGTCAATCTGCGTGCCGATACGCAACGGCCGGTCGTGGTTCCCGGCTATGTGCAAAAAATGCTTGACAAACATGGCGGTTCCTTCCACGAGATGCTGCTCGACTATTGCGACAAATTGGTGGCGCCGGCCTACCGGGACGGCTTCCGCATGCTGTTCGACTACGATTACGTCCGCGACCGGATATGCAGGGAAGGCGCTATACGGTACGCCTACGTCAGAAACGACGGCGAACGGTTCCTGATTACGATTTTCCCCGACACCCATTCCGTGGACGAGGTCATGTGGGTGTTCGCCAAAGAAGACACGTCGTCCGAAGAATAGGATTTCGGGCATCGGACGGTATGCTGTCCGGTTTTGCCGGTGTTGTGGGATATTGACGAAAAAATTGTGTGTCGTGGGTGCTTCCTCGCATGGAAAAGGGCTTATGATGAAACCGTTGGCCGCGGCAATGGATGCCGTGGTCTTCGCTTGAACACACAGTCGCTTAAAGGAGAGCACTATGGTCTATCGCATGATTTTCAACCAGACCGCGTATTTCGGCCGCGGAGCCATCAAGGAGATTCCGGGCGTCGCCAGGTCCCATGGCTTCACCAAGGCGTTCATCGTCACTGATCCGGTGCTGCTGGAGACCGGCACCGTCAAGAAGGTCACCGACGTTCTTGACGAGGCGGGCATGCCGTATGAGGTGTTCGACAACGTCAAGCCGAATCCGCCGGTCGAGTGCATCCAGGATGGCGTCGCCAAGTTCGCAGCCTCCGGAGCCGACTTCCTGATCGGTCTGGGCGGTGGTTCCCCGCAGGACACCTGCAAGGGCATCGGCATCGTGACTGCCAATCCGGAATTCGCCGACGTGCTGTCCCTTGAAGGCGTGGCCGACACCAAGAACCCGTCCGTGCCGATTTTCGGTGTGCCGACCACCGCTGGCACCGCGTCCGAAACGACCATCAACTATGTGATCACCGACACGGCCAACAAGCGCAAGTTCGTGGCCGTCGACCCGCATGACATCCCAATCGTCGCCTTCGTGGATCCGGACCTGACCGACTCCATGCCGCGCGGCCTCAAGGTGGCCACCGGACTCGACGCCCTGACCCACGCCATCGAAGGCTATATCACACCGGGCGCGTGGAGCCTGTCCGACTGCCTGTCCATGCAGACCATCCGCATGATCGCCAAGAACCTCGCCAAGAGCGCCGATGGAGACATTCCGGCCGGCGAACAGATGGCCTACGCCTCCTACATCACCGGCATGGCCTACTCCAACGTCGGCCTCGGTCTGGTGCACGGCATGGCCCACCCGCTGGGCGGCCGCCTCGGCGTGGCGCACGGTGTGGCCAACGGCATCCTGCTGGCCCCGGTCATGGAATACAACAAGGACTACACCGGCGAGAAGTACCGTGACATCGCCGACGCCTTCGGTATCGCCGATGCCTACACCGGCGACATCGAAACCGTGCGTGAAGAGGCCGTCCAGGCGGTGCACAAGCTCACCGTGGATCTGAAGAACCCGACCAAGATCTCCGAAGTTGGCGCCACCGAAGCCGACCTGGAGCCGCTGGCCCATGACGCCTTCCACGACGTGTGCACGCCGGGCAACCCGCGCCAGGCCACCCAGGAAGACATCCTCGCCATCTACAAGAGCCTGATGTAGGTCCGACTGCGGTAGGCGCAATCGCAAAACCGCAATCGAAAAACAAAACGGACGGCATCGATCGCATGGTCGGTGCCGTCCGTTCGCTATCCGCGGAAAATACGCCGCGAATAATCGCTATACCTAATCGCTATTCCTCGTGCTTCTCGCTCCACTCCTCATCAGTGGGAGTGTCGTCATACAGCTCGTGGCCTTCCTGTTCGGCCAATTCCATCTGCTCGTTGATCCACGCGGCCTCGGCCGGATTGATATCAGCGGTGTTCAACACCTTCTGCCACACCGGATACAGCAGATGCATCACAGGATATAACGCGGTGATGAGGATTTCCGGCTTGTGCTTGCGGTAATGCTGCGGATGCGCGTTGAACGTGTTCTTGAAACGGCGCATATAGTTGAGGAACGATGCCGGAGACGTGTCCATACGACGTGCGCTGATGCCCGCGATCATCCGCGGACAATACACGGTCTTGAGATCCTTGCCCAACAGATGCAGCGAGATGTCGATGTCCTCATGCATCACATCCGCCTTGTCTTGGCAGACCTCGTCGGCGATTTCGCGCCAGGCGGTGGCGCGCAGGGCCATGTTGGAACCGAACAGCAGAGGTTGCCCATCATCGGCCCTATAAATACGTTTGCGGGTGGAATTGTCCCCGCGAAGCCCGAAATGACGGCTCGGCAAATCGTAATACATCACCGGACCGGTGGCGCCCATCGCATCCGGATCCTCGGTGAAAATGCCGGACACCACCTCCACCCAGTCCGGGCGGATCATGCAGTCGGCATCGAAACGGCCAAGAATATCGCCGGTGGCATGATTCAAACCATAATCACGCGTTGGAATCAGACCCTGCTCATCATCCTGATGCAGCAGCTTCACCGGCGCTTCCGGATGGTCCTTCATGAACTGCTCCACCACGGCAACGGTCGAATCAGTGGAACGGTTATCGACGACAATCACCTCATGAGGCATCACGGTCTGCCGGGTGGCGTTGAGCAGGCAATCGTTGATACGCTCCTGTTCATTCCAGGCGGGGATGACAATTGAAACGTTCAGCATGGTTTCAAGAATAGGTTCCAGCCCGTACACGGTGCCTGTCTACAATAAGGAGCCATGAGCGAACGCGAACAGCATATGGATACGGACAAGAGGACGGGAACGTCCGGACAGTGCGGCAATACCGACGAAATGCGTTGGGATCTCGGCACGCTGTTCCCTGCGAAAGGCGATTCACGCAGACCTCCGGAATGGCTGGGTCGCGCGCTGCTGTACATCGCCATCGCCATCGTGCTGCTCTCCTTCTGCTGGCGCAGTTGGGGCAAAATCGAATACCTCATCATCGACGTCGTTATCTCGCTGTTCCTGGCGCTCGCCGTGGAGCCGGTGGTGATTCCGCTGGTCAAGCATGGCTGGAAGCGTTCGTTCGCTTCGATTTTCGCGTTGCTGATGTTGGGTGTCCTGCTTTGCGTGATGTTCGGTCTGTTCGGCAATCTGTTCGTGCAGCAGGTCATCGCTTTGTGCAACGGTCTGCCGGCTCTCTACCAGCAGATCTGCGATTTCGTGGCGCAATACACGGATTTCAAGCTTCCTGAGATCAACAGTCTCGGCGGTGAGATTCTGAAGAACATCCAGACCTCGTGGGTCACGGATTTCGCGGGCACCGCCATCAGCACGGTGTCCGGATTCTTCAGCTTCCTGCTGAACCTCATGACGGTGATCATGACCACGTTCTACATTTCGGCGGCCGGCCCGAAGCTGCGCCGCGCGGCCTGCCAGTGGATGGCTCCCTCCGCGCAGCGCCGGTTCCTGTTCGTCTGGACCGTCAGCCAGACGCAGATCTCATCGTTCCTGTTCTCACGTGCCATCCTCGCCGTGCTCAACGCGTTCTTCACCTCGATCTGCCTGATGGCGTTGCACGTGCCGTATTGGATGCCGTTGGCGTTGTTCTGCGGCGTCGTATCGCAGTTCATCCCGATGCTCGGCACGTACATCGGCGGCGCGTTGCCGGTGCTGTTCGCCTGGGGCAGCTGTGGTTTGTGGCAGGCGATCGCCGTGGTGGCGTTCATCTGCGTCTACCAGCAGATCGAAAACCTGATCTTCGCGCCGAAGATCTCCCGCCGCACCATGGACGTCAACGATGCGGTCGCCTTCCTTGCCGTCCTGGCCTTCGGCTCGCTGTTCGGCGCGATCGGCGCGTTCCTGGCGCTGCCTATCGTCGCCTCGATCCAGACGATCGCCCGCACCTACACCAAGCGGTACGATCTGGTCGATTCGCCGCTGATGGACGATCCGGTTCCGGACAAGAAGTCGAAGCTGGTGGAAGGCGCCGAAATCATCAGCGAGCACCTGCACGCCGTGCCGCGCGCCGTGCAGGGGTCGAGCGCGCATGTGCCGATTCCCGACGACGTGCGCTTCCTGCAGGAGCAGGCGTACAATATCACTCGGTCCGACGAGACCGGGGATGCCGACGAATCGCAGACCGTCGCCATTCCGAAGCACGTGTTGGACGGGGTCGATCGCAAGCCGCTGCGGGGAACCGCGGAAGCGGACGGAGCGCAGACGGAAGCCGGACCGCAGGTAGCGGACGGGTCGCAATCGCAGGGAACGGATGACAATCCGAGAAGTAGGTGGCGTTAATGGTATTGCTGAGCGTACTTGATGTCGTGCTGGTGGTTTTGGGCGGCGCCGGCATGCTCTACCAAGCGGTCTGCATCGTCATCTCGCTGTTCGCCAAGCCGATCAAGTTCCCCGAAGCGCCGATGAACAAACGGTACGCGGTGCTGATTTCCGCGCGAAACGAAGCGAACGTCATCGGCAACCTCATCGACTGCCTGCATTCGCAAACCTATCCGAGCGAGCTCATCGACATCTGGCTGGTGGCCGACAACTGCACCGACAACACCGCCGAAGTGGCCCGAAACATGGGATGCCACGTCATCGAACGATTCAACAAGGAGCAGGTCGGTAAAGGCTACGCGCTGACCTATCTGCTCGACCAGATGAACGAGTCGGGCGCATCCGACCCGTATGACGCCTTTTTCGTGTTCGATGCCGACAACAAACTCGACAAGCACTACATCGAGGAAATGAACAAGGGCTTCCAAGCCGGTTTCAAAATCCTCACCAGCTACCGCAATTCCGTGAACCTGTCCGACAATTGGGTGTCGTCCGGTTCCGCGTTGTGGTTCATCCGCGAATCGCGCTTCGTTTCCGCCTCCCGCATGTGGCTTGGCAACAGCTGCCACGTGGGCGGCACCGGCTTCATGTTCTCCCAGGAGATCATGCGTCGCAACAACGGCTGGAAATTCCACCTACTCACCGAGGATCTGGAATTCACCATGGACAGCGTGCTGCACGGCGACCGCATCGGCTACTGCGGCACCGCCATCCTGTACGACGAGCAGCCGGTCACCTTCGCGCAAAGCTGGCGTCAACGCCTGCGTTGGAGCAAGGGATTCCTGCAGGTGTTCCGCTATTACGGACCGGCGTTGATCAAGCGCGCGGTCAGGGAACGTGATTTCTCCGCCGTCGATTTCACGCTGCTGCTGTGCCCGTTCACCGTGCTCGGCATCGCACGCGTGCTGTTGGGCATGCTGTTCGCCGCCTGCGGTTTCGTGACATGGCAAAGCCAGCTGAATTCGCTGACCGGCTGGACATCCGGCATTGTGATATCGGTGATCGGCATGATGGGACTCGCCGCATTGACCATCGTGGCGGAACGCGATCACGTGGGCGCCACCAACAAGGAGCTGCTCGCCTACGTGCTGGCCTTCCCGATCTACATGCTGAGCTATGTGCCGATTTCGTTCCAGGCGGTGTTCGCCAAGTCCGAATGGAAGCCGATCGAGCATAAGGGCTGAGGCTTGCCCGCGGCGGTGTGAACGGTCATGAGATGTTTCGTGGCGATCCATACGGTGCGGATGGTGAAAAGATGACGAAGAGAGGGTGTGGTTTGGCTATGGATGACACTGGCGATTACCGCTATACGCGACGACGCCGAGCGATCACGGTGGCGGTTTCCGTCGCGGCCACCGTCGCACTGTGCGTCGGCTATGCAGTGGCCGACATGTGCGATGCCGCACCGGGCGTCCTCACATTGCGCCATGTCGAACATTCGACGGTCGCCGCTGCCGGCCGTTCGATCGAGGCGGCCGACGTGATCGCCGACATCGACGCTTCCAAGACCATCGATCCGGCCGCTGCGCGCGCGCTGACCGACGCGTTCCGAGCCTCAGCCGCCGGCTTCGGCGGCGAATTCTCCATCGCCATCGCCGACGCGTCGGGCAACGTGGTCGCGGAAAACAACATCGACGTGCCCCGCACGCCAGCATCCACCATGAAAACGTTGACGGCGTATGCGGCCGCCGTCGAACTCGACATGGGCAAGACCCTGGACACGCAGACCTATCTGGAACAGTCCCAGGACGGCACCGCGCGGCTGGTGCTCAAAGGCAACGGCGACATGCTGTTGGGAGCCGGAGCGTCCGACGCGAACCACATCAACGGACGTGCCGGATTGGGCACGCTTGCCGGGCGGACCGCACAGGCGTTGCGGCAGCGTGGCATCACCTCCGTGACATTGGCTTATGACGACACACTGTTCGGCAACGACCGCTGGCCGCAAGGCATCGCCGAACTCGACACGGACCACCTGTACTACGCCCCGACAGCTTCCATGGCCGTGGACGGCGGCAGGAATTGGAACGGGACAGGTCCGGCCAATCCTGATGTGTTCTCGGCGTATCCGGCATTGAGCATGCAGCCGGCGCGTGACGCGGCGCTGGTGTTCCAGCAGCGGCTGGCCGAACAGGGCATCACGGTTCAGGGATTTGTATCGCAAGGCACGGTTGCGGGGGCATCCCATCCGCTTGCCTCCGTGCGTTCGGCGTCGTTGAACGAGATTATGGCGTTCACCATGCGGCATTCCGACAATTCGCTCGCCGAGGAATTCGGCAGGCTGCTGGCGTTGCAGGTCGGCGCGGACAATTCGCCGGCTGGCGCGGTGCGGGCTGTGAAAAGCGTGCTGGAGCGCAAAGGCATCACTACGACCGGGCTCGACATGCGCAATTGTTCGGGACTTACGGAGGATTCGAAACTGACGGCGCGCACCCTGCTCGAAGTGCAACTGCGCAATCTGGCTGCGGGATCGGGGGCGGCCGCAGCCGAAGGAATGTCCGTCATGGGCTTCGTCGGCACCGCTGAGAGCCGTCTGAACGATGCTGACGAAGCGGGGCTGATCCGTGTGAAAACCGGCAGTCTGGGCGACGTGACCTCCATGACCGGCAATGTGTCGCGGTTGAACGGCGGAGCGTTGACCTTCGCGGTGATCGTCAACAATCCCACCGATTTCGCGGCGGCGAAGGCGGCCATCGACACATTCGTGGCCGGTCTGCCGAAGCTGTGAACGGCCACGTGTGAATCTTCCCAGCGGATATTCAGCATATAGCCAGAAACACGTCATTCGCATGTGCCAAGATGGTGGGCATGCGAATCGCTGACGTACAAGAAGACATTGATCACGAGCTGATCAGCAAAGAAGAGATCTCCGACATCATCAACCGTGCCGCGGCACAAGCCAGTGAAGACTATCGTGGCAAGAACCCGCTGCTGGTCTGCGTGCTCAAGGGGGCCGTGAACACGCTTGCGGCGTTTTCCCAGGCCATGAGCATTCCGGTCCAAATGGATTTCATGAGCCTGTCGAGCTACGGTTCCGGCACGGAGTCGAGCGGCAAGATCACGGTTCGTCAGGATCTGTCCACGGATGTGCGAGGACGCCATGTGCTGATCGTCGAGGACATCATCGATTCGGGCATCACCCTGGCTTGGCTGGTCGACGAGCTCAAGCGCCGTGGAGCGGCTTCCGTGGAAATTTTTGCGCTTCTGGAGAAGCCGGCACGTCGCAAGGTCAATGTTGATGTGAAATACAAGGGACGTGAGATTCCCGATGAATTCGTGGTCGGTTTCGGCTTGGATTACGACGAGTACTACCGCAACCTCGATTCGATCGCGGTGCTGAAGCCGTCAGTCTATGAAGGAGGTCAGGCATGAGTTTCCCTGGTCCGAACCAGCCGCCAAGCAATGGCGGCGGCAACAAGCCCAACGGGGGCAATAACCCGTTCACCAATCCGTTTAGCCGCAACAATGACGGCAAGAACGGTGGCAGCGGGGCGAACGGCAACAAGTCCAACGGCCCCCGTCCGTTCTGGCAGTCGCCGTGGCTGTGGGTTGTGGTCGTGGCATTGCTTGCCGTGACCATGTTCCAGCTTTTCGCCGGTGCGGGCTCGCAGACCATCGACACCAAGGATGGCATGCAGATCCTCAACGGCAACACCGTCGAGTATGCGACGATCGTGGACAACACCCAGCAGGTCAAGCTCAAGCTGTCGAGCGATTACTCCGCCACCGACCCGGACACCGGACGTACGAAGAACTACGGCAAGAACGTGCAGTTCTACTACACGTATGCGCAGTCCGCGGCCGTGGTCAAGGCCGTGCAGAAGGCCGATCCGGCCAAGGGCTGGACCGCGTCCATGCAGCAGACCAGCATTTGGACCTACCTGCTCACCTCGCTGTTGCCGTTCCTGATCATCTTCGGCCTGTTCTGGTTCCTGATGAGCCGTATGGGCGGTGCCGCCGGCGGCATGTTCGGCATGGGCGGCAAGAAGAACAGCGGCAAACTGCTCGACGGCCAGACCCCGACCACCAAGTTCTCCGACGTGGCCGGCGAAGACGCTGCCGTGCAGGAGGTCGAGGAAATCAAGGACTTCCTCAAGGACCCGTCCCGTTACAAGGCTTTGGGCGCCCGCATTCCGCGCGGCGTGCTGCTGTACGGCCCTCCAGGCACCGGTAAGACGCTGCTGGCGCGCGCCATCGCAGGCGAGGCCGGCGTGCCGTTCTACTCCATGGCCGGCTCCGACTTCGTGGAGATGTTCGTGGGCCTTGGCGCCTCCCGTGTGCGTGACCTGTTCGATGAGGCCAAGAAGAACGCTCCGGCCATCATCTTCATCGATGAGATTGACGCTGTCGGCCGCAAGCGTGGCGGTTCCGGCATGAGCGGTGGCCACGACGAACGCGAGCAGACGCTGAACCAGCTGCTCGTCGAGATGGACGGCTTCGACAACGATACGAACCTCATCATCATCGCTGCGACCAACCGTCCGGATGTGCTCGATCCGGCATTGCTGCGCCCGGGTCGTTTCGACCGTCAGGTGGCCGTCGAAGCACCTGATTTGGAAGGCCGCGAGGCGATTCTGAAGGTACACGCCAAGGGCAAGCCGTTCGTGCCGGACGTCGACCTGCATATGATCGCCGTGCGCACGCCGGGCTTCACCGGCGCCGACCTTGCCAACGTGTTGAACGAAGCCGCGTTGCTGTGCGCCCGTGCCGGCGCCCAGCTCATCGACAACCGCGCCATCGACGAGGCCATCGACCGTGTTCAGGCCGGTCCGAAGCGTCGTTCCAAGGGCATGGCTCTCGACGAGCTGCGCAACACCGCATATCACGAGGGTGGCCATGCGCTGGTCGCGGCCGCCATGAACGACACCGATCCGGTGACCAAGGTGACGATTCTGCCGCGCGGCCGTGCACTGGGCTACACCGCGGTCATGCCAACCGAGGACCGTTACTCCATGTCCCGCAACCAGCTGCTCGATCAGATGGCGTACGCCATGGGCGGCCGTACCGCCGAAGAGGTCGTGTTCCACGACCCGACCACCGGTGCTTCCAACGATATCGAAAAGGCCACGAACATCGCGCGTCAGATGGTGCTCGACTACGGCTTCTCCGAGAAGCTTGGCGCCATCAAGTGGTCCGATGACGAGCAAAGCGATCTCGGCGCGCTCACCCACAAGTACTCCGCGCACACCGCCGAAATCATCGACGAGGAAGTGCTCAAGCTTGTGGAGACCGCGCATACCGAAGCATGGAACGTCATCAACGAGAACCGCGACATCCTCGACGAGCTGGTACGTCAGCTGCTCGTCAAGGAAACGCTCAACGAGAAGGAGCTTGCCGCCATCTTCGCCAACATCAAGAAGGCGCCGAAGCGCGAGGTCTGGTTGAGCGACGAGAAGCGTCCGGACTCCGACATTCCGCCGGTCCCGATTCCCGACAAGCTGAAGCAAAGCGCAGGATTGACCAACTGATGAGCGATACCGATTTCGATACCCTCTTCGACGACAAGGCCCGTGCCGCTCATGCGGCCGGGCCTGTCGGCTATGACGAGGAAGGCGTGCGCCAGGCCGTGCGCCTGTTCTTGAAGTCCATCGGCGAGGATCCGGACCGTGAAGGTCTGCTGGACACGCCGGACCGTATCGGGCGCGCGTGCAAGGAGCTGTTCGCCGGCCTCGGACACGGGCCAGAGGAAGTGCTGAAAACCCGTTTCAAGGTGGACACCGACGAAATGGTCCTCGTACGCGACATCGAACTGTTCTCCGTCTGCGAGCATCATCTGCTGCCGTTCCATGGCGTGGCCCACGTCGGCTACATCCCGCAGAACGGCCAAGTGGCGGGCTTAAGCAAACTGGCACGGTTGGTGGAACTGTACGCACGCCGTCCGCAGGTGCAGGAGCGGCTCACCCAGCAGGTGGCCGACGCGTTGATGGAAGGCATCGACGCGCGTGGCGTGATCGTGGTCACCGAATGCGACCACATGTGCATGGCCATGCGTGGCGTCAAGAAGGCGCAGTCCCGTACCGTCACCTCGGCGGTGCGAGGATGCATGCGCGACGCGGCCACGCGGACCGAGGCGATGAGCCTGATTCTGTCGAACCATTCGTAAGTGCGCTTTACCGGGCGGAATCGGACAGAACCGAACGGAAGAACGGAATGAATGAAGGAAGAAAACCGATGGCGATTGATATGAAGGCGATTCATGATAGCCAGCGCACGTTGGTGATGGGCGTGCTCAACATCACGGAGGATTCCTTCTCCGACGGCGGCCTCTGGCTTGCTCCGGAGGCGGCCAAAGCCCATGGCGAGGCGATGATGAAAGCCGGTGCCGACATCATCGACATCGGAGCGGAATCCACCCGTCCGGGAGCCAAACGCGTCAGCGAAGCCGACGAGAAGGCCCGTGTGCTGGGCGCTGTGGACGCGCTGATTCCCGAAGGGGCGGTGCTGTCCATCGACACCACGCGCGCTTCGGTGGCGTTGGCCGCGCTCGAACATGGCGCGCAGATCATCAACGACGTGTCCGGCGGCCAGTTGGACCGCGAACTGCCGCATGTGGTGGCCGACCATTCCGACTGCCTGTACATCGTGCAGCATTGGCGTGGCTGGCTTGCCGGCGCCGCGGGCAATGTGCCGGACGCCGACACCTCCCGCTACGAGCATGGCGTGGTGAATGACGTGTATGACGAGCTGATGCGTCAGGTGGATGCGGTGCTTGAAGCCGGGGTGCAGGCCGAACAGGTCATCATCGACCCGGGCCTGGGCTTCTCCAAGCCGGGCGTGGAGCATAACCTGCCGATTCTGGCGGCGCTTGACCGGTTCAACGCGGCTGGCTATCCGGTGCTGATCGGCGCGTCCCGCAAACGTTTCGTCGGCTCGCTGCTTGCCGGCGCCGGTGTGACCGAGCCGGACATGGCCTCAAAAGACAACGCCACCGCGGCCATCAGCGCCCTGTGCACGGAACATGGCGTGTGGGCCGTGCGCGTGCATGACGTGGCGAAAAGCCGCGACGCGGTCGCCGTCGGCAACGCATGGCGCGAGTATGCGAACGCGTGACCGTGCGAATCGCAGATAGTCACAACATCGCAATCGCGGAAATAATAGGAATACGGAACGTAGGAACGGCAAAGGAAGGCTGGTATGGATCAGATTCGACTGACGGGAATCCGCGCGACGGGCAAACATGGCGTGCTCGACTTCGAGCATGAGCGGGCCCAGACCTTCGTGGTGGACGCCACGCTGTTCCTCGACCTCGCTGCCGCCGGCCGTTCCGACGATCTGAACGACACCGTCGACTATGGTGCGATCGCCAAAGGCATCGTGGCCATCATCGAAGGCGAACACGTCGATTTGATTGAAAAGCTGGCCAATCGTATCGTCGGCATGATTCTCGGCTTTCCCGCCGTGTGCCGCACGCAGGTCACCGTGCATAAGCCGAATGCGCCGATCACCGTGCCGTTCGACGATGTCAGCGTGACCGTGGAACGTTCCCGTGAAACAGTTGGCAGTCCATCGCGTGAGCGGTCGTCGGAACATGGGCAGGTGCATCATGCCATCATCGCCATGGGAGGCAATCAGGGCGATGTGACCGCCACCTTGCGTGACGCCGTTCGGTGCATTGATGGGCTTCCCTCCACGCAGGTGACGGGGGTGTCGCCGCTCTATCGGACCGACGCATGGGGCATGCCGGAAGGTACTGCGGAATTCCGCAATGCGGTCGTGTCCGTGGATACCAGGCTTTCGGCCGCCGAACTGCTGGCCGGTTTGCAGCGCATCGAAGCCTCGCATGGTCGCGTGCGCACCGACCATTGGACGTCGCGCACGCTCGATTTGGACATCATCGACTTTGACGGGCAGGAAAGCGCCGACCCCGACCTGACGTTGCCGCATCCGCGCGCATGGCAGCGGGCTTTCGTATTGGGGCCGTGGCTTGCGCTTGAACCGGACGCAGAACTCGGGGGAGCGCACGCCGGTTCCGTAGCGCAACTGCTGCACGAAACGTCCGACCGCGACCATATCGATGAGATCGCGGACGATTGGATGGTTGCCGGAGCTCAGGATCCCATAGTTCGCGATTCCGACATTGGGACGTCTGCAGATGACGTTGATGCGACTGACGATGCCGATTCTGTTGAATCCATTGATTCCATTGAACTTCCGGAAGGTACGGCGGCCTCCAAAGCAGCCGCTGCGGCCGCGGCGAAACCGGGACCGGCATCCCGTCGAGCGGTCATTTCCCTGGATAGCGTTTCAACTGATGCGGAACACCAGTTCCGTCAGGCGATCGTGGCCATCGACGCGCTTCCCGGCAACCAGGTGGAAGGTATTTCGCCGCTGTACCATGTCAGCCAGGTCGACGACTATCCGGACAAAATGGCCGCCGTCATGCAGATTTCCACGCGCATGGACGCGCGTGAGCTTATCGGTGCGTTGGAATCGGTGTCATCCTCCATTTCGGATGACCTCGACCTCGACCTTGTGGACATGGAAGGCGTGGTCCGCAACGAACCTGATTGCATGGTGCCGTGGCCGTCCGCACGTGAGCATGCGGCCGTGCTCGCCCCATGGTTCGACATGGATCCGGACGCGAAACTCGGCAGGGATCCGGTCGCGTTCCTGCTGGCGATGGCTCCGGACGCCGCGCAAGTGGGCATGCTGACCGACAATTGGATTATCGGAGACACGCTATGAGGGCACGCAGAACCCCTTGGTGGTCATTCGTCCTTGCGGCCGCGCTTGGCGTGCTGGCCGGCATGGGATTGGCGAAATACGGCGAGATTTCAGGCCTGCCGTTGGTTGGCGCACCCTGGATCGTGCCGGTGGTGCTGGCCGTGTTGGGTGGTGTGGTGCTGTACATGGCTCTGCAGATTCATAAATACACGACCAAAGATCCCGTCAAACGCGCGCAGCTCAAGCCATTGGACCCGCAGAAGGCGTTCGGCACGCTGGTGGCCTGCAAAGCGCTCGGACTTGCGGGCGCGGCGTTGGCCGGCTGGTACGGTGGGCAGATCATCATGAGTCTGCCGCATGGTGAGGCGGAATTCTATAGCCAAGCCATCATCGAATGCGTGGTGGCCTGCGTGGTATGCGTCGCCGACATGATCGTCGGCATCGTGGGGGAGTGGCTGTGCCGCATCCCGCCTATCGACGGGCCGGAAAGTCCGGCCGTGAAAAAGGCCGCACAGCGCAATCGCTATGCGGCCGCCGCCACGAAGGCGTCTACAAAATCGGCTACGAATCCTGCCACGAAATCGAAAGTCTGAACGTCAGACCTTCTTTAACTCCGTCTCAGTCCTTCTTCGGCACGCGGAACATCGCTTCCTGCGCCATGCAGGCCACCAGCTCGCCATCCTGTGTGTAGACCTTCGCTTGGCCCAAGCCGCGTCCGTGCGCCGCGGTCGGCGTGTCTTGCACGTACAGATGCCACTGGTTGATGTCGATGTCGCGGTACCACCACATCGAATGGTCGATGGACGCATACGAAATGCCCGGCGTGGCGATGCTTAAGCCAGCACGGCGCAGAATCGGCTCCAGCATGATCTGGTCGCAGCCCATCGCCAGCATCGCACGATGCATGACCTGCGGCACGTCCACCTTGCCGTCGGCCTTCATCCACACCATCTGCTTGCCGGAATCCTCGCTGGCGCTCTTCTTGTCGGCGCCAAGCATGATGGTGCGCGTCACATGGCGAATATCGAACGGCGACTTCTCCGCATAATACTTGGCGAACGGCGACTGTTCCGCATACGGCTCCATCAGTTGCTTCGCGCTGGTCAGGCTGTCGGGATCGGGAATGTTCTCAGGCATCGGGTCGGCGAATTCGATGCCTTCCTGGTCATGTTCCTGGAAGCTGGCGATTGCCGTCAAAATCGAGCCCTGCGCCTGCGTGACATTCACGCGACGGGCGGAGAAGGAACGTCCGTCACGCAGATTTTCCACGTCGAACAGCAGATCCTGACGGATATCGCCGGCCGAAATGAAATAGCCGTGGATGGAATTCGGCAGACGGGATGGAGCGACGGTTCTCGACGCGGCCATCAGCGACTGCGCGATGACCTGTCCGCCGTAGACTCGGCCAGTGGGGAAGTACAGGCTTTCGCCGTTGATATACGTATGGTTGCGATAGTTTGAGGGCGTGCCCAGCTGGAGCACCTTTGCCAGTCGCTGCAGCGGCGTCATGTCTGTCTGCGTCATGATGGCCTCGATTCCTTCCGCGTGTGGATAGCTCTTTATGCTGGCATCGAGTCTATCCATACGTAGTAAATTTCGTCGGATTGTTTTGTAACGAGTACGTGAGAAGAATGAACGGTTGGTTAGCGGCAACGGTTGACGTATGGCAAAGCGCCACCGCTCGTAATGAAGGGTGGCGCTTTGCTGAAATCTGCGCTTAACGCGACTCGATTGGATCTGTCTGCCTTTAGCGGGTCAGCTTGCGGTGCAGGCGGTGCGGGCGGGCCGCATCCTCGCCGAGACGGGCGATGCGGTTCTCCTGATAGGCCTGGAAGTTGCCTTCGAACCAGTACCAGTTGGCCGGATTCTCGTCGGTGCCCTCCCATGCGAGGATGTGCGTGGCCACACGGTCGAGGAACCAACGGTCGTGGGAGATCACCACGGCGCAGCCCGGGAAGGCGAGTAGCGCGTTTTCGAGGGATTCCAGGGTTTCGACGTCAAGGTCGTTGGTCGGTTCGTCGAGCAGCAGCAGGTTGCCGCCCTGCTTCAGGGTCAGCGCCAGGTTCAGACGGTTGCGTTCGCCGCCGGACAGCACGCCCACCAGCTTCTGCTGGTCGGAACCCTTGAAGCCGAAGGACGCCACGTAGGCGCGGGTCGGCACTTCCACTCCGGCCACCTCGATGAAGTCGAGTCCGTCGGACACGGCCTCCCACAGGTTCTTGTTCGGGTCAAGGCCGGCACGGTTCTGGTCGACGTAGCTGATCTTCACGGTGTCGCCGATCTTGAGCGAACCGGAGGTCAACGGCTCCAAGCCGACGATGGTCTTGAACAGGGTGGACTTGCCTACGCCGTTCGGGCCGATCACGCCGACGATGCCGTTACGCGGCAGGGTGAAGCTCAAGTCGTCGATGAGCACGCGGTCGCCGAACGCCTTGTGGATATGCTCGGCTTCCAGAACGGTGGAACCCAGACGCGGGCCGGCCGGAATCTGGATTTCGGAGAAGTCGAGCTTCTTGTTGTTGCGTGCCTCCTGCTCCATCTGGTCGTAACGTTCCAGACGGGCCTTGTTCTTGGCCTGACGGGCCTTCGGCGAGGAACGCACCCAGTCGAGCTCGCTCTTCAGGCGCTTGGCGAGCTTGGCGTCCTTGGCGCCCTGGATCTCCATACGCTTGGCCT
>ERZ857998.1189-NODE-1189-length-31371-cov-6.364574_pt1 | contig 31371 bp, 23 predicted proteins | sample MGYA00519954_ERZ857998 | MGnify/ENA primary metagenome ERZ857998 (study PRJEB31778, sample SAMEA3449424) | human gut metagenome | biome: human gut; feature: human-associated habitat; material: faeces | place: United Kingdom | collected 2010/2012 ...
GTCCCTGACGGGACGCAGCCACTCCTTGAGCGCCATCCAGCCGGCCAGCCTGTCGTTTGAGGTTTTTGTCAGGAAAAGGCCGTGCTCGGCGAAGATGTCGGCCACGCTCCTGCCGCTCTCCTGACGCCGGTTCCACAGGTCCGGAGGCGCCAGAATCAAATCGGGGCGGCGGGTGCTGTTTGCCAGAATGGCCTCGGCGGCCTGGGAGACAATCAAATCCTTTTGATAGAGCTCCTGAAAGACAAAGCCGCTCCCCCGCTCGTCCACGGCAATCCAGTAGCAGGCCAGCATGTCAAGGCCGTAGTCCAGCGTGACGTAGATTTTCCAGTGGGCGGGGATGTCAAAGGGGGGCACGACGTGCAGCTCGCGGGAGAACTCGCGGAAATACTGCCCCGAAAAGACGTTCCAGTCGCCGTCGAGCCAGGCTCTGCGCAAATCCTCCGGCAGGCTTTCGAGCATCGAGAGGTAGCCGGGGTCTGCCTGCAGCAGGGCCTCGTTGTCGTAGACCCTGGCGGGGATAAAGGTGTAATCCTGGCCGCGCTCCGCGCCGCGATACTGCCTGTCGATGAACAGGCGCTTGACCCAGTCGTGGCCCACGCCGCCGGGGTTGCAGGTGAGATACATGCGGCGCGGCAGACGTCTTACGCCGCGCAGGCAGGCCGTGAGGGTGGAAAACTGATACTGCGTGAACTGGGTGGCCTCGTCGATGAAGATGACGTCGTATTCCTGTCCCTGATACTGCAGCACGTCGCTCTCTGCGTCGCAGTAGCCAAAGCGCAGCCTGCTGCCGTTGCCGAAGGTAAAGGCCTTTTCGGTCTCCTTGTAGAGGGCGATGCCGCTCAGCTCGGAGAGCATGGGCAGGATGTGGTTTTCCCGCAGCTCGGGGTAGCTGCGGCGCAGCAGCAGCAGCCGGATGCCCGGATACCGCGCCGCCAGCAGCACCGCCTTCTTGCGCACCGCCCAGCTCTTGCCGCCGCCGCGCGCCCCTCCGTAGGCCACAAAGCGCGACGACGCCAGAAAAAACTCCTTTTGCCTGCCGCTCGGCCTGCCCAGCGACCAGACGGGGCCCTTATTTGGCATACCGTTCCAGCTCCTCCTCCAGCACAAAGCGCACGCTCCCTGGCTGCTCGGGCGGCGCCTGCTTGCCGTAGATGCGGTTGAGCACATCCTTGGCACAGTCAATGCGAAGGGAAAAGCTGAGCTGCTCGTTGCCGATGGCCTGCACCAGCAGACGCGCAGCGTCGGGGGTGGCCTGGCGCAGGATGTCGCGCAGGGTATGCTGGCCGTCCGCATCCGCCGTCACCACGCCGGAAAGATCCGGCCAGAGGTTCAGCGCGGCATTCAGGCCGGTCTTGAGCGCACGCCCCTTGCCCTGATTGACCGCATGCACGGCAACCTCGGCGCCCAGCGCGCGGCACTCGTCAAAAATATGCGCGAACGCCTGCTGGCCGCCGTCGTCCACCAGCAGCACGTCGAGCTTCTCTTCCTTGAGCTCGCGCGTGAGCTGAACCAGCCGCTCATCCGGCTTGTAGGCGGGAATGAGCACCACCGCGCGAAACGTATCTTGCTTCTCCATAACGACTCCTCGTTGCTCTTGTTGTTATGCCCGGTTTTCTTTGGGCAGACACGCAATCAGTATAGCGCCCGACCGGCCAAAAGTCAATCGGGAGCTGTTTTCCTTGCACGGTTTCTTCCTTTGTGCTAAAATAGAAATATCATTCTACATTCACACGCGCCCTTTTTAGTGGAAAGGGCGCTTCAAAGGAGATTATGCTTTATGGAACAACAGACTGCCCCGGTAAAAAAACAACGCATCCTCTCGGGAATCCAGCCTTCCGGCACGCCGACGCTGGGCAACTACATCGGCGCCATGCGCAACTGGAAGCTGCTGGAGGATCAATACGACTGCCTGTACATGATCGCCGATCTGCACGCCATCACGGTGCGGCAGGAACCGGCGAAACTGCGCGCGCAGTCCATCCAGCTTCTGGCGCTGCTGCTGGCCATCGGCCTTGACCCGGAAAAGAACGTGCTCTTCTTCCAGAGCCATGTGCACCAGCACGCGGAGATGAACTGGCTGCTCGACTGCTTCACCTACATGGGCGAAATGAGCCGCATGACCCAGTTCAAGGACAAGAGCGCCAAGCACGCGGACAACATCAACTGCGGCCTGTTCACCTACCCCGTGCTGATGGCGGGCGACATCCTGCTCTATCAGGCGAACCTCGTGCCGGTCGGCGTGGATCAGACGCAGCACCTTGAAATCTGCCGCGACATCGCCACCCGCTTCAACAGCCTGTACGGCAACGTGTTCACCATCCCGGAGGGCTATTATCCGAAGCTGGGCGCGCGCGTGATGAGCCTGCAGGACCCGAAGCGCAAGATGAGCAAATCCGACCCGGACGATTGCTTTATCTCCATGCTGGACGGCCCGGACGTCGTGCGCCGCAAGCTGCGCCGCGCGGTGACGGATTCCGAATCCGAAATCCGCTTCGACGCGGAGAACAAGCCGGGCGTTTCCAACCTGCTGGCGATGCTCTGCGCGCTGACGGGCGAAAGCATGGATCACGCGGTCGAGTCGTTCGCGGGCAAGGGCTACGGCGATCTCAAGTCCGCCGTGGCCGACGCGATTGTGGCGACGCTTGAACCGATTCAGGCGGATTACAACCGCTACATGAGCGACAAGGCGTATCTGGAAACGGTCTATCGTCAGGGCGCGGAGCGCGCGGGGCGTATGGCCGAGCGCACGCTCTCCAAGGCGATGAAAAAAATCGGCTTTATCGCGAAGTAAAACGCCTTCCGCCGCAGCTTCGCTGTGCGCAGCCGTGACTGAAGGAGTTTAGTTTCCCTCTTTACAATTCAACATTTGGTGGTATAATGTTCCCATCATCTACCAGATATGGGGAGGTCTTTGCCATGTGCAGGGTCAATATAACCGGCGGCGAATGTCCGCAGGAAGAAATCAACGCCTACATCGCGCGGGGGCAGCAGCTCTACGGCCGCGAGCCGGACGCGATTGACGTTCGGCTGGACGGCGAATACGTCGAGCTGGCGTATCACTATCAGAATCAGCCGTTTGACCGCCATGAGGACGGCCGCCCCTTCGAGCGCATCCGCCGCATCACCGGCTACCTGGTGGGCACCCTGGACCGCTTCAACAACGCCAAGCGCGCCGAGGAGCGCGACCGCGTGAAGCACAGCATCACGCTGCAATAACGCTTTTCTCCGCATTTTTGCTTGCCAGTTCGGGCAAGATGGTGTATGATAGTGAAAGGCTTATACCCATCAAATCCGAGATAGAAAGAGGGATTTCCCGATGATTACTCCTGAAATGTCCATCGCCGAAGTGATGCGCATGGATCCCGAAGTTGCTCCGGTGTTCATGTCCTACGGCATGCACTGCCTCTACTGCCCGCATGCCTCCGCCGAGTCCATCGCCGAGGCCAGCCTCGTGCACGGCATCGACGCGAACGCGCTTGTCGCCTCGCTCAACGAGTATTTCGCCGGCAAAGAGAGCAAGTAATTCTTCCAAGAAAGCAGCACCCGCCGCGTTTTGATTGCGCGGCGGGTGTTTTTTTACCCGTTTCCTGCCCATAAGTCCGCGCGGCGGACATAGCCGACGTCGCCATCCCACGTCATCGCGATCACCCAGTCGTCACCGTATACGCCGATGACATAATCGCCAAGAAACCGCCCAAACATTTCCACGGTGTCATCCGGTACGCGGTAGATCGGCGCGCCGTCCTCCAGCGCGTCTACCGCCATCAGCGTCTCAAACGCACAGCTCACATCCCGGTTTCCGCCGCCGCGCACCAGATAGCGGGTCATCATGTAGCCCTCCAGATTCGCATCGCCCGCGCCGATGCGCACATGCGCCCAGTCGCCGTCCCACGAGAGAATCTGCACCGGCGTTCGGTTGTAGAATTTGCCGAGCGATTTGGCCTTTCTGTCCGGCTTCTCGCGCAGATGCAGGCGGTCTTTGGGATTGTCGTTGTTTACGAAGGCGTAAGCGTCTGTATCCAGCCGGGCGACGGCTTCTTCCTGACGGGTCGGCCATTGCTCGACGGAGACTTTCATCAAATCGAGCGGCTCGCTTTTGCCGTAGATATAGCCATCATTTTTTCCTGCCCCGCCTTCATCGCTGACGCACACGCAGTCTACGCCTACGTTAAGCACGCCGCCGCCCATGCAGCCCGCAAGAAGCCATCTTCCCTGCCTTGTTTTGCGGAAGAAATATTCCTGACCATTTTCATCGACAAAAATTTTGTCGGCATCCGCATGAATGATGTCCAGCCCTGCCGAGCCGCTGAGGGGCACGCTATCCTGTCTGCTGTACCCGACGCCTTCCGCCCAATCGCACACGCGCACGCATCGGCTGCCATCCGCTTTCCGAACCAGCAGAATCAGCCTTTCCGGATAAGCGCCCATCTGCATCAGCGTTTCGCCGTCGGCCAAAAGCGGCTCGGCAAGTCCATCCGGCAGGTCGCTTTCTTCCCGGTCGCACATTTCCGGCGTAAGCGGCAATTTGAGCATGTCGATCCCCCCGAGCGACAGATCAAAATTCTCGCCGACGGGAATCCGAATCGTTTCGCTCTCGCCAATCGGGTTATCGTTTTCGTCGCGGTATTCGACTGTCATCGTCAGCATGTCGTTCCGTTCGAACAGCATCGTCTCCAACGTGCGCCCATTGCCATATGATTCCTGATTCAATACATCGCATCGGGTCCACCCTTCAGCCCGATACTCCGCATGCAGCGTAACATATTCATATTCCGTGTTGTACCCGACAAACAGCGACTCGCCGTCCGTATCGACATAGACCTTTACATTCTTCCCTGCCTTAAACGCCCGCTCGTTGGCAATCGTCAGCCTGCCGTCCTCCACGATACACAGCGCAGTCTCGTTCCCGTTTTCCAGCGCAAACACGCCAAAGCCGTTGCCGGAATCGCTGGACGCAACGACATAGCCGGGGTACGCTGCCAGCGCAATCTCCTCGCCCGTCTCCGCGCGCGCCGCAACAGCCAGAATCAAAAGCCCAAAGAGCACCGAAAATATCTTTCGAATCATACGCTTCCCGCCTTTCTGTATATAAGACGAAACAGAGCGCGCCAAAATTTCACGGTTTCCAAAAAAATGAACAAACAAGGAAAACGCGCCTTCCAAGAAGTTTTTCCCTCCTGAAAGGCGCGCCGTTTATTCGGTGTAGCTTCTTTCCAGCGTAGCGATGCAGGTATAGCCCGGATATTCCTTTTCCAGCTCGTCGTTCATCCGGCGGCGAATCTCCGTCTCGCTCATCTGGCAGTCATACGGCACCACGCAGTCAAACACAACGTTCACATGCGCCGCGCCCTGCACGACGCGCAGATCGTGAATCGTCATTTTGGGGTGGATCTTCGTGCAGATGTCGCTCAGCGCGTCGCGAAGCGCAGGCACGCGCGGGTCGTCCGTCGCCACCGGGTCATAGTGCACGACCAGATGCAGCCGCTCGTCCTTCAGAAAATCGCGCTCGATGCCGTCGATGACCTCGTGGCTTTCAATCGGGTCCCGCCTTGCGGACATCTCCACATGCACGCTGGCGAACTGCCGCCCCGGCCCGTAATCGTGGATCATCAGATCGTGCACGCCCAAAACGCCCGGATAGCGCATCAGCTTCTCGCGGATATGGCCGACCACCTCCGGCGACGGCGCGTTGCCCAGCAGCGGGTTGAGCGTCTCCTTAATCAGCGAAACGCCGCTGACGAGGATGAACACGGCCACCGCCGCGCCGACATAGCCGTCCAAATCCAGCCCGGTCAGCCGCGCGATCATCGTGCACAGCAGCACCGCGCTGGTGGTAATCACGTCGTTTCGGCTGTCGCTGGCCGTCGCTTCCAGCGTGGTCGAGCCGATGCGCCGCCCCATGTTCGCATTGAACGCCGCCATCCAGCATTTGACCACGATGGACGCGGCCAGCACGCCGACGCTCACCCATCTGAACACAATCGGCTCGGGCGCAAAGATTTTGCCGACGCTGCTGCGGAGCAGCTCTACGCCGATGGCGAGAATCATCACCGCGACGGTCATGCCGGAGAGGTATTCAAACCGCCCGTGGCCGTAGGGATGCTCCGCGTCGGCGGGTCTGTCGGCGAGCTTGAAGCCCAGCAGGCTGATCAGACTGCTGGATGCATCCGACAGGTTGTTCACCGCGTCGGCCATGATCGCGACCGAGCCGCTGAGCAGACCGGCGACCAGCTTGCCCGCAAAGAGCAGCACGTTGCAGCCGATGCCCACCAGGCTCGCCGCCTTGCCGTAGGCGCTGCGCACGCGCTCGTTTTTCACATCTTCATGGTTCGGAATCCGGGAAATAATCCATTTCGTCAACACGTTTCACACGCTCCCTCTTGATCGGGGAACAAAAAATGTTCCTTGCCCAAAAAGGCTATTTTGCGTATGATTCGACACGGATTCGTCTTTTCCTTCCATGTTAGTTGAACCTTTTTACAATTTTTTGAATGTTTGTCTGAGGTAACGGGCGCTTCGGGCAGCTCACATCACCTCGATTTGCTCAATCAGCCGCTTTCCCTGCCCCGTCGGCACGGTGACGGCCAGCGCCGAGCAGATACCGAGGATCTGCACGATGACCGGGTTGTTCGCCGAGAACGGACCGGTCAGGTATTTGAGGTTCTTTGCCGAAAACAAAGGCTCTTTTTCCATCTTACTCATTGTTTTCTACGTTTTCTTCGTTAGACACTTCGGCCGGAGCGGGAGCCGCAGCGTTGCGCTTGGCCTCCAGCAGGGGCAGGTAGTTCTCCAGGCTGTTGTAGAGCATCGCCGTCACGCCGTCCGAGGTCTTCGTACCGCCCGAAATGGCATCCACCTCGTGCGCGGGGTCCTTGGCGCCGCCCTTGCGGAGCGTCACCGAAACGAACTTGTCGCCGTCGAAGATCGTCTTGCCGACGAAATTGGCCTGGTACTTGGGCGTCGCGATCTCGGCGCCGAGACCCGGGGTCTCGCCCTTGTGGGCCATGATGATGCCGGCGACGGTGTTCATGTCCTTCTCGAGAGCCACATAGCCCCAGACAGGTCCCCAGAGACCCATGCCGGTCACGGGAATGACCACCCGGCCGTCCCGGGCCTCGAAGATCGGGAACTTGCCCGCCTCGAAGGTTCCCGGCAGGTCGTTGAGCAGCGCGAAGACATCCTCGCCGTCGACGCGCCTGCCGTCCTTGTCGACGACATAGGCGTCGATGAACTCGTCGTAGGACCGGTCACCGGCCGACAGCGACGCGAGGATGGCGTGCTTCTTCTCGTTGAGTTCGTTCTCGTACTGGCGTTTCTGGAGCCCCAGCGCGGCCAGCGCGAGCAGCGTGGCCACGATGACGACCATCACCGTCGAGTACATAATAATATAGGCATTGCCGTTCTTGTCGCTGAACAGGCCCTTCTTCTCCGGCTTCAGCTCGGTGAATTCCGAGGCGGGAACTCCGCAGACGGGGCAGTTAGCGGGCGCGGCGTCTCCTTCGTGGATGTAGCCGCAGACGTTGCATTTGAATTTTTTCGTTGCCATAACAGTCTCCCCTATTTTGCGAGTTTGACACGTTTGCGGCGGCGCGAGATGTTGGCCTCGACCACGTAGTAGTCGACCAGCGGCGCCAGCGCATTCATAAAGAGGATCGAAAGCATCATGCCCTCGGGATAGGCCGGGTTGACCACGCGAATCAGCACGGCCAGCGCGCCGGTCATTAGGCCGACGATGTATTTGCCCGTGTTGGTCTGCGACGAAGTCACGGGATCGGTGGCCATGAAGACCGCACCGAAGGCGAAGCCGCCGACGATCAGGTGATACCAGGCGGGATAGGTCGTCACGCCGAGCGCCTGGAAGAGGTAACCCATCGCCAGTCCGCCGACGAACACCGACGCCATCGTGCGCCACGAGGCGATGCCCGTGAACAGGAGGATGGCGCCTCCGAGAAGGATGGCCAGCGTCGAAGTCTCGGCGAACGATCCGGGGATGAAGCCCAGGAAGGCATCCAGCGGCGAGTAGTTCATCGCGCCGGTCGTGCCGAGCTGTTCGAGGGCCGTAGCGCCGGTGATGCCGTCGACCTGCGCGCCCATCATCGTCCAGTCGGAGTACCACACCGTCTCACCCGACATCGAAGGGGTGTAGGCGAAGAAGGCGAAGGCGCGCGCCAGCAGCGCGGGGTTGAAGACGTTCATGCCCGTACCGCCGAAGACCTCCTTGCCGAAGACCACGGCGAAAGCCGTCGACAGCGCGACCATCCAGAGCGGCGTCGACACCGGGAAGATCATCGGGATCAGCAGACCCGTGACGAGGAAACCCTCGTTGACCTCGTGGCCGCGCGCCTGCGCGAACCCGAACTCGATGCCCAGACCCACGATATAGGAAACGCAGACCATCGGCAGCACGCGGACCAGTCCGTAGAAGAAGGCCGTGAAGCCTTCGAGTCCGACCTGGATGCCCGTGTTGTAGCAGCCGAACAGAAAAGCCGGCATCAGCGCCGCGACGACCATGATCATCGTACGTTTCATGTCGTTGCAGTCGCGGATGTGCGCGCCCTTCGAGGTCGTGGTGTTGGGTACGAAGAGGAACGTCTCGAACGCATCGAACGTCGACTCCAGAAAGCCCAGCTTGCCTCCCTTGGAGAAGGTGGGCTTGATATTGTCCATGAATTTACGAAGTCCCATCTTTAAGCCTCCCTGATCATTAAGTTAATACCGTCGCGGATGATCTGCTGAATCTCGATCTTCGAGGGATCGACGAACTCGCACAGCGCGAAGTCCTCTTCGGTGACCTCGTAGATGCCGAGGTTCTCCATCTTTTCGATGTCGCCCGCGAGGCACGCCTTCAGCAGGTACATCGGGTAAATGTCCATCGGCAGGTACTGCTCGTAAAGCCCCGTCACGACGAACGGACGCTCGCCGCCGTTCATGTTGGTGTCGAGGTTGTAGGCCTTCTTCGGGCAGAGCCACGAAAAATAGGCGCGCGACACGGAGAACTTCCCGAAACGGGGCATCGCCCAGCCCAGCAGTTCGTACTTGTCGCCCTCGGGGATGGCGGTCAGCTGATTGGCGTAGAAGCCCATGAAGCCGTCCGGCGCGGTCCGGGTGCCCGTGAGCACGTTGCCCGAGATGAAGCGGATGCTGTCGCCCTCCTTCTGTCGCTTCACGTTGCCCTTGACCAGGGAGTCGACCTTCGCGCCGCCCACCATGCGGACGTACTGCGGACGCTCGATCTCCGAACCGGCCACGGCGATGATCTTCGTCATGTCGACGCGGCCTTCGTTGAACAGGCGGCCGATGATGGCCAGATCCTGGATGTTGACCGTCCACACCACTTCGCCCTTGTTCACCGGGTCCACGTGGTGGATCTGCACGCCGACGTTGCCGACGGGGTGTTTGCCCGCAAAGGCGTGGAGTTCGGCGCCCTTGAGCGAGGGCATCTGCCCTTCGGCCTTGGCGCGCACCGAGAGATGCACCTTGCCCGGAGTGAGTTTGCGCATCACGTCGATACCCGTCTGGAGGTTCTTCTGCTCGGCTTTCAGCACGAAATTGTAATCCGGGGCCAGCGGCGCGGAGTCGAAGGCGGAGATGAAGACCGCTTTCGGCGTGTCGCTGGGGTCGGCGATGATGCCGTAAGGGCGCTGCACGATCATCGGCCAAAGGCCCGACCGGAGCAGCAGGGAGACGATCTGCTCGCGCGAAGCCGACCCGAGGTCGGTCTTCTCAAACTCCTCGTACTCCTGGGAGGCGTCGGGAGTCACCGTCACGGAGAGGACCTTGCGCTTCTCTCCGCGGTTGACGGCGGCCACCGTACCGCTGACGGGCGACGTGAAGAGCACGCGTTCGTTGTACTTGTTGAAGAACAACGGCGTGCCGGCTTTCACCCGATCGCCCTCCTTAACCAGCAGCTTGGGAGTCACGCCCTCGAAATCGAGGGGCGAGAGGGCATACTCCGAAGCCTGCGGCGCGTCCGCGAGCGACTCCTGGGGTTTGCCCACCAGATTGATGTCTAAACCCTTGCGTAGTGTAATGATTTTCGACATGGTTAATGATTTTGATTGTTATGTTTGGAATTCAAGTTCGGCTGTTAGTGAGCTAACAATTAATTCGCGTGCGAAAGTACGAAATTTTTCCCGAAATTCCCCATGCGCAAACCATTATTTCTTAAATTTAATTAAGATTTGGAGCGCCCGCTTTCGGGACAAAATAAAGGCCTTACGAATGCTTCCGATGCGAAAGGGTTTCGAAAGAATCCGGAGCGGAAACAACCTCCGGAAAACATCCCCGCGTCCCGCCGGCCGGCAGCCGGCAGCGAAGGTTAAAAAATTGGCTCCAAATTCGCAATGCTCCCGCTAAAATTCCTACATTTGCAATCCGGATGCTCCCTTACGTCAACATACACACCCATCGCCCGACCGGTTCGGGGATCGAACTCCGCACGGCGGGCGTGCACCCGTGGGACGCCGCGACGCAGGACGCCGCAACGCTCGGCCAGCGTCTCGGCGGGGCGCAGGCCGTGGGCGAAACGGGACTGGATTTCGTGCGAGGCGCCGACCGTGCGGCCCAGCTGTCCGCACTGCGGACGCAGTTGCGGCTGGCCCGCGAGCGGGGACTTCCCGTGGTGCTCCACTGCGTCAGGGCCTTCGAGCCGCTGATGCGCGAACTGGCGGCCTCGGAACCCCGGGCCGTGATTTTCCACGGCTTCATCGGCTCGCCCGAGCAGGCGCGGCAGGCCCTGGCGAAAGGTTACTGCCTCTCGTTCGGCGAACGCACGTTCGCATCGCCCAAGACCCTTGCGGCGCTGCGCGGGACGCCGCTTTCGCAGCTCTTTCTGGAGACCGACGACAGCCCCGTGCCCATCGCGGAAATTTACGCCCGGGCGGCGGAGGCGAAAGGGGTGCCGGAGGAGGTGTTGCAACGGGCAATTTTAGATAATTACAAACGAATATTCACAGGCGGCGAGTACGAAGGACCGGGCCGGACGAAGGGCGACAAATGACAATGACAAATGGAAACGCATACGCATAACTGGCTGGAAAGAACCGAATTGCTGCTCGGCAGCGAAAAACTGGAGCTGCTGCGCAACGCCCACGTGCTCGTGGTCGGGCTGGGCGGCGTGGGAGCCTATGCCGCGGAGATGATCGCCCGGGCGGGCGTGGGACGCATGACCGTCGCCGACGCCGACACGGTGAACGCGACCAACATCAACCGCCAGCTGGTGGCCCTCCATTCGACCGTCGGCCGCCCGAAGGCCGAGGTGCTGGCCGAACGCCTGCGCGACATCAACCCCGGAATCGGACTCACGGTGGTCGACAAATATATCAAGGACGAGGAGACCTATATCTTATTGGACGCCGCGCGCTACGACTACGTGGTGGACGCCATCGACACCCTCTCGCCGAAACTGGCGCTGATCGCCGCCTCGCTGGAGCGCGGGCTGCCGCTCGTCAGCTCGATGGGCGCCGGAGCCAAAACCGACCCCACCAAACTCGAAATCGCCGACATCTCGAAAACCCACCACTGCCCGCTGGCCCACATGCTGCGCAAGCGGCTCCACAAGATCGGCATCCGCCGGGGGTTCCGGGCCGTATTCTCTCCCGAGCCGATGCGCGAAGGAGCCATGATCCTCTGCGAGGAGCAGAACAAGAAGTCGAACGTCGGGACGATCTCCTACATCCCCGCGCTGTTCGGAATCGGATGCGCTTCCGTGGTGATCAGGGATTTAATCGGCGAACTGGAAGGCTGAAAGCCCTCTTCAAAGGGCGGCGGACCGAATCCGCATCCGGGAACCGAGTCCGCGCCGCCGAACGCAATTTACAAAAACACAAAGGATATGCAACCGAACATCGTATTTCTGGACGAATACTCGCTCGGCGACGCCGACCTCGGGTCCATCCGCGCGCTGGGCAACTACACGGGTTATCGGACCACGGTCCGCGAAGAGGTCGCCGACCGCTGCCGCGAAGCCGACGTGGTGATCACCAACAAGGTGGTTTTCCGCCGCGAAACCCTCCGGCAGCTCCCCCGCCTGCGGCTGATCTGCGTGGCGGCGACCGGCATGAACCACATCGACCTCGAGGCCGCGGCCGAACTGGGCATTGCAGTGAAAAACGCCGTGGGCTACTCGACCCACGCCGTGACGGAGACCACCATCGGCGCGGCCATCGGCCTGCTGCGACAGACGGTCTATTACGACCGCTACGTCAAGACCGCATATGCAGGATCGCCCCTGCAATACCACTTCGGGCGCACCACACACCAGCTTTACGGCTCGAAATGGGGCATCGTCGGGCTGGGCAACATCGGCCGCAGCGTCGCCCGCGTCGCCGAGGCGCTGGGATGCCGCATCGCCTATACCTCGACCTCGGGCGTCGTGCGCGAGGAACCCTATCCCGAAAAGCCGCTCGACGAACTGCTCCGATGGGCCGACGTGGTGTCGGTCCACGCCCCGCTGAACGACCGCACGCGCAATCTGATCGGCGCGCGCGAACTGGCGCTGATGAAGCCTTCGGCCATCCTGATCAACGTGGCGCGCGGCGGCATCGTGGACGAAGCGGCGCTGGCCGCGGCCCTCGACGCCGGACGGCTCGCCGGGGCGGGGCTCGATGTTTTCACGCACGAACCGCTCGAAGCGGGCAATCCCCTGCTCTCGGTCCGTGAACCGGACCGCCTGCTGCTCTCGCCCCACAACGCCTGGTCGCCCGTCGAGGCGATCGAAATACTCGTGGAGTGCATCGCACGGAACATCCGGGATTTCTATACTCCTCAAAACCAATAGCCGATGTCCCAGCCCGAACCCAACCTCACGGTCGTAATCCCGGTCCACAATGCAGCGCCCCACCTCGGCGCATGCGTGGAGAGCCTGCTGGCCCAGAGCTACACCGATTTCGAACTCATCCTGGTCGAAAACGGCTCGTCGGACGATTCGCGGGAACGCTGCGCCCGCTACGCCGCGGAACACCCCGGGCGCATCCGCACCCTGACGCTCGACGAAGCGTCGGTCTCGGCGGCCCGCAATGCGGGCATCGACAACGCCCGCGGGCGTTTCATCACCTTCATGGACGCCGACGACTGGGCCGAAAAGGAGTTTCTGGCCGAATTTTTCCGCGATCCCGCCCCGGGTCCCGGAACGATCGTCATGCAAGGCATACTGCTCGACTTTTCGGAGGCCGAGCCGCCGGGGCCGAACGAGGCGTTTTTCAGCTACGACGACGGGGTGCTCGCCATCGGTGACGATCCTTCGGCAGCCGTGGGACAGCGGTTTCTGCAGGACGGATGCAGCGTCTGCAAACTCTACCACACGGAGACGCTCCGCCGCCTCGGAATCCGCTTCATCGAACACCTCTGCTCCCGCGAAGACCACCTTTTCTTCTTCACCTGCATCAGCCGGATGCAGTCGGTCGTCTGGCGCAGCGGCCTCTACATGCACTACATGCGCCGCGGACGGAACACGCTCAGCACACGCCCCATGCCGGCCTGCGAACTCGTCGAGGCCGCCGAGCGGCTCGACCGCTTCATCCCGCAGCTGGCCGAACGCTTCGGCATCACGGACAAGACATACCTCTTCGCCCTGCGGCAAAACCTGGTCCGCGACACGCTGCTACGGGCCGCATTCTAAAGGGAAGGGAGTGTCACACGCTCCTCTATCTCCGAATCGCGCTGCGCAGGTCGTCGCTGCGCCTGCGCGGACGTTTTAACGCCTGAATCATGGACCGCAAACAACCTGTTTTCGACTTTCTCGACGCCCGCGGCATCCGCTACGAATGGTATGAACACCCCGAGGCCCCGACCATCGAAATCGCCCGCCAGTGGTGGCGCGACGACGGTTCGAAACACTGCAAGAACCTCTTCTTCCGCAACCACAAGGGCGACCGCCACTACCTCGTGTGTTTCGATTCGGAGCGGTCGCTGGCCATCCGCGACCTCGAAGCCCGCCTGCGCCAGGGCAAACTGACGTTCGCCTCGCCCGAGCGCATGGAACGCTGGCTGGGACTGCGCCCCGGCTCGGTCTCGCCCTTCGGGCTGATCAACGACCCGGAGAACCACGTCCACCTGTTCCTCGACGTCAACCTGCGCGACTGCCCCGCCTACTCGTTCCACCCCAACGACAACCGCGCGACGGTGGTCATCCCGCAGGAGGAGTTTCTGAAATACCTCGCCGCCGTCGGCAACTCCTACGAATTCATCGAACTGTACTGAAACGAAAAACCCCGGCCGGAAGGCCGGGGTTTTTCGCAATGCAGGGAGCGGTTATTTCATCTCCACCAGCGCTTTGCCCGTCATTTCGGCAGGCTGCTCCAGCCCCATCAGCTTCAGCACCGTGGGAGCCACGTCGGCCAGAATACCGCTGCGGACGGACTTCACGCGGTCCGACACCACCACGATGGGAACCGGATTGAGCGAGTGCGCCGTGTTGGGCGTACCGTCGGCATTGACGGCGTTGTCGGCATTGCCGTGGTCGGCGATCATCACCACCTCGTAGCCGTTGGCCCTGGCGGCCTCCACGACCTCGGAGACACACTTGTCGACAGCCTTCACGGCCTTCACGATCGCCTCATAGACGCCCGTGTGGCCCACCATGTCGCCGTTGGCGAAGTTCAGGCAGATGAAGTCGAATTTCTTTTCACCCAGCGCAGCGACCAATTTTTCAGCCACTTCCGGGGCCGACATTTCGGGCTGGAGGTCATAGGTCGCCACCTTGGGCGAGGCGACGAGGATACGCTCCTCGCCGTCGAATTTCTCCTCGCGGCCGCCGTTCAGGAAGAACGTCACGTGGGCGTATTTCTCGGTCTCGGCGATACGCAGCTGTTTGAGGCCCTGCTTCGAAACCCACTCGCCGATGGTGTCGGGCACGTTCTCCTTGTCGAAAAGGATGTGCAGGCCCGTGAACTTGGCGTCGTAGGGGGTCATGCAGCAGTAGTAGAGCGGCATGGTGTGCATTCCCTCGGCGGGCATATCCGCCTGCGTCAGCACGATGGTAAGCTCCTTGGCGCGGTCGTTGCGGTAGTTGAAGAAGATCACCAGGTCGTTCGGACGGATCATGCCGACGGGCTGTCCGGCAGCGTCGACGCGCACGACGGGCTTGATGAACTCGTCCGTAACTCCCTCGTCGTAGGATTTCTGCACGGCCTCGACCATGTCCGACGCCTTCTCGCCGACGCCGTCGACCAGCGCGTCGTAAGCGATTTTCACCCGCTCCCAGCGTTTGTCGCGGTCCATGGCGTAATAACGGCCGATGACCGTGGCCACCTTGCCCGTCGATGCGGCCATGTGCTTTTCGAGGTCGGCGACGAAGCCCTTGCCGCTGCGCGGGTCGGTGTCGCGGCCGTCCATGAAGCAGTGCACGAACGTATTTTCGATCTTATATTCGGCGGCGATGTCGCAGAGTTTGAAAAGATGCTCCAGCGACGAGTGCACGCCGCCGTCCGACACGAGGCCCATGAAATGCACGTTCACGCCGTTTTTCTTGGCGTATTCGAACGCGGCTTTCACCTCCGGGTTCTGCATGATCGAGTTGTCGCGGCAGGCGCGGTTGATCTTCACGAGGTCCTGATAAACGACGCGGCCGGCGCCGATATTGAGGTGTCCCACCTCCGAATTGCCCATCTGTCCGTCGGGCAGGCCGACGTTCTCGCCGTCGGTGCGCAGTTCGGCATGGGGGTATTTTTCGGTCATGGCCGAAATGTATTCGGGATGCACGGTCGAAATGACGTCCGCCTTATCGTGACGGCCGTTTCCCCAGCCGTCGAGGATCATAAGTAATACCTTGTTATTCATATCTTACTCTGTTTTAATTACTACCGTTTTATTGCCTCCGGAGGCTGCATTCGTCGCCTGTGGCGCCGTTTACAAGTCTGACCCCATCCCAAGCCCTTCCCTCGGGAAGGGCTTATCGCATCGCGACCGGAATGCGGACGGAAACCACACAATTATTTCACCTGCGCCCCGATCAGCTCCACAGCCTTGTCGATGGCGGCCTGCAAACCGTCGGGATTCTTGCCGCCGGCCGTCGCGAAGAAGGCCTGTCCGCCTCCGCCGCCCTGCATCAGCTTCGCGGCCTCGCGCACGACGGCTCCGGCATTCACGCCGCAGGCCGTGATCTCGTCGCCCAGCATCACCGTCAGCGTCGGCTTCCCGTCCCAGACGGAACCCACGACGAAAACCAGCCTGGGCGAACGTTGGCGCAGGTTGTAGGCCAGGTCCTTCACGAAGTCGGGACGGCGGTCGGTCTGCGTGGCGAAAAGCTGCATGCCGTGACGCTCGGGCGTCGATGCGGCGATCTTGTCGGCCCACTGGGCCACCTGCTCGCGGCGCATCGACTCGACCTCCTTCGAGAGGGTCTCGTTGCTTTCGAGCATCTTCTTCACGGCCTGCACGACCTGCGGGTTATTGAGGTATTCGGCGATGTTGCGCATCGTGTCCTCGGCGGCATAGAGCACCTTCTCGGCCTGCTCGCCCGTGACAGCCTCGATACGGCGCACGCCGGCCGAAATGGCGCTCTCCGAGAGAATCTTGAAGAAACCGATATTGCCCGTGGCGCCGGTGTGCGTACCGCCGCACAGTTCGACCGACGACCCGAAGCGGACCATGCGGACCTTGTCGCCGTATTTCTCGCCGAAGAGCATCATCGCACCGCACTTCTCGGCCTCCTCCTTCGTAGCCTCGCGGTTCTCCACGAGCGGATAGTTGGCGCGGATGGCCCGGTTGACGAGTTGCTCCACCTTGCGCAGCTCCTCGGGCGTCACCTTCTGGAAATGCGAGAAGTCGAAACGCAGGATTTCGGGCGTCACCAGCGAACCCTTCTGCTCGACATGCGCGCCGAGCACCTTGCGCAGCGCCTCGTGCATGAGGTGCGTGGCGGTGTGGTTGTTGGCTGCGGCCTGCCGTTTTTCAGGGTCCACCCGGGCCGTAAATTCGGCCGCGGGGTTCTCCGGGAGCTGGTTCACGATATGGATGATCAGGCCGTTCTCCTTCTCGGTGGCCACGACCGGAATGCGCTCGTTGGCGCTCTCGATCATACCGATGTCGCCGACCTGGCCGCCCGAGTTGCCGTAGAACGGCGTGCGGTCGAAAACCAGCTGGTACGACGTCTTGCCCTTCGACGTGACGCGGCGGTAGCGTGCGATGCGGACCTTCTCGGTCAGCGTGTCGTAGCCCGTGAAGACGCTCTCGCGGATGGGGAACAGCTCCACCCAGTCGTCGGTGTCGACGGCGGCGGCGTTGCGCGAACGCTCCTTCTGGGCCTGCAACTCCTTTTCGAAGGCGGCGAGGTCCACGCCGACGCCCTGTTCGCGGGCGATCAGCTCCGTGAGGTCGATCGGGAAACCGAACGTATCGTAGAGTTCGAAGGCGTCCTTGCCCGAAATAAGCTCCTTGCCTTCGCCTTTGGTTCTGGAGATCACGCCGTCCAGCAGGTTGATGCCCGTGGCGAGCGTGCGCAGGAACGAGGACTCCTCCTCCTCGATCACTTTTTCGATCAGTCCCTGCTGGGCCTTCAGTTCGGGGAACTGGCCGCCCATCTGCCCGACCAGTCCGGGAACCAGGCGGCAGAGCGTCGGCTCGGTGAAGCCGAGGTAGGTGTAGCCGTAGCGCACGGCGCGGCGCAGGATGCGGCGGATGACATAGCCCGCCTTGACGTTCGACGGCAGCTGGCCGTCGGCGATCGAGAAGGCGATGGCGCGCAGGTGGTCGGCGATCACGCGCATGGCCACGTCGGCCTTCCGGTCCTCGCCGTATTTCTTGCCCGACATCTCCGCGATGCGGCCGATCGTGGGCTGGAAAACGTCGGTGTCGTAGTTCGACTTCTTGCCCTGGAGGATCATGCAGAGGCGCTCGAAGCCCATGCCCGTGTCGACGTTGCGCGCGGGAAGTTCCTCCAGCGAGCCGTTTGCCTTGCGGTTGAACTGCATGAAGACGAGGTTCCAGATCTCGATCACCTGCGGATGGCTCGCGTTGACCATCTCGCGGCCCGGTTTGGCGGCGATCTCCGCCTCGTCGCGCAGGTCGAAGTGGATTTCCGAGCAGGGTCCGCAGGGTCCCGTCTCGCCCATCTCCCAGAAATTATCGTGCTTGTTGCCGCGGATGATATGGTCCGCGGGCAGGTACCGGAGCCAGTAGTCGTAAGCCTCCTGGTCGAACGGCACGCCGTCCTCCTCCGAACCTTCGAACACCGTGGCGTACATCCGCTCGGCGGGCAGTCCGTAGACGCCGTGGAGCAGTTCCCAGGCCCACTCGATCGCCTCCTTCTTGAAGTAATCGCCGTAGGACCAGTTGCCCAGCATCTCGAACATCGTATGGTGGTAGGTGTCGTGGCCGACCTCCTCCAGGTCGTTGTGCTTGCCCGAAACGCGCAGACATTTCTGCGTATCGGCCGCACGCGGATACTTGCGGGGGGCGTTGCCCAGGAAGATGTCCTTGAACTGGTTCATGCCCGCGTTGGTGAACATCAGCGTGGGGTCGCCCTTGACGACCATCGGGGCCGAAGGCACGATAGCATGCCCTTTCGACTCGAAGAAGTCGAGAAAGGCCTGACGAATTTTATTTGACTCCATGATATATTGATTTATCCTATTTTCACGTTCTTGATTTCGGGTTGCAAAATTACACATTTTAAACTAAATTTGCATCCTATTAAAGGAGATTTTTCCGCGATGGGCGAAAAAGGACACAGATTCGGAACCGAAACGCTTCGGACAGGCGCAGAGGAGCTGACACACGAGGCGCAGGTTCTCACGCACGGCGTGATGACGGCCCCGTTCCGGCTCCGCACCTACCGCTTGATCCGCAAGATCCTGATCGGATTCATCCTCGTGTCGATCGCCAACGTCCTCTTCTCCTACTTCTTCTACACGCCCAAGATGTACCGCATCCTGCGCGACAACCGCGAGACGGTGATCAAATACCGCATTCTCCAGGACCGCATCCGCACCGCCCAGCAGCGCGTCGACGAAATACGCCACCGCGACAACTACGTCTACCGCTCGCTCTTCTCGACCGACACGCTCTCGATCCCGGGCGTGTGGCAACCCTACCCCGATTCGAAATACGCCCCGCTCGCCGCCGACGACTACGCCCCGCTGATGGTCGGGACATGGCGGCAGCTGGACGCGCTGGCCCGGACGATCTACCTCGAATCGGTGTCGTTCGACGAATTGCAGCAGTTCTCAAAGAACAAGGAGCAGCTCTCGGCAGCCGTCCCGGCCATCTGGCCCATCGACCGCTCGGCGCTGCACAACAACCACATCGGCGCCTTCAGCGCGCGCCGCATGCACCCCGTGCTGGGCTACATCCGCCCCCACACGGGCATCGACTTCGGCTGCGACCGCGGCACTCCGGTCTACGCCACGGGCGACGCCGTGGTCGAAACAGCCTCGGCCAGCGGCTTCAACGGCGGCTACGGCAAGCAGGTGCTGCTCAACCACGAATTCGGTTACAAGACGCGCTACGCCCACCTGAACGAGGTGCTCGTGAAACCCGGCGAGCGCGTCACGCGCGGCCAGATCATCGCCCGGACGGGCAACACGGGGCGTTCGACGGGTCCCCACCTCCACTACGAGGTGATCCACAAGGGCGTGCCCGTCAACCCGATCAACTATTTCAACCGCAACATGACCCCCGAGGAGTACGAACGCCTGATGGAGAACATGCGCGAGACCAACTTCGAAAAGCTCTGACATGGCAGGTAAAAAGGATTTAGAGCGTCTGCGCAGGCGCAGGCGGCGCAAGCAGCGGATCATCCGCGCCACGGTCCACCTTTTCGTGTGGCTGGGGATGGCGGTGCTCTACTACGTGGGCTTCTCGGTCTTCTTCGACACGCCGTTCGAATACCAGATGAAGCACTCGACCGACCGCCTGCGCCGCGAATACGAGGCGCTGTCCACCCGGTACGACTCGCTCTCGACCGTTCTGGGAAACCTTTCGGAACGCGACCGCAACGTTTTCCGCATCCTCTTCGAGTCGGAGCCGTACGATTTCGACTCGGAGCACGAACAGCGGCAGAGTTCGACCTACGAAAAGATCGTGGGCCGCTCGACGCGTCAGCTCAAACGCGAACTGCGCGAGAGGGTGAGCGAGATGGAACGACAGCTCGAAACGCTCAACGCCTCGTACCTCGAACTGCAGGCGCGCATCGACACGGCGGGCCGCAGGTGCGACAACATCCCCTCGATCCAGCCCGTGATCAACAAGCAGCTGACGCTGCTCACAGCCTCCTACGGCATGCGCATCCACCCTTTCTACAAGACGCTGCAATCGCATCAGGGCGTGGATTACACCATCCCCGAGGGTTCGCGCGTCTTCGCCACGGCCGACGGCGTGGTGCGCGACGCGGCGCAGCGCAACTCGACGCAGGGCCAGACCGTGGTGATCGACCACGGCAACGGCTACGAAACCTCGTACAGCCACCTCTCGAAGATCAACGTCCGCAAGGGCCAGACCGTGCGGCGGGGCGACATCATCGCCCTCTCGGGCGACACGGGCCTTTCGCTGGCCCCCCACCTCCACTACGAAGTGCGGCTCGACGGCATGCGCGTCGACCCGATCCACTATTTCTTCATGGAGCTGACCCCCACCGAGTACCAACGCCTGATGCGCATCGCCCAGACCGGCATGCAGTCGTTCGACTGACCCGGCCAAGAGCCGGGATTCAGGCGGCAACGAGCCTTTGGAACGAGTCATAGCCGATACACGCCTTCGACCGAATAGCAAACCGAAAAATGGAAAATTCTGAAATCCGCCTTCTTCTGCTCGATTTCGACGGCACGCTGGCCGACACCCGGCGGGCCAACACGCTCTCCTACGTCGCGGCCCTCGGCGAGGCGGGCTACACGCTCACCGAGGAGGAGTACGCCGCCAATTACTTCGGAATGCGGTGCAACGAGTTTCTCACACGCTTCGGAATCGCCGACCCCGCCGAACGCGAGCGGCTGCGGCTTCGCAAGATCGCCCTCTACCCCACGTTTTTCGACACCGTGCGGCTCAACGAACCCCTGTGGACGTTCTGCCGGCAGTTCCGCGCCGGCGGCGGCCGCGTGTGGGTGGTCTCGACGGGCAGCCGGGCCAACATCGACAACGTGATGCGCCACTTGGGAATCGGCGGCCCCGCGGCAGAGGGCGGGGTCTCCGAAACGGGCTTCCACTCCGGCGGAACGAACCCCGCAGCGCCGCTGGGCCGTGTCGACGGCATTCTCTCGGGCGCCGACGTGGAGCGTCCGAAACCCGCTCCGGACTGTTTTCTGGAGGCCATGCGCCGCGAAGGCTGCACGCCGCGCGAGACGCTGATCTTCGAGGATTCCGCAATCGGCATCGAGGCGGCACGCCGCAGCGGAGCGTCGTATTTCGTGGTGAAATTGTAGACTTAAATCTTGGAGACAATCCGATCCCGACTCGATGCCGGGGCCGTTAAGCGACGGACCGGCTAAAAGCGCAAGCGGAAGGGACGGGGCGCGTGCGCCCCCGCGAATAGTCGCCCGGAGCCAGCGTTAGCCGGTTCGTCGCAGGCAAAGGCATCCGTCGGGGAGTTTTTGGTACTTTTTGCGGAAAAAAGTACATGAAATCCCGCGGCCGCAGGCCGCAAAAACTACCTCTTGCAAATCACGTTGAAATCGCAGAAGTTGCAGGTGTCGGCGTCCTCGCACTGGCGGAAGGGCACCGAGGGATCGTAGAGTTCCGCCAGCGTTTGGCGCACCAACTCCTCGAACCGTTCGGCATAAAGCGTGTAACGTCCGCCGCGGACGCCCGTTTCCCGGTCGTCGAGCGTCGGCAGGTAGTCGGGACGGTTCATCGCCCGCACGTAGTAGAGCGCGGGTTCGGCGTCGACGCCCCGCGTACGGTAGAGCATCATGGCGTAGAGCAAGGTCTGGAGGATGTTCGAAAGCCGCTGTTTGCCCTCGCCGCGGAAAAGGCTCTCCATCCCGGCGAACTCCAGGTGCGGCGCCCCGGTCTTGTAGTCCACCACGCGGAGGCTTCCGTCGTCCAGCGCGTCGATGCGGTCGGCGATGCCCGCGAACTTCATGCAAAGGGGGCGGCCCGCCGCCGTGAAATCGAATCCGTATGCCACTTCCTGCTCCAGCCCCGTGACCGTGAAGCCGTCGTGCGCCGCATCGTAGGGCATCACCCCGCCCCGCAGATAGCGTGTAACGATGTCTTTGACCAGCAGCAGGTTGCCCGTATAGTCGTCGGTCGTGGCCGCGGGGTCCTGCAAATAATTCTCGTTGATCGCCGCCTCGACCGCCGCGGCGATCTCACCCGTGCGGATCATCGCCCGCAGGGTCTCGCCGGGGTGCGCCTCGCCCACGATCCGGGCATAGAGTTTCTGCACCGCGGCGTGAAGGATCGTGCCGAACATCGGGGCGTCGACCTCCTCGGCGATCTCGTCGTCGGCCTGGAGACGCGCCACGGAGTGAAAATAGAACCGCAGGGGACAGGCCACATAGCGGAAGAAAGCCGTCGGCGAGAGCGTGGCCTTCGATTCTGGGTCGGTGAAGCGTCCGAGACGCTGCATGATCCCCTCGTCCTTGGCCACCTCGATCGGATCGGTCTCGGCGAGGTTGACATCCACACCCACCTCGACCTTCCGGACGGGAAATCCGCTCTCGTAGTCGAGCTGGTAGATGTAGCGGCTCGGTTCGCCCGTCGATTTGTCGTCGGCGTGCGAGCAGTAGAGCATCCACACCCGCCGGGCGCGCTGCACGAGGCGGTAGAAATAGTAGGCGTAAACCCCTTCGTGGTGCTCGGGCGTGGGCAGTCCGTAGGCCGCCCGCAGGTTGTAGGGCACGAACGACGCCTGCGCCATGTGGTTGCCCGGGAAGTTGTCGTCGTTCATCGAGAGCAGAACGACGTTTTCGAAATCGAGGTTGCGGGTTTCGAGGATGCCCATGACCTGCACCCCTTCGAGCGGCTCGCCCTCGTAGGGGATGCGCACGGTCTGCAAATGGCGGCGCAGCAGCGAGGTGTAAACCTCCGTCGTCAACTCGATGTCGCACTCGTCCAGCGAATTGCGGAGTTTGGAAATCTCCTCCGAAATCACGGCCAGAAACTCCACGCGCTGACGCCGGTCGTCGCCCTCGTAGGGCGTCCGGGCCACGGCGGCGACGACCCGCAGCAGCCAGTCGGACAGCTCGCGCCACGCGGCGGCGGGCGAAAAGATCATCCGCAGCAGGTCGTTGCGTCCCAGCCATGCGGCGTCGACCGAAATGCGCCGTTCGCGCACGATCTCGTCCTGCATGGCGCGGGTCTCGCGGGCATCGCTGTCCGCGACGTAGGGGTGCGCGAGAATGCCCACGGCGTCGGCATGGTAAAAAGTGCATCCTGCGCCCTTCGTGCGGCGGTGGGCCTGCAACTCCACGAGGCGTTCGACGAAGGTGTAGGCCAGGCTGGCCCGCAGCGGATAGCCCATCGTGACGTTGACCTTCCCGATCTCGGGCGGCAGGGCGTAAAGCAGCGGCAGGAGCAGGTTTTCATCGGTCAGCACCACGGCGGTGCGCTTGTCCAGCGGCCCCCGTGCGGCCAGTTCCCGCAGGATTGCGGCGGCGTGCTTGCACTGCACGGCGTTCGACACGGCGGCCACGGCGGTCAGCTCCTTCGGACGCTCCATGTTGTCGTGCGACACGTCCCCGCGCGGCGGGAACTGCACGACGTTCTCGCGCACGAACATTCCGGCCTCCTGCTCGGGGCGGTCTTTATAATAGGAGTCGTAATCCCAGTAGAAATCGGTCTCGGCAGCCGTCGAGAGGAAGCGGAAAAGCTGTTTCTCGCACTCCGACAGGGCGTTGAATCCCGCCGCGACATATTGCCGCGCCTCGGGAAAGGCATACCCCTCGCCGCGGATGCGGTCGGCGGCGGCCCGCTGGACCATGCCGTTGTAGGCGATGCCCAGCTCGGAGAGCCGTTCGCGGAAGCGGGCGTAAACCGGCCCCAAGGTCTTCCAGATCGCCAGGAAGCGGCGCTTCTCCTCCGAGAGATCGGTTTCGTCGGCGAGCGTCGACCAGAAACGCAGGATTTGCAGCTGCGCGGGAGTGAGGTACGAAATGTCGGCCTCGATCTCCTTGATCTCCGAGATGTTGCGGAACAGCATCGCGGCGTCGATCCGGTATTTGTCGATGGTGTCGAAATCCGTCAGGAGCATGTCGCCCCAGAAATAGAACTTGTCGAACGGCTCGGCGTGGTATTCCGAATAGATTTTGTAGAGTTCGGTGATCAGCCGCACGCGGTCCCCGGTGCGGAGTCCCGAGATCTCGGTCGTCAGATCGTCGACCGTCACCCACCGGGGCTGCCACATCGGACGCCCGGCGATGCCCGTCAGGGCGTCGACGAAGAACAGCCGCGCACGGCGCGACGGAAAGAGGATCGCCCTTTCGGAAAGCCCTTCGCCGTAACGGGCATAGAGGTCTTCGGCAACTTCGTGGAGAAAGGTTTTCATATAATGCAAAATTCACAATTCACAATAATTTAGTTTGCAGACGTTTAAAACCGACTTCAGCAAAGTCAAAATTGTGAATTATGAATTATGAATTGCGAATCACTCCACCCTTGTGATGTCGCCGCCCATGAACTTCGCGCCGCTGCGCACAATGGGCGGAGCGCCCTTGTAGGTGATCTTGCCCCCGGTCGAGGTCTTGCCCTGGAAACGGTCGGTCACCCACAGCGCGGCAACGCCCGAACTGGTGACGTTGGCCTCGGCGGCCATCACCTCCAGCCCCGCTGCTTCGAGCTTTCCGGTCGAGACGAACAGCGAAAGGTAGCGCACCGCGCCCGTCAGCGTCGCCGTGCTCTTGCCCGTAAGCTCCATTTTCAGGTCCTTGACATCCATCCGGGCCGTCACCTGCGCCATGCCGCCCACGGTCAGGTCGAGGACCGTGGCCACCAGCGTGCTGTCGAACGTCGCCACGGCGTCGGCAATGGCGACGCGCTCCAGCGAATTGTAATAAACCGTCACCGAAGTGCGGTCGGGCCGGCGGGCGTCGGAGCGTTCCGTGATGCGCAGCACCTTGTCCTTCACCTCGGCGCGGAATTTGGTCGTATAGGAACCTTTGGTGTCGTAGACGATCTTGGGGGCTTCGGTGTCGGGAACCTGCACGAATTTGACGTCGAGCGGCGCCGACACTTCGACGGCTGTAAACGACGTGAGCCATTCGCGGCGTTCCCCGGTTTCGGCGGGCTGCTGCGCCCGGCAGAGCACTGCGGCGGCCAGCATCACGGCCGTCAGAATCATTTTCTTCATAACAAGATCTTGTTTTAGCTCCGCTAAATTACAAAATTATTGCGAAGTTCGGGATTTGTTTTGTATTTTTACCCGTTAAAACGAAATTTCGGACAGTGAGAGCGAAGATTCTGAATGCAAGCGCCGGATCGGGAAAAACCTACCAGCTGGCCTACAAGTACGTCCGCGACGTGATCGACCAGCCGGGCCTCTACCGCCACATCCTCGCCGTGACCTTCACGAACAAGGCCACCGAGGAGATGAAATCGCGCATCCTGAAGGAGATCCACCGTCTGGCCTCGGGAGGCGCAAGCCCCTATCTGGAAAACCTCTGCCGCGAGCTGTCGCTCGACGAGCGTTCGGTGCGCAAACGCGCCGCCGAGGTGCGTTCGAAAATCCTGCACGACTACTCGCGCTTCACGGTGCTGACGATCGACACCTTCTTCCAGCGCATCCTGCGGGCCTTCATCAAGGAGCTGGACATCGACCTCAATTACAATGTCGAGATCGAGACGGCTTCGGTGCTGTCGAAGGGCGCCGACACGCTCATCGAGCAGATCACCGTCGACCGCGACCTGCAACGCTGGCTCACGGAGTTCGTGCAGGAGCGCATCGACGAGGGCCGCAAATGGGACATCCGCGACGGCATCCTTTCGCTCGGCGGCGAGTTGTTCAAGGAGAAGAACAAGGACGCGCTGTCGGTGCCGCGGTCGCGCGAGGAACTGGGCCGGATCGTATCGCGCGCCGCGGCGCAGGCCGAGGCGACCAAAAAGCAATTGCAGCAGACCGCCGCCCGGGCCGTTGCGATCATCTCCCGGGCCGGACTTACGGCCGCCGACTTTTCGGGCAAGAGCCGCAGCTTCGCCAATTATTTCTTCACCGTCGCCGCGGGCGAACTGAAACCCTACGGCGCGACGGTGGCCAAGATGGCCGCCGCGCCCGAGGGCTGGGGCGCCAAGGGATCGCCCGCGCAGGCGCTGGCCCCCGAGCTGCAACCCCTGCTGCGCGAAATGTGCGACATCTACGACGCCAACCGCAAGAGCTGGAACACCTGCGACCTGCTGAAGGAGAACTACCGCAGCTTCGCCCTGCTGTCGGACCTCTACAAGCGGGTGCAGCAGCTGTGCGACGAGCAGAACATGATGCTCCTCTCGGAAACCAAATACGTCCTCTCGGAGTTCATCGGCCACAACGACGCGCCGTTCATCTACGAGAAGGTCGGCAACCGCTTCGAACACTTCATGATCGACGAATTCCAGGACACCTCCGTGAAGGAGTGGGAGAATTTCCTGCCCCTGCTGCAAAACGCCATGGCGCAGAGCGAGGCGACCTCGGTGCTGATCGTGGGCGACATCAAGCAGTCGATCTACCGCTGGCGGGGCGGCGACTGGAAAATCCTCCACGGCGAGGCCCAGCAGGCGCTGGGCGCGGGCGACACCCAAGTCGAGGTGCTGCGGGAGAACTGGCGGAGCCTCCCCGCGGTGGTCGCCTTCAACAACCGCATCATCGAACGGATCGTCGCCGCGGACAACCGTGCGCTGAACGAAACCCTCGCAAAGGCCTCCGAGGAGGGTTCCGTCGATCCCGCGGAGGCCGCCGCGCTGCGCGACACCCTCGCCGACGCCTACCGCGGACATGTCCAGCTCCCGCGCCGCAAGGCCGAACACCCGGGCTACGTCTCGGTCGAGACCTTCGCCGAGCGGCCGCCCGTCGTGGAGCGCATCTGCGCGCTGATCGACAAGGGATTCCGGCCGTGCGACATTATGATCCTCGTGCGCGGGGCCACCGACGGCGCGAAGGTCGCCGCCGAACTGCTCGACTTCAAACGCCGCAACGAGGACCCGCGCTACCGTTTCGACGTGATGACCCAGGAGGCTCTGATCGTGGGCAACGCCCCCGTCAGCTCGTTCATCGCCGTGGCCCTGCGGCTGGCGCTCAACCCCGACGACTCGCTCTCGCGCGCCGTCTACAACCACTACCTCGGCCGCCCGTTCGACCGGCCGCTCGACGATTCGGAACGCGATTTTTTCCGCTCGGTGCGGCTCCTGTCGCCCGAGGAGGCGTTCGAGCGGATCGTCATGCGGCACGCCCTGCAAGGCGACCGTCGGCAGACGGCCTACCTCCAGGCCATCCACGAGCAGATCATCTCGTTCTGCGCAACGAAAATCGCCGACATAGCGCTGTTCCTCCGCTGGTGGGAGGAGACGGGCAAAAACCGCTCGCTGTCGGTCGAGGAGAGCGCCACGACGGTCGAGATCACCACCATCCACAAGGCCAAGGGGCTTGAAAAGCGGGCCGTGCTCATCCCCTACTGCTCGTGGTCGCCGGACCCCAAGTCGAGCGGCACGGTGCAGAACATCGTCTGGGCCGAGGCCCGCGGCGACGGGGCCGAAGCGATCGGCCGCTTCCCGGTGAGGTACAAGAAGGCGATGGCCGAATCGGGCTTCTCGTCGGAGTACTACCGCGAGCTGGTCTACGCCCACGTCGACAACGTCAACCTGCTGTACGTGGCCCTCACGCGCGCCGCCGAGTCGCTGCACGTCTTCATCCCGCAGAAGGGCGGCCGCACGGTCGGGGGGCTGCTGCTCCAGAGCATCGCAACCGACGGCGACAAGGCCCTGCTGGGCGACTTCGAAGGCCGCTGCACCATCGACGAAGCGGGCGAACACTTCGCTTTCGGGGAGTTCGCAGGCCCCGTCGCGGGCGGTTCGAAACGCTCCGAGGCCGAGCACGTCATTCTGGAGGAGTACCCCACGGCGCAGGCCGACCTGCGGCTGCGGCTCCCCTCGCAACGCTATTTCGAGGACGGCGGCGAGGTCGAACTCTCGCCCCGGAACCTCGGCATCCTGATGCACAGGGCCTTCGAGCAGGCCGACGACGAGGCCGGAATCCACGAGGCCGTGCGCGGCATGCAGGCCGACGGCACGCTGTCCGAAGCCGATGCCGCGACCCTGCGGCAGATGATCGCCCGGGCCTTGGAACACCCCGAGGTGCGCGAATGGTTCGGCGGAGGCTGGGAGCGCGTGCGCAACGAAAACGAAATCATCATCCCCGGCAGAGGGTCGACGCGGCGTCCCGACCGCGTGATGATCGACGGACGCCGGGTCGTCGTCGTCGACTACAAGTTCGGCCTGCGCGACGCCGAACGCCACCGCCGGCAGATGCGCGAATACCTCCGCCTGCTGGGCGAAATGGATTATGCCCCGGCCGAGGGGTATCTGTGGTATGTGAAACTGGGTAAAATCGAAAAAGTGGAGCCATGAGAAGCATTCTCCGAAGCCTTCCCGCCGCATTCCGCCGCCGGGGCCTCCGCATCGCCGCGACCCTCGTGCTGCGCGCCGTGCTGAACCTGGCGGGACTCGCGGCCCTGCTGCCGGTGCTGACGCTGGTGCTCGACCCCGCGGGATTCGAGGGCGGCGGGCCGCTGGCGACGGTCTACGTCTGGTCGGGCGTCGCTTCGCCGCGCACGTTCGCACTCGCGGTCTGCGGGGCCGTCGTGGGGTTCATCGTCCTCAAATGCGGCGTCAACTTCCTGCTGGCACGCGCCGAACGCCGCTACATCTACGACCTCTACCGCACCCTTTCGCGCCGCCTCTACATCGCCTACCACGACCGGGGTCTGGCCTTCATCAACAATTCGAACTCCTCGGTGCTGGCGCGCAACGTCAACGTCGTCTGCCTGGCATTCGCCGCCGGGGTCCTGCGCCCCGCCGCCGCGATGATCGCCGAGGCGATGCTCTTCGTCCTGCTGTTCGCCTCGCTGGCTCTCTACACGCCCCTCGCGGCGCTGCTCTCCGTCGTGATCTTCCTCCCCGCGGTGTGGCTCTACTACGCGCTGGTCCGCAACCGCATCAACCGTTACGGCGAACAGGAGAACCGCGCCCAGCGCGAGAAGTCGCGCCTCGTGGCCGAGACCTTCCGGGGATACGCCGACATCGAGTTGAGCGACGCCTTCCCGGGGATGCTCCGCGCCTTCGACCGCACGATGGACGAAGTGGTGCGCACCCGCTCGCGCGAGGCCGACATCGGCCAGCTGCCCCAACTCTTCACCGAGATCGGGCTTGCCGTGGGCATGGCCCTGCTGGCGGCCGTGAGCTTCGGCGGCGGGCAGTCGCAGCTGCTGTTCGGCGTCTTCGCCGTGGCGACCCTGCGGCTGATGCCCTCCGTGCGCGGCATCATGTCGGGCTGGGCCACGATCCGCTACAACCGCTACACCATCCCCATCCTGCGCGAAGCGGCCCTCCACGAGCCGGCCTCCGCGCACCCCGAGGTCCCGACGCGCGAAACGCTGCCCTTCGAGCGCGAAATCTCGGTCCGCAACCTCTCGTTCCGCTTCACCGAAGAGAGCCGGGAACTTTTCCACGGCCTCACGCTCACCATCCGCAAGGGCGAACGCATCGGCATCCGCGGAGCGTCGGGCGCAGGCAAGACCACCCTTTTCAACCTCCTGCTGGGCCTTTACGAACCCACGTCGGGAGAAATCGCCGTCGACGGCACGCCCCTCACCGCCGCAAACCGCCGGGCATGGCAGAACCGCATCGGCTATGTCTCGCAGCGTCTGTTCCTCACCGACGGAACATTCGCGGCCAACGTCGCACCGGGCGTCCCGGACGCCGAAATCGACCGCCGGCGGGTCACCGAAGCCCTCGAAGCGGCCCAGCTGGGCGAATTCATCGCTTCGCTGCCCCTGGGGATCGACACCCCCGTCGGCGAATGCGGCAGCCGCCTCTCGGGCGGACAGCGGCAGCGCATCGGCATCGCACGCGCCCTCTACCGCCGCGCCGACGTGCTTTTCTTCGACGAGGCGACCTCGGCGCTCGACAGCCGCACCGAAGGGGAGATCAACCGTTCGATCGCCGCGATCGCCGCGCGGAATCCGGGCCTTACGCTGCTGGTGATCGCCCACCGCGAAACCTCGCTCGAATACTGCGACCGAATCATAACGCTGGAAAAATAAGATGAAGAATCGGAAGCCGTCCCTTATTCCCATCCGCCAGCTGCGACCCTCTCCCAGCGAGGGAGAGGGCCTACGATTCACCCGGCTCGTACGGCAGAGTATATCCTTGCACCGCCGGCGCGAAAAAAAATGAACGCTAACAACCGCTTTATGAATTATACGATCGCCAATATCCGCGTCTCCCTGCCCGACGCCTGCACGGGAGAGCATTTCACCCGGGCCCTGCGCCCGTTCCTGACACTCGGCGCCGGCCCTGCGGACCTCGCGCTGGAAATCGTCCCCCGGATTCCGGCCGAAGCCGATTACCGCGAACTCGACAGCTTCGAGTTTCCCGACGCCGACTGCCGTTTCGGGACCGACGCGGCGGGCTACCTGCTCGAAATGACGCCCCGCGACGGCAGCGCCCCGGCTCGCTACCGCATGGCCTACGGCGCGGCGGCGGCCCGGAGCAACATCACCCCCGGACACAATCCCGCGCTGTTCCGGTTCGGGGTCTGGATCCTTTTCAACATCGCGGCGCTGCCCCTCGGAGCCGTGGCCTTCCACTCCTCGGTGATCCGCTACCGCGGCCGGGGAGTGCTGTTCCTCGGCGAATCGGGAACAGGCAAAAGCACCCACACGCGGCTGTGGCGGGAGCATATCCCGGGTGCGGAACTGCTCAACGACGACAGTCCGATCATCCGGGCCACGGACAGCGAAGCCCTCGTCCACGGATCGCCGTGGAGCGGCAAAACGCCCTGCTACCGCAACGAGAGCTGCCCGATAGCCGCCGTCGTACGGCTCTCGCAAGCCCCGCACAACCGCATCCGCCGCCTGCGGCCGATCGAGTCCATCGGAGCGTTGCTCCCCTCCGCACCCCCGGCCTTCGCCCGCGACGAACGGCTTTCGGACGACACCTGCGGCCTGCTCTCCCGGCTGATCGCACAGGTTCCCGTCTACCACCTGGAGTGCCTGCCCGACGCGGCGGCGGCGCAGCTCGCCTGCCGAACGGTTTTCAACGACGCGACGCTATGATCCTGCTCCCCAACCAACTCTTCTTCGCCGAGGTCGAGGCGATGCTCGCCGAAGGCCGCGAGGTTCAGATCCGCATGAAGGGCCACAGCATGCGGCCCCTGCTGCGCAGCGAGCGCGACCAGGTCGTGCTGACGCCCTGCGCCGACCCCGCGCGCCTGCAACCGGGCGACGTGGTGCTGTTCCGCTGCTGCGGCCGCCACAT
>ERZ857998.1190-NODE-1190-length-31352-cov-3.395501_pt1 | contig 31352 bp, 31 predicted proteins | sample MGYA00519954_ERZ857998 | MGnify/ENA primary metagenome ERZ857998 (study PRJEB31778, sample SAMEA3449424) | human gut metagenome | biome: human gut; feature: human-associated habitat; material: faeces | place: United Kingdom | collected 2010/2012 ...
TAAATTCATCACCGCCACAGCGACCTACAAATTGATTTTCATCCACACCTTTACGAAGATTTTTCGCAAACGAATTGATATATAAATTACCTCTTTCGTGTCCTTGTTGATTGTCGATGATTCTAAGGTTATTTAAATCAAACACACAGATTGACATATTTTGTTCAGCTTCTAAAGTTAAAATCTCTTCACACTTATTTTTATTTGGCAATCCCGTTGCTTCATCTAAATAAACTTTGTTCTTTAACTCACGATTCACTCTGGCATAACGCAAAACCTTGATAAGCTCATATAAAATCATAAAGATGAGGATTACAATATCAATGATTGTCAATGCTTCAAATTATCCTAAGCGTGTTGCGATTCTTTGTGCATATGTTTCCCTGTGGCCACATCACATAGAGAAAAGAAAGTTTCACTCTTTTGAATAATATTCGTATTCTCATATCCAACTTGTAGAACAAGATCAATTTCTTGTTTTAATGTATCAAAATACGCATCTAATTCTTCCATCTTGACCTGAAAAGCCTTATCATCTAAAGATACTAAATCTAGTACTTCACTGCCAAAACGAAGTCCTTTAATATATCTATCCACATCCGCAATCATTTCATCTGGAGGCATTCCTGCATCTTCCAATTAAATAATCCGCCGTGTTTTTCCACGTACTAATCCTGCATAATTGACAACACGAGCCATCCCTTGAATACGTGATGTCATCAAAATGATGATTAAAATCAGTATAATCAAAATACAGGCTGAAGCCATCATTTAAAAACGTATTATTTTTGAGAAATGATTCATTTTCTTATTCTTCATACTATTATTGTATTAAGAAAATGAAATTATCACAAAAAAAGGATGAATTCATTTATTCATCCTGCAACTAATCCATATTACAATCCATATGCACATTCCGACAACCATGAAACTAAATCCAATGAGTGCCAAAGCCATTCCTTCATGCTTTAAGCCATCTACTCCTACATATGCGTTTATTTTCCCCTTTAAAAGCAAGAAAACAGTTCCTGCAATCAAAAATAAATTCGCAACAAATGCAGGTGTAAATACACGATCCTTTTGATCCATAATAACATCCCCTTATTGTTACCGATGTATTATATCATTTCATTCCTTTATTAAACCTTAAATTTCTCTTAACTTTCTTAGCATTTGATTGTACAATAGATAAGAATAAAAGAAGGAAGGATTCTTATGCAAAACATTGATGAATTAGTTAATTTACACGAATGCCCTCTATGTGAAGGTGGTTCGATTCTAGAAGAAGAAGGAAACGGATTCTATGCACAATGCATGGATTGTGGCTGCTATACAGTTCATGTTGATTATAAAAACGAAGAAGATCGTTTAGAAGCTGCTAAAAGAGCCGCTGAATTATTTAATACAGGTAAAGTATTAAAATCAAATCCTGGTGAATAAGGAAATGAGTGGAATTTTCCACTCAATTTTTTTATTTAACTGAATTTTGATCTAACCACTTACCTCGAACCATACGGATCAAGAATATAATACCTCTAAATACCAGTTCGAAAGTCATTGTAGCCCATACACCAATAACACCATATCGCTTTGTGAAAATAATAATTGGTAAAACACGCATTCCCCACATGCTCAACGCATTTAGAATAAAAGGACGTTTACTATCTCCAGCCCCACGTAATGCCCCCATTACTACAATACTAATCGCAAATAATGGTTCAGAAAAAGAAACAATTCTTAAGCACTCACTAGCTCCATCAATAACTCCTTGACTATTCGTTAGTGTTGAAGCCAAAAATGGGGCAAACACAAACATGATAACACTCATAAATATCACTAGAACAAAAGATAATAAGGTTGTTAAATACGCAAATCGTTTTGCCATATCCTTTCGATTGGCCCCAATACTTTGTCCAACCAATGTAGTTGCAGCACCACCAATTCCATAAGCTGGCAAATAACATAATCCTTCTGCTGAAACAGCCACATAATTAATAGCCACACTGATTGCACCCATTCCTGAAACGACACCCGTCATCACAACTTGAGCTAAGGATAGTGTCACTCTTTCAAGACCTGCTGGAATTGAAAGATTCACTACATTCTTCAAGATATCTTTATCAAATTTCCACGATTCATCACCTAGAAGTCGTAATGATTTTTCCTTTTTGACTACAATATACATTAAGATAAAGCCTACAACCAATTGCGCCATTCCCGTTCCTAGTGCAGCTCCGGCAACGCCTAAATTTAGTATATAAATAAAGAAATAGTTAAAAATAACATCAAATACACACATTGAAATATTCATAAGACTTGGAAGCACGGCATTCCCTGAACATCTTAACATTCCTGAATGTAACATCGCCATCATATTAAATGGAACAAAAGCACCTACTATTGCCAAATATAAAGTGGCATCTCTACAAATTGATGGGTCTGCCCCCAATAATTTTGGCAAATAAAAACTGGATGCTACCACAACCAATGCCATACATAAACCAAAGATGATATTAAAGAGAATCGACTGACATACTACCTGTCTTGCCAATTTATTTTTACCAGCCCCTAAATATTGAGCTACCTGCACTGAAAAACCTAATACCGCAGCTGTACAAATTCCTCCAAAAAGCCATGTTGTACTAGCAACAACACCAATGGCTGCCGTAGCCTTATAACCTAGTGATCCAACCATAGCTGTATCAATATAACTCATGGCCGTTCCAACTAATTGTTCTAATATTGCAGGTACAGATAATAAAATGACGATTTTTAATTGATCTTTGAATTCTATTTTTTTATTTTCGCGCATCTGCGCCGTTATTTCCATCATGTTCATAAGATGATTATACAAAGAAAAAAGATGTATGTCACCATACACCTTTTAATCTTCTACCTCTTCACGCCACATTTTGGCTCCTAAATGAGCTAACTTTCCGTCCAAGTTATCATAACCACGATCAATATGATAAATATCATGGATTTCTGTCACACCATCAGCCATTAAAGCTGCGATGACAAGTCCAGCACCACAACGAAGATCTGTTGCAGTTACTTTAGAACCATGTAACTTTGTCTTTCCGTTGATAAACGCACTTGGTGTGTGTACATCAATGTCAGCACCCATCTTATTTAACTCTGCACAATGTTTGAAACGTTCTGTATAAATTGTTTCTGTTACTACAGATTGGCCTTCACATTGTGTTAATAATACAGTAAATGGTTGTTGAACATCTGTGGCAAAGCCTGGATATGGTTTTGTCAAGATTTCTGTACGTTTCAAAGGTTTATCTGTTTTAAATACATGAATAAAATCCGAACCAACTTCCATATTGATTCCCACTTCTTGAAGTTTCATAACAATGGCTTCCAAGTGTTGAGGAATAATATTTTCGATGCGCATGTCATTGGCTATAGCAGCTGCCATAATCACATAAGTTGCTGCTTCAATACGATCTGGAATGATTTCATGAATACAGCCTTTTAAATATTCAACACCATCAATCACAAGAGTACTTGTCCCCATACCATGAATTCTAGCACCCATTTTATTTAATAATGTTGCGATATCAATAATTTCAGGCTCACGCGCGGCATTTTCAATAACCGTTCTACCTTTTGCGTAAACAGCTGCCATCATAATGTTGATTGTAGCTCCTACACTCGAAATATCTAAGAAAATATTTGTTCCTTTTAATTCTTTCGCATCCAATATATAACATCCATTTTCATATTGAATATTTGCACCCAAAGCCTCAAACCCTTTTAAGTGCAAATCAATAGGTCTAGGACCCAAGTAACATCCACCAGGCATCTTAATTTCTGCATGACCAAATTTTCCTAACAAAGCTCCCATAAAGTAGTAGCTTGCTCTTAATTTTGAAACAGCCTTAGATACCATAGGAATATTTTCCATATGAGTAGGATCTATATATAATGTTTCTTCATCTCGTTTTTCAACATAAACACCAAGTTCATTTAATAAAACGATCAAAGACTGTACATCTGAAATATTAGGTACACCATAAATTGTAACCGGCTCATTTCCTAAAACACATGCTGGAATTAAAGCCACAGTCGCATTCTTTGAACCACTAATACGTACTGTTCCATTTAAATCATGTCCACCTTCAATTTTAATGACTTTTTCCATTCATTTTCCCCCATTTCAAGGTAATGCCTATCTATTATAGCCTATTCAATCCGGATAATCTAGAAAAATATTGTAAATTCCAAAAGCCATCTATTTTAAATGTTTTTCCATCCAATTTGTGATTTCATTTAAACGACGCAAACGATGTTGAGGAAGTCCCGTACGTGATAAATCATGATTTTCACCATGGAACAAGCACATGCGAGCTTCAATATTCTGATCTAATAAAGCATTCAACATTTGTAGGCCTTCACAAAGTGGACAACGATAATCTTCATCAGAGTGAATAAACAATGTTGGTGTTTTCACATTACGTGCATATTTCAATGGTGAATGCCACCACAATTTTTCTGGATTTTCATCATATGTAGCAGATTGTTGATCTTGTGCAAAGTATGGTCCAATATCACTTGTCTGAGAGAATGAGATCCAGTTGGCAATACTTCTTTGACTAGCAGCACACGCAAAACGATCCGTATGACCAATGATCCAGTTTGTCATAAATCCGCCATAGCTTCCTCCAGTTACACCAACTCTGCTTGAATCAATTTGAGGATATGTTTCTAAGACTTTATCTGTAAACTGCATCAATTCGTCATAATCAATCGTACCATATTTTCCACGAATGTCCATAAACTCGTTGCCACGTCCATCTGAACCATGAATATTACAGAAGAATACAAAGTATCCCTTACTTGCCCACACTTGCATTTCATGATAGAACACTTTTCCATATACTGTTTTAGGTCCACCATGAATATCTAAAATAGCCGGATATTTTTTTGTTTCATCATAATCTTTAGGCAATAATACCCATCCTGTTAAATCTTCACTAAAATTAACTTCTACAGGATCTGCCACATATGTATCTTCCATTTTATTAAAATCAGATAATTGAACGGCTTTACCATCTACAACTTTATACAATTGTTGAAGACTTGCCACATCAGCTCCAATAAAATATAATGTGTCATCTTCAAATGCGAAAGATTGAATTGTTCCTGGCCATTCAAATACAAGTTCAATAGTTCCATTTTCTAATTTATACAAATTATTGTGATCATAGATTGTAGAAACAAAATATAACGCATCTTTATTTACTAGAGTCGCATTACCTGCAACTAAAGCACAATCTGTACCTACACTGTTTCCAACACATTCTTGCCAATCAGCAATTAAATTAAAGTCTTGATCAAAGAATTTTGGATTCTCATTCAAACCATATTTTTCATGTGTGCTTGCGATAAGAACCAATTTACCATCCACAAAATCAAAACTTTGAATACTTCTTTCCTTAGCATCTACAACTGTACTTACAGACCCATCATATTTATAAAGATTTTCATATAAAGCTTGTTTTCTTGTCCAATTTTGTCCTGTATAATACAAAGCACCATCATGAATCTTTGCGTTTGACACATCAAAAGTACCTTCTGTAACACAAACAAGTTCTTTTGTGTCTAAATCATATGTATATAAATGTGTACGATGTTTATTGGTGATTCCCTGACCATTCATATAGAAAGGAATCTCATCAAACACTTCATAATCACTTTCTTCTTCAACAAGTTTTTCTTTAGTCATCAAAACCAAAGTATTCTCGTTTAAATATCCCAAAACATTCATTCCTGGTTTATCAAAGCGAGCAATTTCTTTGGCTTCTCCACCATTTAATGATAAACGATATAAAGAAGTAGATTTTTCAATATTTTTACGATTTCCACAGAATAGAACCGAATTTTCATTTTCGATATAAAACCCTGCTTCTTTTCCAAAAGAAGTTAAATCATATACTTTATCGTCCTTTACGCATTTTAAAGTATATTCATAAGCATTTTCTTTTTCTGCTACTACTCCATCAACAAAAACTTTTACTTCATCTTTCACTTTTAAATTTCCATAAAAGTGATAAGACAATAAATCATTAATTTCAACTGACTTCATGTATTTTCCCTCCAAATTATGCAAAAAGCAGGCTTAAAGCCTGCTTTATTTAAAAACTTTAATTATTCAGCTTTTCCAGCAGAACCAAAGAAGTTTTCCATCATTTCTTTACATAATGCTGTGATTGCATCAGCACCTGGTTTTAATAATTTACGTGGATCGTATCCTTTTCCTTCTTGGTCTTTTCCAGCTTCGATGTATTTACGAGTTGCTTCAGCAAATACTAACTGACATTCAGTATTAACGTTAACTTTAGAAACACCTAATGTGATAGCTTTTTGAACTTGTTCACGAGGAATTCCTGAACCACCGTGTAATACTAATGGTTTTCCGTTTGTTGCGTTTTGGATTTCTCCTAAACGATCAAAGTTTAATCCAGCCCAGTTTGCAGGATATTTACCGTGGATATTTCCGATACCAGCTGCTAAGAAGTCTACACCTAAGTCAGCGATAGTTTTACATTCTTCAGGGTCAGCTAATTCACCAGCAGATACGACACCGTCTTCTTCTCCACCGATTCCACCAACTTCACATTCAATTGATAATCCTTTTGAGTGTGCTAAGGCGATCATTTCTTTTGATTTTTCTAAGTTTTCTTCAAATGCATAGTGAGAACCATCGAACATTACAGAAGTAAATCCTGCTTCGATAGCAGCTTTTGCACCTTCATATGAACCGTGGTCCAAGTGTAAAGCTACAGGAACTGTAATTCCCATTGCATCGTGGATTTCTTTTACCATAGCAGCAACTGTTTTGAAACCACACATGTATTTAGCAGCACCTTCAGATACTCCTAACATAACTGGTGATTTAGCTTCTTCAGCAGCAGCTAAGATAGCTTTTGTCCATTCCAAGTTATTGATGTTGAAAGCACCAATCGCATAGTGCCCTTCGTGAGCTTTGTTGATCATTTCAGTAGCAGATACTAACATTACTCTATTCCTCCTTTAAACATTTCTGTCATAACTATTCTACTCCATAACGCCTAATTTGAAAAGTGAAATTATTAACTAACGACGTGATTTTCCGGATAATTCAACAGGTTTGGACAAAGTACGAATTCTTTCTAGAATTCTTAGACTCGCAATTGTATTATTCGGTTTATTCACAAGACGATACTGCTGTTCTAATTCTTCCATTGAATAATTTGATGTAAAGTATGTTTTCATTCCTTTATTCATACGCTCATCTAAAACAGGAAGTAAGATTTCATCTCGCGTCCATTGCGTAATACTTTCAGCTCCAATATCATCTAAAACCAAAACATCACTGTAGCGTAAATGGTTCATCACTCTTTGACGATATTCATTATCTGTCATAAACTGTTTCAATTCCTGAATTAATAATGGAACCTGTACAAAAGAAACACTCTTATTATTTTTGGCATAGTAATTACAGATTCCTTTCATTAAATAAGACTTTCCAGTCCCTGGATTTCCATATAAATACACACCTTGATTTAGTGGTATACTACTCACACTTTGGGTATAAGCTGTCATATAATCTTTTTCTTTGGCAGCACTTAAAAAGCAGGCATCATTTAAATCGATTAAATAATCATTTAAAGACATATGAGAAAAGCGAAATTTACTTTGATGAGCCAATTGCTGATCTCTTTTTTGTTCATACTGACAAGAAGCATAATATTCATTCAAGAAACCAGAATCGTCAATTTTTAATTTTGTAGCTTTACCACGAATCTTCTGTACACAATAATCCAATCCTTTACAGTTTCTACATGCGCTCACACTCTTGATCCACTGCAACAAAACGCCACTATTTTCTTCTACAAAAGATGCATCTAAATGATTCTGTTCAAGAAATATTTGAATCCATTCATTCTCTTTTAAACGAGCAATATTCTTTTGTCTTTCCATCATTTGCTCTTCTGAAAGTTTAATATTTAAATTCACTACAACTTACCTTCTTTCAACATCTTTTGAAGTTCTAACATCTCCTGTTGGATTTGCGTATCTGATTTTTCTTCCTTTTGCGTATAGAACTTCTCATCAAGTACAACCTTTTCTTCTTTTTTCTCTCTTTTATTTTCTGTTGGCGCTTGGTTGATAATTTCCAATGCTTTCTTCCTAGAATCCACGCCCAGGCGAACCCAGCTTGCCGCAACTTTTTCTACGTAATTTCGAGAAAATTGTTGATGTGTTTGATGTAAAGTATATTCAATCAAAGTATTCACAACTTCAACTGAAAGCTGGAATTGTGTGCATAAACGTTCAATCAATGCCTGATCCGATTTCACAACAGGAATACCATTTTGTTTATTCTGCAAAAATTTAACAGGTGGCATCTGATATGGATCTTTACTTGTTTCCATAACCTTACGATTACGCATAACCATCTCTTTTAATTTGTCCAAATCAAATACATGTGTTGAAGGATTAATACTTCTTTGCACGTATCTACGCATATCTTTGGCATCAATTCCATATATTTGTGCCATCTGTGCAATACGATCTAAATTTTCATTAGTTCGATAACGTACCGGAAAAACACGATCCATCCCTTTGAAGAGTGTTGCAAAATCAAAATTATATTTTTGGTTGATTGTCGGTTTCACCTTTTCGTACGCAATCTCTTTAGACTCGTTCCACGAATCTAAAATTGAAACATCCAAAGAACTTTCTACTTTGGTATATACAGAAGAAATCGTCTTATCTTTATGAAGCATTGCCTTTATTTTATCAAAACACTTTGATCCTACACTTGCCAAATACAATCTTGAATACGTATCGTGACATAAAAATTTATCTGGTAATAATGGAGCATACAATAAAATCAACATGTCATCTTCATGAACATAGGTTTCAATTAAATGATATTGCTCTAAATAATTTCGTGCCTTATCAAATTGTGAAGCATTTATATTCAACAGTAAATATACGTCTTCTAATTCAACAGAATTTTGAATAGAACCTAAAAATTCATATAGACAAATTGAACTTTTCCCCATCAAAGGACCATACAACAAATGCAAAGATTGTCTTTGTTCAACAGATAAATGTTCTATGCAACGCACTTCAATCGCCATGTACCTTCTCCTCTTTTAATGCTTCTTCTATTTGTTTATGCAACTGTTCTACCGTACCATTATTTTGCAGTACAATATCACTTTTTGCCATCTTCTCTTCCGGATTCATCTGTGATACAAGTCTTGCCAAAGCTTGTTCCCTAGTAAAATTGCGATAGGTTTGTAGGCGCGATAAGGCTACATCTAAATCAGCCACAACGCACCATATTGAGTCAAAATGATCTTGTGCAGAAATCTCAAATAAAATTGGCATTTCCACAAAGACAATCGAACTCTCTTGTTCATAAATCCATTTATGCATCTGTTCAAAAATCAAAGGATGCAAGATGGCTTCCACTTGTTTTCTATGTTCTGCCTTAGAAAACATATATGAAGCTAAACTTTCCTTAATGATTTGTCCATTTGAATCCAATTCAACAATACGCAAATCATTTAATTTCTGATAACCCAAATTTCCCTTTTTTAATAAATCCGCATTAACCTGATCGCAATCTAAAACAGGATATTTTTTTCTTAAATATCGAGAAATCTCACTCTTTCCTGAACCCATAGATCCAGTGATTCCTATTACTTTCTTTTTTGACAATTTGGACATAGATAAGTCCCCCTTTGTGATACAGTTAATTTTTTAATAGCATGATGACACACTTTACATTGTGTTTGATCATGTACATTCAAATAGAGTTGAAAACGTCCCGTTACCCCTAAACTTGAGGTATAAGAACGAATGGTTGTTCCGCCAAAACGTGTAGCTCCCTGCAAAATTCGCTTTGTCTGAAAAACTATTTTCTCACAATCTTTCTTTGAAAGCTTTGAGGCACGGCTTCTTGGATCTAATCCTGAGGCAAAACATATCTCATCCGCATAAATATTTCCAACACCTGCCATAATCGATTGATCTAACAGGCAGGACTTCAAATTTCGTTTTAACGAATGAACACAGGTATAGAAATACATTCCATTCACTCTTTCATCCATATAATCATATCCAACATTTTTAAAACAAGGATATGCATGAATATCTTCTTTTTTAGAATACAAATACATTCTTCCAAATTTTCTTGTATCATGATACGACATATAGGTTCCACTATTTAATTTAAACACTATATGAATATGTTTATTCTCACAAAGCATATTATAAAGATAAAATTTACCTTCCATTCTTAAGTGAACAACTAGATCATAGTCATCCAGACCAAAAATCAAATATTTTCCAAGTCGATTAAATGAATGGAATGTTTGCCCAATTAATTGATTTTTAAAAGTTTCTACTTCTACATTATCAATAATCTTAGGATAATATATCAATACATCTTCAATTGAAACATCTTTAATTTGTGTTTCCAACGTACTTAATACGGTTTGTACTTCTGGTGCTTCCGGCATTATTTTGCCTCATACCATGACTTTCCAACACTAATACTTGCCTTTAATGGAACCTTTAATTCCATTGCACTTTCCATTGTTTCTTTAACAAGTTTTTGCATCAAGTCCAATTCTTCATCTGGCACCAAGAAAATCAATTCATCATGGATTTGAAGAAGCATTTTTGATTTTACATTAGCATCCTTTAAAGCTTGATCCATTTTCAACATCGCAATCTTGATCAAATCGGCTGCACTACCTTGAATTGGTGCATTCATGGCAGCTCGCTTACCGAATTCTCGTGTCATAAAATTCTTATCGTTGATTTCAGGAATCTCTCTTCTTCTGTGGAATAATGTTTCGACATATCCATGTTCTTTACAGAAATCAATCAATTGATTCATATATTCGTGAATCTGAGGATAACTTTCAAAGTACATCTTCATAAATTCACCCGCTTCTTTTCGTGTGATATTTAATTGTGAAGATAAACCAAATTCAGTTTGTCCATATACAATACCAAAGTTAACTGTCTTGGCAATTCTTCTTTTATGTTCATCTACCTCTTCTGGTGAACACCCAAAAATTAAAGTTGCCGTTTTTGTATGAATATCCAAACCCTCATTAAACGCTTTTATCATGTGATCCTCATTGGCCATATGTGCCAACATTCTTAATTCAATCTGCGAATAATCAGCAGACAATAAGTGATAGCCATCTTCGGCGACAAACGCCTTACGAATTTCTTTACCTAACTCATCTCGAATACTAATATTTTGTAAGTTTGGTTCACTACTTGAAAGTCTTCCAGTTTGTGTCATTGTCTGATTAAAAGAAGTATGAATCTTTTGATCCGAACGAATATGTTTTTTCAAGCCATCAATATATGTACTGGATACCTTCGCAATTTTTCGATACTCAAGAATATCATCAATGATTGAATGTTTTCCACGAAGCTTCTCTAATACATCTGCGGATGTTGAACGTTTTTTTCCACCTGAACTTAAATTCAACTCATCAAATAAGACATTCGCCAATTGTTTTGGTGAATTGATATTAAAAATCATACCTGCATGTGAGTAGATTTTTTGAGCAAGAGCATCCAATTTCTCGTTTAATGAAGCTCCATACTCATCTAAAAAACTTTCTTGAATCGAAATACCTTCTTGTTCCATTGAAAACAAGACATGTGTTAATGGCATTTCAATATCTTCATATAAAGACAATACATTTTCTTCTTTTAAAGAAGCACGAAGCTTATCCTTTTTTTCATATAGTTGCTGAGTCAAGCTATGATAGATTGCCTTTTCTCTTTCCAAACTATAAGCAGGAGACTCTTTTGTCTTCTTAGATACATCATGGAAAGATTCTGGAAGGTGAATTTGAAGTGCTTCTAAGACTGCATCACTATCTGTTGCAGTAGAATTCAATAAGAATCCAGCAATATGCAAGTCATTACTAAAAGTATTCCATTTAAATCCATAGCGATCTAATAGATGCATCATTTCCTTTGTATCCCATGTACTCATTTCTTTTGTTTCCAACAATGTTTTAAAATTTGTATCCTCTAATGCGTTTTCTACTGAAATATAATAAACAGTTTTATCTTTTGGAATCATAAAACCATACAATTTTTGATCTAAATAAGGCTCTTGAGTACATACTGGCATAACCATAACGTCATCCATATTTTCAAATTCAAAATGGTCCACTTCTTTTAAAGGCCATTTTTCCTCTTTAGTCTGTTTAGTACGATTTACCAATGATCGCATTTCATATTTCTCATAGAATGCATTCACATTATCTTGAATTCCTGTAAACTCACAATCGCATAATTCAAATGGCAATTCCATCTTTGTATAAATAGTAGCCAATTCTAAAGACATGAAGGCATTATCTTTATCTTTTTCTAGCTTTTCTTTTAATTTCCCTTTTACCTCATCAATATGAGCATAAACATTTTCTACAGTGGAATATTGATTCAATAAACGCAAGGCTGTCTTTTCACCAACACCGGTTACGCCTGGAATATTATCGGCAGTATCACCCATTAATCCTTTCATATCAATAACTTGACTTGGAGTAATTCCATACGTATCCATTAAATTTTGTTCGTCCATTAGATCCATTTCACTTAAGCCCTTTTTCATCAAAAGAACATGTGTACTTGAATCAATCAACTGTAATAAATCACGATCACTAGTCAGAATTGTAGTTTGAACATCTTTGCAGCATTTGGCCATACTTCCAATAATGTCATCAGCTTCATAGCCTTCTTGTTCATAACGTTTGATTCCAGCCGCATCCAAGTATTCTCTAACAATTGGAAATTGTACAATCAATTCTTCATCCAATGGTTTTCGTGTTCCTTTATACGCTTCAAATTGTTTGTGCCTAAACGTAGGTTTTCCTGCATCCCAAGCCACTAAAATCTTATCTGGTTCAATAATATCAATTGCCTTGTTCAACATCATCACAAAGCCATAAACCGCATTGGTTGGAATGCCATTGGATGTAGTCATTCTATGTGTATATAACGTTGCATAATATGCACGAAATAGCATGGAGTTTCCATCTAATAATAATAGTTTTTTCATACGCGTACCTCTTTTCTTCTATTTTAACATATATGAAAAGAAGGAAACGAATCCCTGACTCATTTCCTTCGAATATTTTGCATTTTCAACTTTTCCATCCGCTTAAATCGAATATCTTTGATTGTCGCATATCGCATGAATACTGTAATAATATAGATCAACACGAATATAGCCACACCATTAAAAATCAAAGTCAAAGCTTCAATGTGAATAAACCATTTCACAAAGCTCATTGTGAGATATCCGAAGATCTTTGCGCCAAAAAAACAAATTAAATCATTCGCAAACATCATTAGGAATACAATACCGAATTGTACCCAGTGATCTTGATCCATCGCTTCTTGAAAAAAGCCAATAGCCCAGCCAAACAAGCCAAACAAAAGCATCTTAACAAGCCAGTCTGAAGTAAAAAACATTCCCACACAAAGGCCACATAAACAAGCATATAGAAACCGATTTAAACTTCTTTCATGAAACACTACTAATAGACATCCACAAAAACATAGATGGCTAACTAAAGATAGTGAGGAATATGTAAAATCAACGCCAAACAAAGAAGCAATCAATTGATCTAACATCGCTAAAATGGCTAAGAAAATAAATGAATAACGTTCCTTATTTATCATTTACTCTCCTCTTTTCCAATCACAAGACAATAGTCAAAACTTTTCATATTGGATACAGGTGATACATAGACAGTTGAAATAATGGAGTCATCATTTAAAGATACATCTTTTACTTCACCTATCAAAATTCCACTCGGATAGTTTCCACCTTTACCACTTGTCGCAACTTTTTGTCCTTTTGTGACAATCGCATCATTGTCAAACAAAGATACTCGATATGCCTTTTTTTCTGTATCATACGATTGTAAAACACCTTCTACACTTGTACCATCTTCCAAAGACATCTTTATCGCAATATCATTACTTAAATGCTGGCTTGTCAACAATTGTACAGTGCTCGTCATTGTTTGAACACTTTCTACCAAGCCAATGGCACCATCACTTGTTGCCACAAGCATATTCTTTTCTACCCCTTGTTTTTTGCCAGCTGAAATTGTCACTGTCTGCAACCACGAATCACTTGAACGTTCTAAAACAGATACACTAATTGTTTTAGCATCTCCAAATCCGCCTTTCATTTCAAGCAACCCTTCAAGTTGTTTATTTTTATTTCTTTCATCTTCATATGCCGTCTGATAATTCTTTTGTTCTGCCAATTGTTTTGACAAATATTCATTATCATCATAAGCATGCCAAAGATTCGCAAAATCATTAACTGCATTTCCGATTGAAGACAACGGATATTGAATTAATCCATATTTTAAGTATGTCCATGCACTATATCCAATATTCGTGATGGAGTTTTGTCTTAAGCCAAACATTGCACATGCTAGTATACATAAAACGACAATTGTCGTAAGTAATCTTTTTTGAATTCGAGTAAATTTACGCATAATATCCCCCAAACTAACTTATATTATAGCGATAAAGCCTCCTTCTTTCAATCGAGATATTTATGCTCTTTAAATGAATAATATTGATTTTGTCCTACAATAATATGATCAATTAAATTCACTCCCATTGTCATTGCGACATGAACCATTTTATAGGTTACCTCAAAATCTGCTTTGGATGGTGTACAATCACCAGAAGGATGATTATGGGCAAGTAAAACGGAGTTTGCGTTTTGAAGAAAAGCCTCTTTAAACACTTCTCTAGGATGTACTACACTTTCATTCAACGTTCCCTTAAACAAAACACGATGAGAAATGAGTTTACTTTTTGTATCTAAATACAGAGCAATAAAACATTCTTGTGGCATAGAGCCATACTCAAATTCAAACCATTCAATCACATCTTCAGGTCTCATAATGGAGGCATGATACACCTTTGATCTAATGACACGTTTACTGAGTTCCACACTTGCCAGAAGCTGTAAAGCTTTAACTTCTCGTATTCCTTGAATCTGCATCAGTGTATTTACATGCATTGACATTAATTTTGATAAACCTTCACTTTCTTTCAATACATCGGATGCAATTTCGAATACAGAACGATTTTTATTCCCGCTTTGAAGAATCAAGGCAACCAACTCTAAATCGCTCAAGGATTCTAAGCCATAGCGTAGCGCTTTTTCTCGTGGGCGCTGTTCCACTTCCATCTCTTTTACCTTCATATACTCTTATACGAAAAAAAATACACTTTTTTTAATTTATTTTGTTTTTTTACTTGCAAAGTACAGAATCACATGGTATATTATTTAAGCGTCAAGCAAACATGGCGGTTGTGGTGAAGTTGGTTAACACAGCGGATTGTGGCTCCGTCACTCGCGCGTTCGAATCGCGTCAGCCGCCCCACTAAGATTTTTAAGCTTCGAGAAATCGGAGCTTTTTCTTTACTTTTTTTTGAATTGTTTGTATATTAGGGACATGAAAAAATTATTATTGATTCTTTTAAGCTTAACGCTATGTGCCTGTCAGTCGCAGACAAAATACACAGCTTCATCTTCAAAAAAAGCTTGTGATGTCACAAGCGAAGAAGAAACGTGTAATTCAAAAGATGATACAAAGACAACATTCAATGAAATCAGCTTTGATGAAGCCATTCAATATTTCACGCAAGAAAAATCGGGTGTTTTATATTTCGAATTTTCAAGTTGTCCTTGGTGCAAAGAAGCTAAACCCATTTTAAAGAAAGTCGCAAAAGACAATGGAATCGACATCCAATATGTAAAAGTAAGAGACGAAGAAAAGAATCGTCTTTATACAGATGAGCAAAAAGCGATTATTGAACCATATATCCAAGATTATATGTCAAATAACGATGAAGGTATTCTAACCTTATATGTTCCTCTAGTGTTGGTTGTAAAGAATGGAAAAGCCATTGATGGACATGAAGGAACATTAGAAAGTCATGATGCGACCGAAAGAAAAATGACAGATGACGAAAAAAAAGAATTAACACAAATCTATACAAAATTAATGGGTGAAGCAAAATAGCTTCACTCTTATTTTTTACGTATCTTGATTTGATCATCCAAGCTCAAATGTCCAATCAACAAACTAGAATTTATATCATGCATCTTATAGTTTGACACAATTTGTTTCGAATCAAAATTGGCGTAACAATATTTGCAGCCATGTAAACAAGAATTATAAGCTCCTATATCCACCATATTTACGCAATGGCAGTCTCTTGCCTTCCACTCTTTAAAGAGCTTGCCAGTTCTTTCAAAGGCATATTTAATGCTGACGCAACAATCGTTTTCATCACCAATATGATATTTATTTTCCATGCAACTCACAACTTTTATATCATTCTTTTCAAAAGCTTCTTTTAATTTAAGATATTCCTCATTAAAGGGTTCATGATAATCCAAATGATTATTTCGAACATTTTTATAATCATCCACAAAAGAGACAATCACTTTAGATACATATCCTTTTAACATTTTACATAATTTATTAAAGGCACGAATATGATAATCAACATTATATTTGGAATTCAAAAGGATTGGATCATATCGCACACATACATTTTCTTTGCCTAAATAGGATGATAGCTTTTTAATGCATTCAATGACTTGTTTCTTATCTGGAACATTAGGCTCTATATCTTTAAAGTATCCGGTGATAGTGACTTGTAGTTGAATGGGCACAGGAAATAAATGAATCGCATCTAACAATGGCAATGGATTTTTTGTACAAAATACAATCATATCTACATCAGATACAAAGATACGACTGACAAGTTTTGGATTAAAAGGGTTTCTTACATCAAAATATCCTTCATTCCATCGGTTCACAAACCAATCCATATAATATGCTACAATATCTGTTCTTCCACTCGCATTAATAATCATAGTTTTATTAAACTAAGAAACAAAATAATAGTCAATATAAAGAAAAAAAGTCATCCTAAGATGACTTAAATTTCTAAATGGCGGTCCAGATGGGACTCGAACCCACGATCTCCTCCGTGACAGGGAGGCATGTTAACCACTACACCACTGGACCATAATTTTCTAAAAATAAGATGGCGGAGAAGGAGAGATTTGAACTCTCGCGCCAGTTACCCGACCTACACCCTTAGCAGGGGCGCCTCTTCACCACTTGAGTACTTCTCCAAAAGGTGAACTGTTTTGAATATTCACTTAGCGCAGGCTCATCAAAGCAAGACAGCAGAAGATGAAATCAACTGCTTTGAAAAGATGGCGGAGAGAGTGGGATTCGAACCCACGGCTCATTGCTGAGTCACTGGTTTTCAAGACCAGCTCCTTAAACCGCTCGGACATCTCTCCGAATGCTCCGCGACACCTGACCGCTGTTTCGTATGATATCATACTTTCGAACATTTGTCAATACCTTTTTTTGATTTGAGACAAAAAATCGTTTTCTCTGAATGCAAACCCTTTGCTACTGTTACATTTACTTTGAGAATTTACGAAAATGAGCCGACTTTTTTCAAGACGGCTCATCAGTACTGATTTATCCGTTTTTATACGGCGGATTGTTCCTTAGCGGGTTTCTTTTTATAATAGTCATCTATCGCCGCTTTGACAGCCTCTTCGGCAAGAACAGAGCAATGTATTTTGGCAGGCGGCAGACCGTCAAGTGCTTCAACGACAGCCTTATTTGTCAGTTCGAGAGCCTGACTTATGGGCTTGCCCTTTATCATCTCCGTCGCCATTGAGCTTGCGGCAATTGCCGAGCCGCAACCGAATGTATTGAATTTGATATCGGTTATGATATCGTCCTTCACCTTTATATAAATCTTCATTATATCGCCGCATTTCGCATTGCCGACTTCACCGACCCCGTCGGCATCATCCATTTTACCGACGTTACGCGGATGCTGAAAATGATCCATTACTTTTTCGCTGTATGCCATGATTATTTGTTTCCTTTCATTTCGTTTTCCTTGATATGTTCCCATACCGGAGACATATCCCTTAGCTTTGCAACAATTTCGGGGACGACCTTGATCAGATGCTCTGCATCTTCGTCTGTCACATCATCTGCAAGAGATATTCTCAGCGAACCGTGTGCGATCTCATGCGGCAAACCGAGTGCGAGAAGCACATGACTCGGATCGAGCGAACCGGATGTGCAGGCGGAGCCTGAGGATGCGGCAATACCGTTGAAATCAAGCAGAAGCAGAAGCGCTTCCCCTTCAACACCCTCAAAGCACATGCTTACATTACCGGGAACTCTTTTTTCCCTGCCGCCGTTAACACGTGAACGCTCGATTTTCAAAAGCTCGTCGATTATATGGTCACGTATGCGCGAAAGTCTTGCGGCACGCTCATCCATAAGTGCGCAAGCTTCTTCAAGCGCCGCCGCCATGCCTGACGCAAGCGCAACTGATTCGGTACCGGCGCGTCTGCCGCGCTCCTGTGCGCCGCCTTCGATCAGATTTGTAAGTGTGACGCCCTTGCGGACATACAGAATACCGATACCCTTCGGTCCATGAAATTTATGTGCCGAAACGGACATCAGGTCAATACCGTCGGCAACAACGTTCACCGGAATATGCCCTACTGCCTGAACTGCGTCACAGTGGAACAGCGCACCTTTATCATGGCAAACCTTACTTATTTCACGGTTGAATAGTTCCGATCTCATTGTTTGCGTACATAACCGAAACAAGTGCCGTATCCGGTCGTATGGCAGCAGCAATGTCATCGGGTGAAACGTAGCCCTCGGAATCAACCGGAACAAGTGTATACTCAAAGCCCTGTTTTTTCAGTGCATCAAGAGTATGAAGGATTGCATGATGCTCTATTACGGTGGAAACTATGTGTTTCTTGCCTTTTGCGGCAAGTGTCTGCGCCACACCCTTCAGTGCCCAGTTATCGGCTTCACTTCCGCCGGAAGTCAGATATATTTCTTGCGGAAGCGCGCCGATACAGTCCGCAATTGTCTTTCTCGCCTTATCAAGATGCTCTGCGGCTTTGACGCCTTCCGTATGAAGTGACGACGGGTTGCCGTAATAAAGATACGCTTCCGTCATTGCTTTCGCCGCAGCATCGCAAAGTCGCGTCGTTGCGGCATTGTCCATATATATTCTTTTGCTGAAAGCCTGTTTGTTATCAGCCATTGTATCAGCCCTTTCACTTAAACACTCGCTTAATCGTTTAATATTATACCACAAAAATCCCGTTTGTCAATAGGTATTATTATTTTTCTCCTGCCCTTCACCTCAAAAAACTTAAAAAAATCGAAAAAACCTATTGCATAATGTGGCGTGTTGTGCTATACTATACTTAGTATTAAGGAGTGGGTTGACGCCCACTCCGATTTTTATGATTATTACAGGTAACGATGCTTATGAAGAAAAATATTGCCGAGACTGTGCGCAGTCTTGTTGAAAAACCGCTTGGCGATGCTGGATTTTCACTTTGGAACGTCCGATACGAGAAGGAAGGTAAGGATTTTGTTCTGCTTGTTGAGGTTGACAGAGACGGCGGGGTCGATATGGATGCCTGCTCGGTTGCCAACGATATCGTCGAGCCGATTATTGATTCAGCCGACCCGATAGAAGGACCGTATTGTCTTGAGGTAGCGTCTGCCGGTATGTACCGTGAGCTTCTTAAACCCGAGCACTTCACCGCCGCAACCGCAATCAATGCGGAGGTCACACTCAAGACCTTCAAGCCCGTTGACGGCAAGAAGGAATTTTCGGGAAAGCTCGATGCCGCCGACGATGCTACCGTAACGGTAAGCGGCACAGTAATTGATAAAATGAACATTGCCAAGATGACGGCAACATTTGAATAACGGAGGAACTGCAGAAAAATGAACAAGGAATTTTTTGATGCGCTCGATGCCATCGAAAAGGAAAAAGGCATACCGAAGGAATATATGATAGAAAAGGTTGAAGCTGCTCTGCTCGCGGCGTTCAAGCGTGATAACAGCGGTCTTTCCAACTGCCGTGTCAGACTTGACCCCGAAAAAAAGGACTTCAAGTTCTATCGTGAGCTTACCGTCGTCGATGAGGTTCAGGACGATAAGACGGAAATCTCTCTTGAGGAAGCGCACAAAAAGTCAAGAAGATACTCTGTCGGTGATATATATGAAGTTGAAATCAAAACCAACAACTTCGGAAGAATAACAGCTCAGGCAGCAAAGGGCGTCATCATTCAGGGCATCCGCGAAGCGGAACGCGGAATGATGATCAAAGAATATGAGGAAAAGAAAGAGGAAATCGTCACCGCCGTTGTCGAAATGGTGGACCCACTCACACAGAACGCAGTTCTTGAGCTCGGAAAAAATCGTATGACGTTGTTCCGTGCGGAGCAGATCCCGGGTGAGACCCTCACTCCCGGTCAGCGTGTCAAAGTATTTGTCACAGAAGTAAAGAAATCGCTCAAAGGTCCGACCGTTTCCCTCTCACGTATACATCCGGGACTCATAAAGCGCCTGTTTGAGCTTGAAGTACCCGAGATCGCGGACGGAACGGTCGAAATCAAGGCAATCGCCCGCGAAGCCGGCAGCCGTACCAAAATGGCTGTTTACACAAGCGACCCCAATATTGACCCTATCGGTACCTGCATAGGACCGAAGGGCGCACGTAAGAATAAAATAACCGAAGAAATCGGCAATGAGAAAATAGACATCATCAAGTATTCCGATGTCAGCGAGGAATTTATTGCTGCAGCACTTGCTCCCGCGTCTGTTATCTCGGTCTCACCGGTTGCCGACAACGACCGTATGTACCGTGTAATCGTGAATGACGACCAGCTCTCACTCGCAATCGGTAAGGAAGGTCAGAACGCACGACTTGCGGCTAAACTCACCGGCTTCAAAATCGATATAAAGCCGGCATCTGCCGAAAACAATGAAACCGAAGCAGATACCGCAAAAGATGAAGATACAATAATCACCGATGCTCACGAGGCGGAAGCAGCAGATGCCGCCGAAGCTCCTTTGGAATAACGGGAGGTGCGGCTATGCCGACAGCAAAAAGCCAACCGCTCAGAAAGTGTTTGGGCTGCAACGAAATGAAAGATAAGCGCTCGCTTCTCCGCATCGTCCGTGACAAGGACGGCAACGTGTTTTTCGATTCCACCGGAAAAGCGGCGGGACGAGGCGCATATATCTGCAAAAGCGTCGAATGCTTCAGAAAATGCCGTAAGGGCGGAAGACTCGAAAAAGCCTTCAAAACGAAGATCGACGATGATATATATAATCAGCTTGAAACAAAGCTCACCGAAGGAACGGTGAATACTATTGGATAAAGCATTACAGTGCATAGGTCTGGCGAAGAAAGCCGGACGCCTTGCAACGGGCACGGAAAACGTGCTCGAAGCAGTCAGAAACGGAAAAGCAGTTGCGGTTCTCGCAGCAAGCGACGTTTCTGACAATACAGCAAAGCTGATACGTGACAAGACGGCATCATACAATGTGAAGCTCATCGTCACGGATCACACCCGTGCGGAGCTTGGAAATATATTGGGGAATGCGGCGTGTGCCTGTGTCGCCTTCACCGATAACGGCTTTGCTTCAATGTACCAACGGGCAACAGAACAACCGCGGAGGTAATACAGATGGCAGAAGAAAAGGTTAGGATCAATTCCCTCGCAAAGGAACTCAATATGAAGGGCAAGGATCTGGTTGACCTGCTGAACGCTCACGGATTCGCCGTCAAAAGCACGATGACCGTACTCGACAGTCCGGAGCTTTCGGTGATATTCGAATATGTTACTCAGAACAACCAGACCGATATTCAGGCGTTCTTCAAGGTCTATGACGACAAGAAGGAGGCGAAGCGCAAAGCCGACGAGCAGGAAAAGGAACGCATCAAAGCCGAAAACAAGAAACAGCGCGATGCGATGAAGCCTAAAAAGCAGCAGAATCAACAGACGGCGTCAAACGACAAGCATGGCTCACCTCAGGGACAGCAGAAGCAGACGCAGCAAAATCAGCGCAAGCGTTCAATGGCTGACGTGCGTGTTGTCGATACGCGCGGTACAACATCGGTAAACGCCTCCAAATACGACGACAAACTTGATACGATCGTACCGGATGCCGACAAGCTCGACGGCAACACAAAGCAGAAAATAAAGAAGAAGAATAATCGCGGCGATTATCAGAACAAGGATAAACGTGACGGCTTTGACAAGCAGAAAAACGTTCCTCAGAAAAACAAGCCGAAGCCCGTTCAGCTTTGCATAACCGTACCCGACGAAATCACGGTTTCCGAGCTTGCAAGCCGTATGAAGATAACCGCCAGCGAGGTTATCAAAAAGCTCATGGCGATGGGCGTTATGGCAACGATTAACCAGACAGTCGACTTCGACACTGCTTACCTTGTCGCCGATGAATTCAAGATAAAAGTCGAAAAGGAAGTTGTCGTTTCCATTGAAGATAAGCTCTTTGCGGAAGCAGAGGAAGCCGACAAGCCCGAAGAACTTGTCGAAAGAGCGCCCGTTGTCGTTGTAATGGGTCACGTCGACCACGGTAAGACTTCACTTCTCGACGCAATCCGTCATACAAACGTCACAAAAGGCGAAGCAGGCGGCATAACACAGCACATCGGTGCATACCGCGTCCACGCTGCCGACCATGATATCACGTTCCTTGACACCCCCGGTCACGAAGCTTTCACGGCAATGCGTGCGAGAGGTGCAAACATCACCGATATCGCGGTTCTCGTCGTTGCTGCAGACGACGGTATCATGCCGCAGACAATCGAAGCAATCAACCACGCCAAAGCCGCAGGAGTATCTATAATCGTTGCAATAAACAAAATCGATAAGCCCGGCGCAGATCCCGAAAGAGTCAAGCAGGAACTTACAAAATACGACCTTCTTCCCGAAGAATGGGGCGGAGATACCATATGCGTACCTGTTTCCGCAGTGCGCGGCGACGGCATTGACAAGCTGCTTGAAATGATCACGTTGACCGCCGATGTCATGGAGCTTAAGGCCAATCCCTCAAAACCCGCAAAGGGCGTTGTTATAGAAGCAAAACTGGATAAGGGCAGAGGTGCAGTCGCCACAATACTTGTCCAGAACGGCACTCTGAAAAACGGTGATACGGTAATTGCCGGTACAGCTGTCGGACGTGTCAGAGCAATGACTGACGACAAAGGTAAACGCATCAACTCAGCCGGTCCTTCAGTGCCTGTCGAGATTACCGGACTTTCCGAAGTACCGGATGCCGGCGACATCTTCAACGCGGTCAAAGACGAGCGCATGGCAAGAGAGCTTGTCGAACAGCGTAAGCACGCGGCAAAGGAACAGCAGTTCAGCTCCGAAACGAAGGTCAGCCTTGATGATTTCTTCAAGCAGGCTGAAAGCGGAATGAAAACGCTGAATATCATAGTAAAAGCCGATGTTCAGGGTTCTGCCGAAGCTGTCAAGCAATCGCTCCTCAAGATTTCCAACGAAGAAGTCAAGGTCAATGTCATCCACACCGGTGTCGGCGGTATTATCGAAAGCGACGTCATGCTCGCTTCCGCTTCCAACGCCATCATCGTCGGCTTCAATGTACGTCCCGACAAAGTGGCAATGGATAAAGCTGCAGAGAGCAAGGTAGATATACGCACATACCGTATCATCTATGACTGCATAAACGAAATCGAAGCGGCAATCAAAGGTATGCTGGCACCCACATACAAGGAAGTCGTACAAGGCAGAGCCGAGGTTCGTCAGACCATTCACGTTCCGAACGTCGGCACAATCGCCGGCTCATATGTTACCGACGGTAAGGTCACCAGAAATTCCCTCATACGCATCATCCGTGACGGCGTCATCATCGCCGAAGATAAAATATCTTCGCTCAAGCGATTCAAGGACGATGTACGCGAAGTTGCTCAGTCATTTGAATGCGGTATCGGTCTTGAACGTTTCAACGATATCAAGGTCGGCGACGTATTTGAAGCATATATAATGGAGGAAGTTGCAAAATAATATGGCAGGATACAGACAGGAACAGCTCAACGAGCTGCTCATGTGCGAGCTTGCACAGATCTTCCGCGATGTAAAGGATCCGCGAGTCTCCGATTCGTTTGTTTCGGTAACCGGCGCCGACGTCGCAAAGGATCTGTCGGTCGCAAAAGTGTATTTCAGCGTCATGAACGGTGACCCCGCCGAGGTAAAAAAAGGACTTGACAGCGCCAAGGGATATATCCGCTGCTGTCTTGCGGAACGCCTTAACCTCAGGCTCACTCCGAAGCTCGTGTTCATTCACGACGATTCGGGCGAAAAAGCCGTTCGAATTAATAAGATTCTCAAAGATATCAAGGACTGATTACCTAACATGGACATAACTTTCTCCGAAGCCGCCGAATACCTCAAAAGCCACGACAACTATGTACTTTTCACTCACGCAAGTGCGGACGGGGATACCCTCGGTTCCGCCTTCGCACTTGCGCTTATGCTTGCACAGCTCGGTAAAAAGGCAACAGTTTTCAACCCGGAACCCATTCCGGAAAGACTGAATTTCCTCAGCACGGAAAGCGGGCTTTCCGTGACGAACATCCTTCCCGACGGTGAGCATACGCTTGTAAGCGTGGATATCGCATCCGTTCCGATGCTCAGGGGGATGCAGACGGATGTTCTTGAATCACTGGTGTTTGACCTCTCGATCGACCACCATAAAATCAACACGATCCCCTGCAAGCAGCGCCTGATTTTCGACAGCTATCCCGCAACCGGCGAGATTATAGCACAGCTTGGCGACACCATGGGTATTTCGCTAAGCAATGGAATTGCCTATCAGCTCTACGCCGCTATATCATCGGACAGCGGATGCTTCAGGTACTCGTCGACGCGCCCTGAAACGCACATCATAGCGGCAAAGCTTTTGAAAACCGGCATTGACTTCGCAAAGATAAACCGTCTGCTCTTTGAAAACAAGAGCAAAAGTCAGATTGCTCTCGAACAGTTCGCATATAATTCACTCGAATTTTATTACGGTGGCAAAGTGTGCGTCGTATCGCTTGACAAAATGCCGGATGGAGTCGCCGCCGACAGCGACGTTGACTGCATAAATCAGATACCGCGTCAGATCGCCGGCGTTGAAGTTTCAATGGTCATACGTCGCAAAGACGATGAGATCAAGGTTTCCCTACGTTCGAACGATTACTATGATGTCGCAGCGCTTGCCTCGTCTTTCGGCGGCGGCGGACATGTTCACGCGGCAGGCTGCCGTTTCCGCACAAGCATTGAGGACGCAAAAGCAAAGTTGCTGGATGAACTTGCAAATGAATTCAACAAGTATTAACGGTGTACTCAACCTGTACAAGCCGAAAGGCATAACCTCCCAGACCGCAGTCAGAGTAGCAAAGCGCATCTGCGGCGTCGAAAAAGCCGGTCACTGCGGAACTCTTGACCCGCAGGCGACGGGCGTACTTCCGATAATGCTCGGCGAGGCAGTCAAAATCAGCGAATACCTTGTCGAACACGATAAGCATTACCGTGCGGTCCTTATTCTCGGCAAGGAGACCGATACAGAGGATATTACCGGTAATGTGTTGCATGAGCATAACGGCGCGCTCCCTTCTTTTGAAGAGGTTGTGAATGCAGTAGCCTCATTTGTGGGCGAATATATGCAGGTACCGCCGATGTACTCGGCTCTCAAGGTGGACGGTATCAAGCTCGTCAACCTCGCACGCGACGGTGTAAACGTGGAACGGGAACCGCGCAAGATCACGGTTTATGAAGCAAGCGTAACGGAAAATGGCAGCGGAGAGTTCCTGCTTGATGTCAGATGTTCGCGCGGCACATATATACGCACTCTCTGTGCCGATATTGGCAAAAAGCTCGGCTGTGGCGCCTGCATGGGCGAACTTGAACGCGCAAGCGTCGGCAGATTCGACATAAGTGCTTCCGTCACACTTGAACAGCTGCGTGAAATGGAGCGCTCAGATATCGCATCACTTGTTACTCCGATCGATGCTGCCATTGATTTTTTTCCCGCGTTCAGAATCAATGACTTTTCCGCACGCCTCATACGAAACGGCTGTGCCGTCGATATACGCAAACTGCGGATCCGACCGCAATGCGAAGAGCTTTTCAGATTATATGACAGCGGCGGTTTTTTTGCGATTGCAATTGCCGAAAAACGCGGTGAAATTACATCGGTACGGCAGAAAAGACTGTTTTTCATCAACACTGCTTCAACATAAAATAACAGACAATCTGTGTTATTATTAGATCAAACGCAGATTGTCTTTTTTATGTAAAAAGGAAGTGTTTTTATGATTCTCAGCAAAAAGAACAAGGTTGTTTTCATCCCCGTCAGCGAATTACGTCCGAATCCGATGCAGTCACGTGCCTCATTCGACGGCGATTCACTTGCCGCGCTGACAGACAGCATAAAGCAATACGGCATTTTACAGCCGCTCTGCATTGCGCCGAAAGGCAAAATTCCGGCAATCGTGAACGGTCAGATAATCCCGGCAAAAAAATACTGTATAATCGCCGGAGAACGCCGTTGGAGAGCTGCAATCGACGCCGGACTGAGCGAGGTCCCGTGCATAATAAACGACTGCCGGACAAGCGACCTCTCATGCATAGCCTTCACGGAAAACGTCTTTCGTGAGGATCTGACATTTTTCGATATCGCAACGGCACTGAACGACATGCTGATGATGACAGGTCTTTCTCAGACCGAGCTTGCAAAAAAGTTCTCGATAAGCCAGCCGTCCATTGCAAACAAACTGAGATTACTGCGGCTTACCCCGGATGAACGCGAAAAAATACTCACCGCAGGACTCACTGAACGTCACGCGCGGGCATTGATCCGTGTCGAAGACCGCAAAAAGCGATCCAAGCTGCTCGATAAATTTATTGAATACGATATGTCTGCCTCAGACGCGGAGCGTGCCGTCGCTATGATTCTTGAACCGCCGGCAATGAGCACAGAAAACAAAGCTCAAAAAAAACAGCCCGCAAAACGCCACGGCAAAATGACGGACATGGGACTGTTTTTCAATTCAATTGACAACGCCATACGCATCGTCGGAGATTTCGGAGTTCACGTAGAGCGCGAGCAACGCGACTGCGGAGACAGTATTGAAATCGTTCTCCGCGTCCCCAAAATGCCCGAAAAAGCAACGCATTCGGGGTAAATCGCTTATGCAGACTGGATTTCGCCCGCCTTTTTAAGAGTTATCTTTGTAATTGCGGGGCCGACAAGCTCATAGATAAGCGTGCCGCAGAGTATAACGGCTCTTACCTGCGCAGCGTAATGCGGCACAACCGACTGCGCGACTATCGTAAGACCGATTGCAACACCCGCCTGCGGAATCAGCGTCGGACCTATGTACTTTGCAACGGCATCGGGTGCTTTCATAATCTTTGCACCTATAAACGCGCCGAGATATTTACCCACGCACCTGACAACTACGTAAATCGCACCCATAACGCCGATCTGCGGCAGCACGGAAACGTCAAGCCCCGCACCCGATACGACAAAGAACAGCTCAAATAACGGTGGCGTAAAGAAATCGCAGAGGTCGTTGATGCTGTCGCTTTCGGTGGAAATATTGCAGAATACGGAACCAAGCGCCATGCAGGCAAGAAGCTCCGAAACTCCGCAAAGAGTTGCCAGCGCGCTTGTCATAAACACAAAACCGATAATTATGATAAGTCGGTTCCCGCTCTTTTTGAAGAACCTGAGCGGGATCTTGAACAGGACGCCCATGACGGCGCCTATGAGAAGTGAGAGAACTACCTGCCAGAGCGGTTGCAGGATTGAAAGGAATATATTCCCTCCTCCGTTACCGCTGATAACACCGGCGATCGAGACCGCAAAGCCGAATGCGACAAGTGCCACGGCATCGTCGATTGCCACAACAGCCATAAGCGTGTCGGTGACAGGACCCTTTGCACCGTACTGCTTGATAACCATAATGGTCGCAGCAGGAGCCGTGGCTGCTGCAATCGCGCCGAGAACAATGGAAAACGCAACATCAAAGCCCGCTGCAATGAGCGCACCCTGAACGAGGAACACCGCTACAAGTGCTTCAAGCAAAGCTATGACGACAGGTGTCATACCAACGCGCTTGAAATAAGAGCGCTTGAATGAAAGACCGACAGTGAAAGCGATAAACGACAGCGCCATATTTGAAATGACCGAAAGCGATTCAACCTGTTCGGCTGTAAGTATCTTTGTTACAAACGGTCCGAGCACCAAACCGGCAATGAGGTAGCCGGTAACGTTCGGGAGCTTTACCAGTTTGAGAAGGCGACCGAACAAAAGTCCTGCGAAAAGCATTATCGCAAGATAAAACAGCAGATTCATATTTTTTATATTCCTTATTTTTTACTTACTCACCTTTGATGTACGGTAGAAACCGTCGGCAAACGCAACGGGTACGGCAACAATTGAAGCCGCGCCTTTTTCATTCAGATTACCCGCAACCTTTGTCAGTGCGTTATGCACGGTTTTGAGCTTGTCCTTTTCGCATACGCCGAAAACCGTCTTGCTTTCGACGCGGTCAGCTGTCATAAATGCGCGGAGCGCAGCGATAATGTGACTGTCCTCGCGCGAGGCAAGGGTTGACTCCATGCTCACTGAATTGATCGATGTGGAATTTGTGATGCCCGCATTGCTGAGCTCCGCAAGCAGTTTTTCGTGCAAATCGGCACGTTCGAGTACGATAACGTACAAAAGCATTTCTTCCATTTATAAAATCCTTTCTGCCAGCCCGTAAAATCAGCAAAAGAGCTTGTTGGGCTTCGGGTTAAGCTCCTCTATATATACCTTTCTGCCTTCGCGGGCGGAGCGATATATCGCAAGTATTATGTCAACCGCCTTCCTGCCCTCGACTATGTCTACTGCGGGAGCGCGATGCTCCTTTATCGCATCAATGACATCGTTGAGCTGTGCGGTATGATAATCGGCGTTAATGGCATTTGCGGACGATGCGGATGTCGCAAACGAGGGACGTATCGTGATATCCTCCGTCTTGCTTCCCGCAATGTCCATTTTTGTTATGGCTGTTTCCTCAACAACAATCGTACCGTTGTCTCCGTTGATTTCGAGACGCCTCGGATATCCGGGATAAACGGACGTTGTCGCCTGAATAACGCCTATCGCACCGCTCTGAAACTCAATCACGGCGGAAAGTGTATCTTCAACCTCAATATGCCTTGAAAGTGTTTTTGCGACACCAAAGACACTGACAACGTCTCCCGCGAGATATTGCAGCAAATCGACACCGTGAATCCCCTGATTCATAAGCGCTCCGCCGCCGTCCAGCTTCCAGGTCCCGCGCCACGCGCCGCTGTCATAATACTCCTGCGAACGGTTGTATTTCATATACATATCGGCGGTGACTATCCGTCCCAGTTCGCCTTCACTTATTGCAAACTTTGCGCGGCGTATGTCGCGTGCAAAACGTATCTGTGAAATGACGGAAAGCATGGTACCGTTTTTCCTGCAGCATTCATTAATGGCGTCAAGCTGTTCTTTTGTTATTGCCATCGGCTTTTCGACAACGACATTCTTCCCCGCGTTCGACGCCGCAATTATATTTTCGGCATGGTATCCGCTCGGAGTGCAGATACACACGACATCGACATCCTTTGAGTTTAGAAGTGCTTCTGTGCTGTCAAAGACCTTCAGCCCGTGTCTGCCGGCAAGACGCTCGGCAGAATCGCGCACCGGATCAGCCACACCTATTATTTTTGCTTTATCATGCAGGTCCTCAAGCGCCGAGACATGATATTCCGCTATCATTCCGCAGCCGATAATTCCGAAGCCGAGTCTTCGTTTTGCCATTTCAATCCCTCCGATGTAATACATACAATTCGGTACATAATATATTATAACACTTTATTTATGAGTGTCAAGGACTATTGTAACGCAAAATTAACAAAACTACATTAATAGATTTGATTTTTTCAGCGATTTCGCGCTTGACGAAAAGTAAAAAAAAGAGTATCATGTTAGCAATAATTTGCGAAAGGAAACAAAACATTATGAGCAGAATCTATAACTTCTCCGCAGGTCCCTCAATGCTCCCGCTTCCCGTACTCGAAAAAGCGGCTTCAGAGATGACCGACTACAACAATTCCGGCATGTCCGTCATGGAGATGAGTCATCGATCATCTGTTTATGATGCTGTCATAAAGGAAGCCGAGCAGAACCTCAGAAAGCTGATGAACATTCCCGATAACTATAAGATCCTGTTTTTGCAGGGCGGCGCTACAACACAGTTTGCGGCAGTTCCGCTCAACCTGATGAAAAACGGAAAAGCCGATTATATCGTCAGCGGATCGTTTTCCAAAAAAGCCGCCGATGAAGCGGCGAAATACGGTGAAGTGAAAATACTTGCCTCATCAAAAGACAAGAATTTCACTTACATTCCTTATGTTGATAAGTTCTCGCCCGACGCCGACTACGTTCATATCTGCTTCAACAACACCATATACGGCACAACGTACAACTATATTCCCGACACCGGAGATATTCCCCTCGTGGCAGACGTTTCATCCTGCATACTGAGCAAGCCGATCGATGTCACAAAGTTCGGTGTGCTCTATGCCGGAGCTCAGAAGAACATGGCTCCCGCAGGACTCACTGTTGTAATTGTCCGCGAAGATCTTCTCGGCAATGCGCGTCCCACAACTCCTGTAATGCTCAACTGGCAGGTTCAGGCCGATAACGGCTCTATGTACAACACACCTCCCTGCTACTGCATTTATATCGCGAACCTCGTTTACAAATGGCTGCTCGACATGGGCGGTCTCACCGAAATGCAGAAGATAAACGAATACAAGGCAGGGCTGCTTTATGACTACCTTGACAGATCCGAACTCTTTAAGCCCACGGCACAGAAGGAATATCGTTCTATCATGAACGTGTGCTTTGTCACCGGCAATGAGGAGATCGACAAAAAATTCTGCTCCGAAGCGGCAAAGGCGGGCTTCGTCAGCATCAAAGGTCACCGTTCGGTCGGCGGCATGAGAGCTTCGATATACAACGCAATGCCCGTTGAAGGCGTTGAGAAGCTCGTCAGATTCATGGAGGAATTTGAAAAGAATGAAAAACATTAAACTGTTCAATAAAATCAGCGAAGTAGGAACAAAACGCTTTGACACATCAAAATTTGCCCTTTCCGAGGACTGCACGGATTACGAAGGTATAATGGTGCGTTCCGCCGCACTTCATGATATTGAATTCCCCGAAGGTCTGCTTGCCATCGCAAGAGCAGGTGCCGGCGTCAACAACATTCCCGTCGACAAGTGCTCCGAAAAAGGCATTGTGGTTTTCAACACACCC
>ERZ857998.1192-NODE-1192-length-31275-cov-12.255734_pt1 | contig 31275 bp, 18 predicted proteins | sample MGYA00519954_ERZ857998 | MGnify/ENA primary metagenome ERZ857998 (study PRJEB31778, sample SAMEA3449424) | human gut metagenome | biome: human gut; feature: human-associated habitat; material: faeces | place: United Kingdom | collected 2010/2012 ...
ACTATCGCGCCATGGACGGCCACGATCCAAAGTGCGCAACTTTTCGGGCACTACCAGCAGGGCAGACGGGATACGAGTGGCTGGCCGAACATACGCAATACATCTACCGGCAACTTGGGCACTACCATTTCCGTTGTTAGCTACACTTATCGCGATAAGTGTAGCTAACAACGATTGAAGCGACACCTTACAAGCCATGAGAGGTAGAACCGTTCCCCTTCTATTTTGAAAAACTTGAATAAGTTAGATTTTTTCAAAATAGGGATGCGTCGAAAAGACGCATAAACGCACGAAAAATGCGGGCATCCGATATGCAGTGTTCATTGAATCACTGTATATCGGATGCCCGCAATTGTTTCAGACCAATTGAAGAGCCTTAGCTCAGCATCAGCCTCACGCCTTGGCGACCTCCACGGCCAGCTCGGCGCCTTCCTTCACTTCGAAGGAGGTAGCCAGCGTCTCACGGGCGATCAGATCCTTGAACTGCTCGACCTTGGCCACATTGGCGGCCGGCACGGTCAGCACCAGGGCGATACGGTCCGCGATGTCCAGATCGGCAGCCTTACGTGCGTCCTGCACAGAACGAATCACGTCGCGGGCGTAGCCTTCAGCCAGCAGGTCGTCATCCAGCGCGGTGTCGAGGATCACGAAGCCACCGGTCGGCAGAGCGGCGGAGACCGAAGCGGCGGCCACGGTGGCGTTCTCCTCCTCCACACGGTTGATCAGCTCGTACTCGCCTTCGACCAGCGCAAGGTCGCCGGACGGCGTGGAGACCACCGGCGCACCGGACGCAGCATCGACATGCCAGTCGCCGGACTTGGAGGCCTTGATGGCGAACTGCACCTGCTTGCCGAGGCGCGGACCCGCCGCACGGGCATTCACACGCAGCTCGTGAACAATCTTCAGACCGTGGGCGGAGGCATCCTGCAGCGTCGAGAACTCAATATTCTTGATATTAAGTTCAGACTTCAGCAACTCGTCGTACGCCTTGACGGCGTCCACGTTCTCGACCACCACGGTGAGCTTGGAAAGGGGCTGGCGCACGCGGATCTTGGCGGCCTTGCGCAGGGACAGGGTGCCGGAGACGACCTCACGCACCTTCTCCATCGCGTCCACCAGAGCCGGATCGTCGACCAGCACACGGCCGAGTTCGGTGTCTTCACCGGTCTTCTCGTCCACCACGAACGGCCAATCGGCCAGGTGCACGGACTCGCCGCCGGTCAGGCCGCGCCACACGGACTCGGCTTCCATCGGGGCCAGCGGCGCAAGCACGCGCATGAACGCTTCAAGCACGGTGTACAGCGTGTTGAACGCGGACGCATCCTCGTTCCAGAAGCGGTCACGGGTGTTGCGGATGTACCAGTTGGTGAGCACGTCGATGAAGTCGGAGACCGCATCGCAGGCGTCGGAAATCGCGAACTCGTTCAGCGACTTCTCGGCGGCCAGCACCAGGCGGCGGGTACGGGCCAGCAGGTAGCGGTCCATCTCCGGCAGACCGGCGACCTCGTCCGCGCGCAGCTGGCGGGCGTCGAATCCGGCCCCGCCGTTGGCCGCGTTGGCGTACAAGGTGAAGAAGTAGTAGGAGCTCCACACCGGCAACATGACCTGGCGCACGGTGTCGCGGATGCCATCGGCGGTGACGATCAGGTTGCCGCCGCGCAGAATCGGCGAAGACATAAGGAACCAGCGCATGGCGTCGGAACCGTACTTGTCAAACACGCCGTTCACGTCCGGGTAGTTGCGCAAGTGCTTAGACATCTTCTGGCCGTCGGAGCCGAGCACGATGCCGTGGCAGATCACGTTCTTGAACGCCGGGCGGTCGAACAGGGCGGTCGCCATGACGTGCAGCAGGTAGAACCAGCCGCGGGTCTGGCCGATGTATTCCACGATGTAGTCGGCCGGGAAGTGCTGCTCGAACTTCTCCTTGTTCTCGAACGGGTAGTGGAACTGCGCGAACGACATGGAACCGGACTCGAACCAGCAGTCGAGTACATCGGAAATACGGTGCATGTGCGACTTGCCGGTCGGGTCGTCCGGGTTGACGCGGACCAGGTTGTCGATCCACGGACGGTGCATGTTGATGTTGCCGTCCTTGTCGCGCGGGTAGTCACCGAAGTCGGCCTTGAGCTCTTCGAGAGAACCGTAAACGTCCACACGCGGGTACTTCGGATCGTCACTCACCCACACCGGAATCGGGGAACCCCAGAAGCGGTTGCGGGAGATGGACCAGTCGCGCGCGTTGGCGAGCCACTTGCCGAACTGGCCGTCCTTGACGTTGCCCGGGATCCAGTTGATCTGCTGGTTCAATTCCAGCAGACGCGGCTTGATCTTGGTCACGGACACGAACCAGGAGGAGACCGGCTTGTAGATCAGCGGGGTGGCGCAGCGCCAGCAGTGCGGGTAGGAGTGCACGTAGCTCTTCTCCTGGAAGAGGATCGCGCGGCGCTCTTCCGGAATCTCGGCGAGCGGGCCATCGCCGGCGCGCAGGTTGCGCAGGATCGGCAGGTTGGCGTCGAACACGAAATCACCCTCGTAGTCGGGGCACTGCGCGGTGAAGCGGCAGCCATCGTCGAGCACGTCGGTGCTCTTGATGCCCTTAGCGTTCAGCGTGTTCATATCGTCTTCACCATAGGGAGCCTGGTGAACCAGACCGGTACCTTCAACGGTGTCGACGTAGTCGGCGGTGAAGATCATGTAGCCGTTCGGGCCAGGCACGTGGCCTTCGGATTCGGCCTCGTCACCCGCGAAGTACGGGAAGACCGGGTAGTAGCGGCGGCCTTCCAGCTCGGAGCCCTTGAGCTCGCGCACGACCTCGTAGTTCTCGCCGAGTTCCTTCTCATAGTGCGGCAGCAAATCCTTGCCGAGGTAGAACTTCTTGCCAGCGAACTTGCCTTCGGTCGGGCGGACCTCGACGTAGTCGATGTCGCCGCCGACCACGATGGCGAAGTTGGTGGGCACGGTCCACGGGGTGGTGGTCCAGAAGACGGCGTAGGCGTCGTCCTCATCGCGCATCTTCACGGCCACGGACACGGTGGTGTCCTGGCGGTCCTGGTACACGTCGGCGTCCATGCGCAGCTCGTGCGCACTCAACGGCGTGCGGTCCTTCGGGCAGTACGGCAGCACGCGGTAGCCTTGGTAGGCCAGGCCCTTGTCGTAGAGCTGCTTGAAGGCCCACATCACGGATTCCATGTACGGGATGTTCAGGGTCTTGTAGCCGTGCTCGAAGTCCACCCAACGGGCCTGACGATGCACGTAGTTCTGCCATTCGTTGGTGTACTTCAGCACGGAAGCGCGGCAGGCGTCGTTGAACTTGTCGATGCCCATCTTCTCGATCTGGTCGACCGAGTCGATGCCGAGTTCCTTCTGCGCCTCAAGCTCGGCGGGCAGGCCGTGGGTGTCCCAGCCGAACACGCGGTTGACCTTGCGGCCCTTCATGGTCTGGTAGCGCGGGATCACGTCCTTGGCGTAGCCGGTCAGCAGGTGGCCGTAGTGCGGAAGACCGTTCGCAAAAGGCGGGCCATCGAAGAACACGAATTCGTTCTGGCTGTGGTCGCCGGAAGGGTTGCGTTCAACGGACTTCTGGAAGGTGTCGTCCTTGTCCCAGTAGTCGAGAACGGTCTCCTCCATGTCGGGGAAGCTGGGGTTCGGCGCGACGTGCGCGGTCTCGCCGCCCTCGTTCGCCTTGGGATATACGTTTTCGCTCACCGTAAATCTCCTGTTAGTACTGTGCACTGGTCCTACAGGAGCGTCATTGATGGCGATTGCCGGGCGCCGACGTGTGCCGGCTGGGTTCACGAATGTCACGTACCGAACCGTGGGGCCGATCGCGTCAATCGCCTCGCAGCCGGAACTGACTGTGTTCCGCCCGGAACAGCCCTGTCTGCCGTTCCTGCCTACGAGGACGATGACGGGCGCTGGTATGCGCTCCGCACCGCGGTACCACCTCGCTTATCGCACCGGTTGCGCCGCTCCGAACTGTTGCACTCGGAGCCGCGAGCCTGCGCGACCGCTTGTGTTCGGCTGTCTCGGGCCGATCCCGTCGGTTCTACTGGGCGATTGCCGCCGTTCTTCCGAAGACTCCCCGCTGATAACGGATCACTGCCTCACAACGGTGCATATCGTAACACGCCACGCGGTCAAATCGCCGCCCACGGCCACGGCACCGTCAGGAGCCCGATTTAGATTGGGACCGGCCACCACGGACCGAGAAAGGATTGTCGGACAATGACGTATGATTTCACGTCCATCATGAACAGGCATGGCATGGATTCGATCGCGGTCGACGGACTGGGCACCGACCCGGGATTCGCGCCGGACCCGCCACGCGAGGGTTTCGACGTCATCCCCATGTGGGTGGCGGACATGAACTTCCCGACCGTGCCCACGATCCCGCAGGCCATCATCGAACGGGCGAAGCATCCCGCCTACGGGTACTTCTCCCCCACCGACGACTATTACAGCTCCATCATCGACTGGCAGTCCACGCGCAACGGGGTCACCGGATTGACCCGGGAGGCGATCGGCTACGAGAACGGGGTCCTGGGCGGTGTGATCAGTGCGCTGACCGCGTTCGCCGCCCCCGGCGACGGCGTGCTGCTGCACAGCCCGACCTACATCGGGTTCACCCGGAGCATCGAAAACAACGGCTACCGCATCGTCCACAGTCCGCTCACGCTGGACGAGCGCGGCGTATGGCGCATGGATTACGAGGATATGGACAGGAAGCTCAAGGAGCATCACATCCACGTGGCCGTGTTCTGCAGCCCTCACAATCCTTGCGGGCGCGTGTGGGAACGTTGGGAAATCGAGAAGGCCATGGAAGTGTACAAGGCCAACGATTGCGTGGTCATTTCCGACGAGATTTGGTCCGATTTGACTCTGGGGAACCACCAGCACATCCCCACCCAATCGGTCAGCGAGGACGCACGCAACAGGACCGTGGCGTTCTACGCGCCCAGCAAGACCTTCAATCTCGCCGGACTGGTGGGAAGCTACCACATCATCTACAATCCCACACTCCGGGACCGCATCGTGGCCAAAAGCTCGAAATGCCACTACAACGACATGAACGTGCTTTCCATGCACGCGCTGATCGGCGCCTACCGCCCCGAAGGCCATGAGTGGCTCGACGAACTGAAGGCGGTGCTCACCGGCAACGTCGATTACGCCTACGACTACATCACCAAGCATTTCCAAGGAGTGAGTCTGGCCAAACCGGAAGGCACCTACATGCTGCTGCTCGACTGCGAGCAGTGGTGCGAACGCCACGGCCTGAGCCTGCCCGAGTTGGAGAAACGCGGCTGGGATGTGGGCGTCGCATGGCAGGACGGCGACATGTTCCAGGCCCCCTACAGCATCCGCGTCAATCTCGCATTGCCCTTGAGCCGCGTCAAGGAGGCCATGCGCCGCCTTGACCAATACGTATTCAACGCGTAAACGGCATGCATCCGCGATTGCGGTGTCCTGGAAAGACGAATGCCGTCAACGAGGTTGGTGCCCGTTGGCGGCATTCGTCATACGTTGGCCGAACCGGGCGAAACCCAAGTTGCCAAGTTGCCGTGCGCTATGAGGTGGATGCCGCCAGCGGACGTGTACATCTGACCGCCCGATATGCCGGTGCCACCGATGCGCCGACGCTGCCGGCATTCGGATTGGAATGGACACTTCCCAAGCAGTACGAGAACCTGCGCTTCTACGGCCTTGGCCCCGAGGAAACCTATCACGACCGTCTGCACGGCGGCAAGCTCGGCATTTTCGAGCGCACCGCGGCCGAAGACAATGCACCGTATCTGGTGCCGCAGGAGACCGGCAACCATGAAGACGTGCGTTGGGCCGAAGTGCTTGACGCCCAAGGACACGGCATGCGTATCAGCCAGGCCGGCAGCGAACATTTCGCGGCGAGCCTGTTGCCGTACAGCTCGCTCATGCTGGAAGAGGCGACCCACCAGAACGAGTTGCCGCCGGTCCGTCACACGTTCCTGCGCCTGTTGGCCGCGCAAATGGGCGTGGGCGGAGACGATTCATGGGGCGCGCCCGTCCATGAGCAGTACCAGCTGCCCGCCGATCGCGCCTACACGCTCGACGTGAATCTGGAACTGTTCTAATAGCGATAAAGAAGCTCCCTCTGACGAGGGAGCTTCTTTATCGTGCTGGTACGAAACTGTCACGCACTACTAGGGTGGTGGAGACGAAGGTGTGGTGGTGCAGCGTGCGCCGACTGGAGATGGCCTCGGCAAGCATCGTAATCGCAGTATCGGCCAGCTCATTCTGATCGATATCGTAACTGGTCAATGTCGGCGAAGTGTACTGGGCGATGGCCTGGTTATTGATACTGATCACACTGGTATCGCGAGGCACCAGCACTCCCGCAGCGGTAAACGCCTGCAGTACGCCGACTGCAATCGTGTCCGCAGCCACGATGAACGCATCCGGCATGTCATCTCGATGATCGTTAGCCGCTTTCTCCCCTAGAGTGCGCCCGGTGTCCACAGTGAACGCGCCTTGCGCGTAAATCAGGCCTTCCGCATCCAGCCCCAAACGCTCGGTCCAATTGCGGAATGCGGTTAATCGGCCGTCTTCCGGATATTCGTGCAAACCCATCGTGAAGCCAGTACCGCCGATATAGCCGATGCGTCGTTTGCCCGAGGACACCAACATATCCAATGCGTCCAAAATGGTTTGGCTTAAATCCGGTTGTACCGAATCGAACAGGCTGGGCGCAGGATTGATGTCGATGAATACGCCATAGGGCAATACCAGATGGAGCTTCAACAGTCTATCCGAAGAGAGTACGGACGGTCCGATGGAGATGAAGCCGTCGAAATCACCGGCGTTGGCAATCAGATCGTCGATATGGGAAAACGACGTGAGTTCCATGTGCTGGGCTCTGGCATTGTCGCCAAGCACGGACCGCAGTTCATCGAAATAGGCGTCCGCCAGTTCTTCCTCGCGGGTGGCGTTGTCGAGTACGGCCACACGGCGTGGCAATGCGATACGGCGTGATCCGGTAGCGTAGCCAAGCTGCTCGCTGACCTCGATGATGCGACGTCGCGTCTCCTCTTTGACAGACAATGTCGGGTCCCCATTGAGCAGCCGGGATACCGTGGCCTGCGAGAAGCCTGATTTCTGTGCGATTTCCTTCATCGTGACCATAGTTGAGCCTCCCCCGCCCCAATACGCAATACTACGTAGTATTTCAGTAAATATCTTTACTACATAGTGTAACTCACGTCATGCGGGTATGACGACGCATGGTTGCAGCATCGTCGACCCGCAGCGCTGTGTGCGCCTCCTCAGTCATTGACCCGCATAGCTCATCAGACACGAGAGCAGCACAGAGGAGACGTTCCGGGATGGCATTGTTCCGACGCTGAATGTTCCCGGGGAGCTCATTATCAGAGACTCGGCCGCTCCTGCGCAATGCTGACGATTGTTCACTGTTGACGATTGTTCACTGTTAGCCGCTCTTCTCCGCTCAGTCCAGCCGGTATCACATCCGTATCGCGCCCACTAGCGATATGTTCCTTATATCAGTAAGGGCTTTCTCCTATACAAGGAGAAAGCCCTTACGATGATCAGCGCATACCGATTATGAACTCGTTACTCCAGTTCCACCGCGCCGGTGTACAGCTGGTAGTACTCGCCCTTCTGCGCGATCAGCTCGTCATGCGAACCACGCTCGATGATGTTGCCGTGGTCGAGCACCATGATCACGTCGGAGTTGCGTACGGTGGACAGACGATGGGCGATGACGAAGACCGTACGGCCCTTCATCAGGTTATCCATGCCGGCCTGCACGACTTCCTCGGTACGGGTATCGATGGAAGACGTGGCCTCATCGAGAATCAGCGCGGGCGGATCGGCCACCGCGGCGCGGGCGATGGAAATCAGCTGGCGCTGACCTTGGGACAGGCCGGATCCATCACCCTCAAGCACCGTGTTGTATCCCTCGGGCAGCATACGGATGAAGCTGTCCGCATTGACCAGACGCGCGGCCTCAATGCATTCCTCATCAGTGGCGTTCAGACGGCCATAACGAATGTTGTCCATCACGGTACCGGTGAACAGGTTCACGTCCTGCAACACAATGCCCAAAGACCTGCGCAAATCAGGCTTCTTGATGCCGGCCACGGAGATGCCATCATACAGAATCTGACCTTGCTGGATATCGTAGAACCGGTTGATGAGGTTGGTCACGGTGGTCTTGCCGGCACCGGTGGCGCCGACGAGCGCGATCTTCTGGCCGGGCTTGGCGAACCAGGTGATGTCGTGCAGCACCGGCTTGTCCGGGTTGTAGCCGAAGGTCACGTTGGTGAAGCGCACGTCGCCGCGCAGCAGCGTATAACGCCCATCAGGCGAGGTGATCGCCTGCTCCTTGGCCTTCATCGCCACCTCGCGGGCCGAGCCCTTGAGCTTTTCTGCGGCCTTCAGAGACCTCGTACCGTCGTCGCCGACCTCGCGCTTCCATGCCCAGTGGCCGGTCTCGTGGTCGACTTCGGTCATGGTGCGGCCATCCTCGCCAAGTTCCACGTTCACGAGCGTCACGGTGCCCTTGTCTTCCTCGATGGGCTCATCCATCAGCTTGAAGATACGGGAGGCACCGGCGAGCGCCATCATCACCATGGTCAGCTGCTGAGAGACCTGACCGATCGGGTTGATGAACGAGCGGGACAGGGTCAGCAGGGAGACGAGCGTGCCGAGGGTGAGCGGCTTGACGCCGGTCAGACCGATGTCGTTGACGCCGGCCAGCGAGACGGCGGCGCCGACGATGGCAAGCAGGATGTAGAGCAGGTAGCCCATGTTGCCGACGACCGGCATGGTGACGTTGCCCCAGGTGTTCGCTTCGGCGGACGCCTCGAAGAGTTCCTCGTTCTTCTCGTCGAAGGTCTTCTGGGTGGCGTCTTCATGGTTGAAGACCTTGATGACCTTCTGGCCGTTGACGGATTCCTCCACGAAGGCGTTCACGTCGCCGATCCACTGCTGCTGCTTGACAAAGTAGCGGCCGGAGCGGCTCACGATCTTGCGCACGATGAAGTAGAGCAGAACGGTGAACACGATTACGAACGCGGTGAATGGAATGGACAGCCACAGCATGGACAGCAGCGCCGCGACCGCGGAGATAATCGAGGAGAACATCTGCGGGAACGACTGCGAGATGGCCTGGCGCAGCGTATCGGTGTCGTTGGTGTAGTGGCTCATGATGTCGCCGTGCTCGTGGCTGTCGAAGTAGCGGATCGGCAGCTTCTGCTGGTGGGCGAACATGTCGTCACGAATCTTCTTGAGCGTGCCCTGCTCGACGGTGACGATCAGCCACTGCCACAGCCAGGACGCCACGATGCCGGCCACATACAGGCCCGCCATCAGGCTGATGGCCCGCAGCAGCGGGGCCCAGTCGGGGTTCGACTCCCCCACCATCGGCAGGATGTACGTGTCGATGAGCGACTGGAGGAACAGCGCGGAACCGGCCTGCGCGGCGGCACCGACCAAGATGCACACCACGATGGCGATGACACGCCACTTGTACTGGAAGATGTAGCTGAAGATGCGCTTGATGGTGCCAGGCTCGGCTTTGCCCATGGCGGGCTTGCGGTTCTTGAAACTCTGGTCGCTGCTCATCGTGCTTCTCCTTCCTTGGTATCGGCTGCATTGGCATCAGCTGCGCTGGTATCGGCCGTGGGCATGGTCACTGTCACCGTCACGGTTTCGGACGGCTCAGCGGTAGATGACTCAGCAGCCTGTTCGGCAGCGGCCAGTTCTTCGGGCTGGGCCTGGTTCTTGGTCTGGGATTCGTAGATGGAACGGTATTCATCGCAGGTGGCGAGCAGTTCGTCGTGTGTGCCGGACGCCATGATGCGGCCGGAATCCATCACCAGAATCATGTCGGATTCCTGCACGGAGGCCACGCGCTGGGCGATGATGATCTTCGTGGTGTCCGGAATCTCGTTGTGGAACGCGGAACGGATCAGCTTGTCCGTCTTGGTATCGACGGCGCTGGTCGAATCGTCGAGAATCAGAATCTTCGGCTTCTTCAGCAGCGCACGGGCGATGCACAGGCGCTGGCGCTGTCCGCCGGACACATTGGTACCGCCCTGCTCGATGTACGTGTCGTACTTATCGGGGAATTCCTGAACGAATCCATCGGCCTGCGCGAGCTGCGCAGCATGGCGAATCTCTTCATCGGTGGCGTTCGGGTTGCCCCACCTGAGGTTTTCGGCAATAGTGCCGGAGAACAGCACGTTCTTCTGCAACACCATGGCCACCTGATCGCGCAGCGCCTCGAGATCGTAGTCGCGTACATCCACGCCGCCGACCTTCAGCGAACCGGAGCTCACGTCGTACAGTCGCGGCACGAGCTGTACCAGAGACGACTTTGCCGAACCAGTACCGCCGACAATGCCGACGGTCATGCCGGAGCGGATCTTCAGGTTGATGTCGTCAAGCACGGGCTTTTCGGAACTGTCGGAGTAGCGGAAGGTGACATGGTCGAATTCGATGGAGCCGTCGGCCATGTCAGTCACCGGCTGTGCCGGGTTCTGCACCGTGCTTTCCTCCTGCAGCACCTGGCAGATACGCTCGGCAGAAGCCTGAGAAATAATCACCATGACGAAGATCATGGACAGCATCATCATGGCCATAAGGATCTGCATGGCGTAGGTGACCAGTGCGGTCAGGTCGCCGGTGGTCAGGCCCACGGCGGGGTTGTTGCCGGAGGCGACGATCTGCTGCGCGCCCATCCATGCGATGAGGATCATCGAACCGTAGATGCAGATCATCATCAGCGGGCTGTTGAAGCTCATGATGCGCTCAGCCTTGGTGAAGTCCTTGAAGATGCGCTGGGAGATGCGGCCGAACTTGGAGACCTCGAAGGATTCGCGGTTATAGGACTTGACCACGCGGATGCCCTGCAGGTTCTCGTCGACCACGTTGTTCAACGCATCGTAGGTGTGAAACACGCGCTCGAACACCGGATGCACGAGCACGGCCAGACCGCACAGGCCGATGGCCAGAATCGGGATGCAGGCCAGGAACACCATGGAAATCGACGGGGAGATACGGAACGAGAACAGCCAGGATACGACCACCATAATCGGGGCACGCACGCCCAGACGAATGATCATCATGTAGGCGTTCTGCAGGTTCGTCACGTCGGTGGTCAGTCGGGTCACGATCGAACCGGTGGAGAACCGGTCAATATTGGTGAAGCTGAAGCCCTGCACCTTCTCGAACTGGTCCTTGCGCAGGTTCTTGGCGAAGCCCGCGCCGGCCACGGCCGCGTACTTTCCGGACAGGAAGCCGGCACCCAGCGAAACCATCGAGCACACCAGCAGAATCACGCCGAACTTGACGGTGGCCGGCATGCTGCCACCGGTGATACCCTCATCGATCAGCGAAGCCATGATGGTCGGGATCAGGATCTCCAGGATGCCTTCGACCGTCACGAACACCGGAGCCAGGATGCTGGCTTTCTTGTATTCACGAATCGACTGGCCCAACGTGCGCAGTACATGTTTGGGCTTGTCCGGTTCGACGGCTTTGCGCGCCTGCGCGATTGCCTCTGCGGTATCGCTCATTCGTTCTCCTCCTTCGTGTTAGCAACCTCTGCTCCGTCTTGATCGGGAGCCATCACCACAGGTGACTGAGGGAGTGTTTGATGTTCAAATTCGCGTTGTGCGCGCTCGATGTTCGCACGCATGCGTGCGACGTAGTCGCGCAGAGCGGCCTTCTCTCCATCGGAGAAGCCGCCGACCAGCAACCGTTCGACCCGATCGCCGTTCGCCTTGAGATCGGCGACGATCGCGTCCGCCTTGTCGGTCAGGACGATGCGCTTGCAGCGCGCGTCATGCTCCACCGATTCACGGGCGATCAGGCCCTTCTTCTCCATCAGGGCCAGCACACGCGAGGCGGTGGACCGGGTGATGCAGAATTTCTGTTCGATGGTGTGCTGGTATATCTCACGGCCGCGGTTACGCGCCAAGAACATGATGATATGCGCGTTGCCGCCGGTGGTTTCCCTGGCGGTTTGCGGCATGCTCTCGCCCAAATAGCGGTCGACGGCTTTGGTTACCGCGCGCATTTCGATGCTGAGAATATGCTGATCCATTGTCCTCCGTACCATGCGGGGGCCGTGTGCGTTTGTACCTTCACCCCACATTGTTGTATACGCAACAATTCATGATAAAGAGACCTATATACAACAGTTGCACATACAACAATCGGCGTGTTGTAGTATCTCCAAACAACTGTTGAGCCTAAACAAAGCTGGCTCCCCTCAGGAGAGGGAAGCCAGCTGTATTACGCCGTGCGATTGCCTCGCTTCAGCCCTTACTTCGCGAGCTTGGCGTACTCGTCAACCATGAACTGGGCGATCTTCTTGCCGCCTTCGCCCAGCAGGGTGGGCAGCGAGTTGATCGGCATGGGGTTGAGGAACATGCGCATCATGGCGTTGTCGGGCAGCTTCGTCAGCTCGCCGGCCTCGCCGGCGGCGGCCACGGCGGCCACGATCTTGGCGCCGAACGGATCGGCCTCCCACTCGCCGTAGGTGGACCATTCGGTGAGCGGCTGGGTCTTGCCGTCGCCATCGAGGGCCACGGCAACGGTGTCGGCAATGTCGCGGGAGCTCACGCCCACTTCGATGGCATATTCGCCGGCCTCCACGTGCCAGTCGTTGTATTTTTCGGACCAGTAGGCGAACGCGCGCTCGTCGAGGTCGATGGTCACGGTCTTGGATTCGCCGGCCTTGAGGAACACCTTGGTGAAGCCCTTGAGCTCGTGCTTCGGGCGGGCCACGTCGGCCTTGCCCGGAGCCACGTACACCTGCACGGTTTCGGCGGCATCCACATCGGAGGTGTTGGTCACGGTGGCGGTCACGGTGGCGGTGTTCGCGCCGGTCTTGGCGGCGGCGACGTCATCGATCTCGAATGTGGCGTAGCTCAGGCCGTAGCCGAACGGGTAGTCCACAACCTTGCCGTAGGTGTCGTAGTAGCGATAGCCGACGAACACGCCCTCGCCGTAGTCGACGTGGCCTTCCTCGCCCGGCCAGTTCAGCGTGCTCGGGTCATCGCTGATGTCCAGCGGAATCGACTGGGCGAGCTTGCCGGACGGGCTGACCTGGCCGAAGATCACATCGGCGAGCGCCGGGCCACCGGACTGGCCGAGCAACCAGGATTCGAGGATGCCCTTGGCGTTCTTGGCCCACGGGGCCACGGAGACGACGGAGCCGTTGGACAGCACGACCACGACGTTCTGGTTCGCGGCGGCGACCTGTTCGAGCAGGGCGATCTGCTTGGCGGGCATGTCGAGGGTTTCGCGATCGAAGCCTTCGGATTCCGCGGCTTCCGGCAGGCCTAGGAACATGAGGACAACGTCGGCGTTCTTGGCGGTTTCCACGGCCTCGGATTCGAGGGCCGGGTCGGCCGGTTCCAGATCGAGTGTGAAGCCGGGGGCGAAGTCGGCCTTGATGCCGCGCTCGGCGAGCGTGTCGAGGAAGCTGGTCATCTTGGTGGGGGTGATGTGGGAGGAGCCGCCGCCCTGGTAGCGCGGGGTGCGGGCGAATTCGCCGATAACGGCGATCTTCCGGGGCGTGGCGGACGGATTGGCGACTGGACCGGCGTTCAGCGGCAGAATCGCATCATCGTTCTTGAGCATCACAATGGATTCAATAGCGGCCTGATGGGCGACTTCATCGTGGGCGTCCACATCGAAACGGTAATTATCGATGCTCATTGCAGCGCGGGTCTTGTTTACCAAGTCAATCATGCCCTGAGCCATACGATCGAGCTGGGCGGGGATGATTAGGCCGTCGCGGACGGCGTAGACAATCTGGTCGTCGGTGTAGCTCGGCGGCATTTCCAGATTCAGGCCCGCATTCAGGGAGGCCCCACGGTCATGATCGGCGCCCCAATCGGACATGACGATGCCCTCGAAGCCCCATTCGTCGCGCAGCACGTTGGTCAGCAGCCAGTGGTTCTGTGCGGAATGCACGCCGTTGATGCGGTTGTAGGAGCACATGATGGTCCACGGCTGAGCTTTCTTGACGATGTACTCGAAGGCCGGGAAGTAAATTTCGCGCAAGGCACGCTGGCTGATGCGCGCATCGACGCGCAGACGGTCGGTTTCCTGATTGTTGGCGGCGAAGTGCTTGAGCGACGTGCCCACGCCCTTGGACTGCACACCTTCCACGATGCCGACTGCTTCATGACCAGCCAAGTACGGGTCTTCGGACCAGTATTCGAAGCAGCGGCCACCGAGCGGGTTGCGCTTGATATTGACGCCGGGGCCAAGAATCACGGCCACCTTCTCCTGAATGCACTCCTCAGCCATCGCCTCGCCGACCTTGTGGATGAGGTCCGGGTTCCAGGAGCTGGACAGACCGGCAGCTGGCGGGAAACAAGTGGCGGGCACTGAGTCGTCAAGGTCGGTCTCGCCGGTGCTGGAGGCCAGAGATTTGCGCAAGCCGTGGGGCCCGTCGGTGATCATGTACCCGGGGATGCCCTTGGCTTCCGCGCCCTGCAAGTGCCAGGCGTCGCCACCGGAGGTGAGGGATGCCTTCTCTTCTAGGGTCAGATCCTTGACGGACGGGTAGATGGCCTCGCTCATGTTACCTCTTTCCTTGAGTTTCTTGAGTTGTGCGGCTTGCGCTGCTGTCTTGAATTGTGCGGTTGTTCGATATGCGTTGGTTCCGATTCGGCCGGGCTGCCTGGCTGTTGTTCGAGGTTCCTCCACGAATCTCGACTGCCGTTTTCTCTCGACCGACCGGTTGGTAGGTAGATTATCAAAATCTCCGGCACAACACGCCGAAATCATTTGGAACCACTACTAACCGACCGTAAGGTTGCCTGTATGAACGCCCCCTCCCCCACCGATACCGATCGCCGCACCTCGATTCTCGACGCCGCCGTCGAATCGTTCGGCAAGCTCGGCTATTACGGCACGTCACTGCAACGCATCGCCACCGAAGTGGGGCTTACCAAGGCCGGTGTGCTGCATTACGTGGGCAGCAAGGAGGGACTGCTCGATCTGGCGCTGACCGAGGAATACGACCGGGTCACCGGGTCGATCAATGCCGCGATGGTCGCCCAGGAGCGCCCGCTCATTGCGGACATGTGGCGTCAGGTGGTGGCGGTGAACAACAAGCGGCCCGCGCTGGTGCACATGTTCTCCACGCTGAGCACCGAGGCACTTGACCCGGCCCATCCCGCGCACGATTACTTCGCCGACCGCGAGCGCCGCACGGTCACCATGGCGCTCAATATCAACTGGGCCGTGCCGGAAGGCGTCAATGTCGAACATGTGCTGCAGGCCGGATTCTCGATGATGGACGGCCTTCAGCTGCGTTGGCTGCGCTCCCCCGGCCAAAATCTCAATACCATGTGGGCCGACTGCGAGGACGTGCTGATGCCCCTGCCCCTGTGGGACGGGTATCGCTGAGCACTTTGGCTGCAGTTGCGGCTGTGATCCCGCATAACGCTTCTCACCACGCAGAGTGGGGGTGTTCCACGCTGATAGAACACCCCCACTGTTGGTTCGGCCGCACGAACGGCGATCAGATATAGCGCTTGCAGTAGTCGGCGATATCGCAAATCACCTGATGTGCCTCGCCCGCTTCGGGATCGCCGGCCTGGACGATGTTGAACACATGGCCCAGCACCCGCTCGCGACCCTTGGGCCATACGCTCATCGCATGGTCCTTATGCCGGGCGTGCAGAATGCGTGCCAGTTCGTAGGTGTTGTCGGCGATGAAATCCTCCACGCTGGTGATCATGTAGATCGGCGGCACATCGCCGTCCACGATGAGCTTGTCCAGATCGAGATAGGGGTTGACCTTGATGTGGTCGGCGGGCGTCTGCAGGTAGCCCTCCATGTAATAGCTCAGCGCATTGGCGTGCACGCCGCCCTGCAAACGGAACATGCCGGAGGTCACCACCAGGGCGTGCACCTCGATGCCGGACTGCCACAGGCCCAAGGCGCCGGCCAGCTGCGTCGAACCGTTGGCCGCGCAGAGGTACAGGGCCAAGGCGCCGCCGGCCGAATCGCCGGTCACGCAGACGCGCTCGGCGTCCAGGCCGTATTCGGCGCCATGGTCGCGAATCCAATCGAGCACGGCCATCGCATCGGCCAGCTGGGCGGGGAAACTCACCGAGGGCACCAGCCGGTAGTTGGCGTTCACCACGGCGAACCCTTGGCGGGCGAGCAACATATCACGGCATTCGTTGTTCTCCTTGTTGCCGTAATACAGGCCGCCGCCGTGGAAGTCCACGATGACGGGCAGAGCCGCGCCTTCCTCCGCATCCGCGAGAGTGTAGATGTCCAGCAGATGCGCGGCGTCGCCATCATGCACATAAGCGATGTCCTTCAATCGGCTCACATCGTCCGGCAGCAACTGGGAGGCGAGATGCGCCGCGTCCCCGGCGGTCATGGCCTTCACGTTGGCGGCGAACAGGTCGCGCGCTTCCTGACTGATCATTGTCGTTCCTTTCAATCGTTATCGAAACCGTATCTCAGCCACGCACCGGCAGCACGATGGCGGACGGCGTGGCGCCGCCCATGTGAATGGTCTGGTGGGCCACCTGCGTGCCGGTCTGTTCGCTCCACAGTCCAGCGTGGTTGGTGTGTACGGAGTATTGCGGGAAATCGGAAGATGAGATATCGCAGCGGATGCGCGACCCGGCGGGCACCATCCAGCAGATGCCCCACATGTCGATGCTCACGCGGCGGATTTCGCCCGGCTTGTACGGCGCGGCGTCCGGCGTATCCAGCCCGATCGTGGTGATGGAAGTTCGGTAGTTGCGCGCGGTGCCGTCCGGGTCCACGCACATGAGCTTGGCCGTGAAGGCGGTGTCCGGAGCGCTGGATGAGACGTACAGGTCCACACTAATCGCGCCTTGGATGTGCAGGTCATGGTCCAGCGGCTCGGATTCGAACGTGATGACGTCATCGCGCCACCCGGGTTCCGGCTGGATGCGTGCGCCAATCTCGTCCATCGTGGTGAGCAGGGCCTCGCCGCCTCGGGTCATGACCGGGTTGGCCGGATCATAGTCGTATTCGGCGGCGCTCGCGGCTTGCGGAGCTTCGGCCGTCAGTTCGCCGGACTTGAGATAGAGCCTGACTTCGTCGGCGCCTGCGGACGGCAGCGGCCAGGAGTCGGCGACATGCCAGGAATCGCTGCCGATCTCGTAGTACTCGACCTGCCGCATGGGGGTCTGCTTCCGCTTCAGGGTCAGGTCGAACCATTCGAGCGCGGCCGGCACTTCGGCGGCGTCGAGATGCTTCGGTTCCAGTCCTTCCAGCGGATTGAGGAAGTAGTGGTTCCAGCAGCCGATGCGCAGCCAGGAGTGTTCCTTGACCTGCTCGTTCAGCGCGGCGTACCCGGTTAGGGCGCTGCCGAGGTGGTGGTCGAACCAGCCCTCGTGGATGAACATCGGCACCTTGACCTTGGAGGGGATGGACTTGAGCAGTCCCCAGAATCCCTCATCCCAGTAGGCGTCGGCGTCCTTGGGGTGGCTGATCCAGTCACGATACCAGTCAAGGCGGCCGCCCCACATGTCCTCGTCCACGCTCATCTGCGGCAGGTGGAGGGCGGATTTCATGTAATCGGCGTCGACCGGATATCCGGCGTTCTGCATGGCCCAGGCGGTGAGCACGTCGCAGCGGAAGGAGCCCTTTTGGTAGGCGGAGGCGAACCGGTCGGTGCCGTAGTGGTTGGCGCAGATGGAGGCCACCTTCGGCGTGGTGATGTCCGCCACGGTCCAGCAGGTCAGGGACAGGTACGAGGTGCCCCACAGGCCGATCACGTCGATCCAGTCCTGATGTTCGCACCAGGCGAGCAGGTCGGCACCGTCGTTGCGCTCGTTGACGTTCGGTTCCCACGTGCCGCCGGAGGTGTAGGTGCCGCGGCACCATTCGCACACCATCGCGTAGCCGCGCCGATTGAGATGTTCGCCGTGCAGCTTCCACAGCTCGACCTGCTGCGGGTAGGGGCAACGCACCACGATGGTCGGGTACGGGCCGGGAGTGGCCGGGCGGAAGATGTCGACCGTCAGCTCGACGCCGTCGCGGCAGGTGACCTTGGTTGTTTCGGGCTCGGCCGGCTCGTATTCCGGCTTGAATCGGGAGGATTCGTACTGGCTGGTGATGTTGTTGAGATATCGGGTCATGAAGTCGTCTGCGTCACTCATGAATACTCCTTATATTCCTTATATATACGTTTGTCTGGAATCGGTTTTGCCCGGCCTCACTTGGCCTGCTTCGTGATTTCCTTGAACGGGCGCATACGGAATCCGATGACCATGCAGGCCGCGGCGACCACGTACAGGGCCATATTGCCGACCAGCGACGGCACATAGGAGCCGGTGGCGTCGAACACGGCGCCATGCGCGGTGACGGCGATGGCGGAGGCGACCGCGCCAAACATGGAGACGATGGACAGGATCTCGCTGTAATCGCGCTGGCCGAAGGACTTGCGGATGACCCACGGCAGGGCGACGAGCACGACGCCTTGGCCGAGTCCGGCCATGAAGCCGGCGGCGATGGCCGGGGTGGGCGTGGTGGCGACGGCCATGAGACCCCAGCCGGCGAGGCCGATCGCGGAGTAGATGACGATGGTCAGTTCCGGCTTGAGATAGTCGAGGAGGATGCCGATGGTGGCCTTGCCAATCGCGGCGCCGAACATGATGCCGGAGACGACCAGTGCGCCCTGTTCCAGCGTCAGGCCATGGGCGATTTCATGGCTGGAGACGTGCTGGACCAGCGCGGCCACAATCTGCAGGAGCACGGAGACGAGCACCAGCAGCACGAACGTCGGGGTGCGGTAGGCCTTCTTGGATTCGATGCCGGGCAGCTCGCCGGCGGCCTGGGCGTCATCGGCGACGGCAGCGGAGACGATATGGCCGTAGGCCTGCTCGCCCTTGGCTTCGTCGGGGCGGAACTTGAACACCAGCAGGGAGAACGGCAGGATGCAGATGACGAGGATCAATGCGGTTAGGCGGTAGGAGGTCTGCCATCCGAGATTGGTGATGAACCAGGAGACGACGGGGTTGAAGATGGTGCCGCCGATGCCGGACAGGCCAAGGGCGATGCCCATCACCATGCCGAGCTTGCTTTCGAACCAGTTGGCGAGCAGCACGCTGGGGGCCAGGGAAATCGGGATGATGTAGAGAATGCCCATCAGCGCGAATGAGATGTAGAACTGCCAGACCGCGTTGAAGAAGGACTGGGCGAGGAACAGGGCGGCGACGCCCGCGATGCACACGCTGATCAGGATACGTGAATCGAGCATCTTCATGACCTTGCCCGCGAACAGCATGGTCACGGCGCCGGCGATAGCCATGATCGACGAGGCCAATGCGATCTGCGTGCGCGAGACGTTCAGTGTCTCGCCGAGGACGGTGAAGTACAGGCCAGGCGTGTTGACGATCAGGCCGAATCCGACCAGGGACAATACGCAGCAGCCGATGAACACCAGCCAAGGGCGGCTGGACGACTTGGTTTGGGTGGACATTCGAACCTCCATGTTCGCTGTTGTTTCCTCCTGCGTGCGCCGGGTCGGTTCCATCATTGAATCTGACCGGCGAACCAAAGGTAAGCAAGTACTTACTTTTGTTATTAGGTAAGTTACTACTTACTTTCTAGCGTGTCAATGCGAGACACGCCGGGATGACGGCTATCATGGCTCATATCGCAGTTGGGCCGCCGGGCGCGGACCATCCAAAGCCGGACGAAAGGAGACATGCCATGGGAACGCGCGGAGAAGAACGCCTCAAGGCGATCACCGATGCCGCCACCGAAGTGGTGGCCGAGCGCGGCTATTACGGCATGACCATCCAGGAGGTCTCCGATCGCGTCGGCATCACGCAGGCCGGGCTGCTCAAATACGTCAAGAACAAGAACGGGCTGCTGATGCTGGTGCTGCGTCGATACGAAGATTCCAGCGAAGCCGGAGACTACATTCAGAGCAAACTTGCGCTTACGCCCGAACAGCGGGAGCTTTCTCCTCTGCTGATGCCCGAGTATTACCGGACCATCGCCGAGGACACCATGAAACGCCCGCAACTCACACAGCTGTATCTGGTGCTGCGCGCCGAAGCCATCGACCCCAATCACCCGGCGCACGAGTACTACGCCCAGCGTGGCGGACGGCTGCGCGCGCAGATCGGCAGCTATCCGTGGAAGCTGCCGCCCGAATATAACACCCCACAGAAGATCGGGTTGCTGTCGATGTGCGTCGGCTCGGCCATGGAGGGCTTGCAATCCCGCTGGCTTGGCGAGCCAGACATCGACTTCATGTCCAGCTGGTCCCAGTACGAGAACATCCTGTTCCCTCGCCCCCACTGGAACGGCTACCGCTGAGCCGGCCTTTCATTCGGGCTATAGCCCCATCGTTTCGACTGCGGCCACGATATGTGTGACGGTACCCGTTTTCCGCACTTCATCGAAAGATTTCTTTACCAACGATTGCGGATAATACCGCCCATCACGCATACGCCCGAGACCGATGCACCAGACCTCATTGCCTGCGTACAGTACGATCCTGCTATTGCCCGACACTACGACATGTGTCACCTTTGACATATCCATGGCATCGGTCAGGACATCTGCCTTCTTCTTCAACCATTGCACATCACCATGAGGACTCACTCGCTTAGGTGAGATTCTGCGTCCCCTAAGCAAATCCTCATAGAGCTTTCTAGGAGGAAGACGACATCGCTTGGAATCATCCAGATAATAATCCAAGCCACATAGATGAGCGAAATTTCCCGAGTCCCAAACAATGGCAAGAGTCAGATCATCTTCACAGTGAATTTTTATTGAACGGCCTTCAAGTCGCTCATGATACAGGAGAGCCGCAGCATGGGCTTGCGCCAATGCATACTCCTTTGTCTTCGTTATATTCACGGCTCCCCCTTTGCCGAAAAATAAGGGAGGGACATCTGAGCCAGATGTCCCTCCTGAGATGAAAAGCCATGTTTTACAGTCTTCTGCATGACTATCATCCACTACTTTCGAAGTGGAATCGGTAGTGGCTTCGGTTGGCCCAACCGTATCACCCAGCCACTGGGCTAGGCACCCTGCTTTCGCGGTATTCGTCCGCGCGGACGAATCAAGTGCCAGCGGCAGCTGACTTCTCATCTCGAACCCGCAACCCACCCCGCCGCAAAGGATAGGCCGGGTCACGAAGCTCATTCTCTACCTTACACAATTGGCTCGAATCATGCCACCAGAGAGCAATTTCGTTCTCATTTCATTACACCATCCAACCAGCGTGCCAGACGTGAGTGAAATCCCAAGGGTCGAGGCGTGACGTGTCGGATTGCGGGTCGATGGTAGGCAAGAAATCACGATTACCACGTAATTGGTAGCTCCAATAGATTTGCCCGGCGGACACGTTCCATGCCTTGCGTTGCATGGCGGCGACCTCGCGGTAAATAGAGCCTCTGATAGATGCACTGTGCATGGCGTTTTCCTTGGAGCGGCCACCATCGCCTGTACGCTTATCGACCACCCGATTTACCAGACCATTAGCCACGCACCACTCCCCTACAATCACCGGCGTATAGCGCGCGGCCCGGCGGATGCGGCGTTCGTTCCAGCGCACGAACAAGCGATACCAGCCCATCAGCCACCGATCCGGGATCAGACGGAACAGCGGGAATTGCTCGGCCATGACCAGATAGACATGCGTATCGAGCATGACGCCCCGCATGCCCTCGCGCACGAACCAGTCCCGCCAACGGCCCAGTCGGAAGCCGTCATGGAACACGATGACTTGATTCCCTGCCAGAATCGGGCGCAACCGGTGGCATGTCTCGCGGTAGAAACGCTTGAGGAACGCCATCGGAATAGGCCCGCTTCCTCGCGCTTCGGACCGGTCTTTCGCCTGCCTGCTCGATGGTGACATGGCATACGTCAGCCAGTCAATCGGCTCATTCAGCACTTCGATACCGAACAGCGCCGCGTGGTCGCGATACCGGCGAGCCAGACGGACCAGCACATCCAGCGCATAGGCGACCGCTCGCGGGCTACGATGCCAGCGCACCACGCCGGTGAGGCCGCCGTTATCGAATCCGTTCTGCGAGCCGGGCACCGTGTGCAGGTCGATAAGAATCTTGAGCCCGGCCCGCTCGGCCGAGTCGAACGCTCTGTCCAGATACTCGGTACAGCCCGGGTGACCGGGCACATCCCCGAACACGAAATACGGCACTGGAATACGCACCAGATTGCAGCCATGTGCGGCAATGTTCCGGAAATCGGCCTCGGTAATATACGTGTCGCGATGCCGCGTCAGCAAAGCCTCCAGCTCAGCCGACTTCGTAGCCCGATGCAGCCAGATCTCGTCCGCCTCGCCGCTGGCGGCAAAAATCCCCGGCTTCATCCACCGCTCCAGCACCAGCCAATTGCCGAGGTTCACCCCATTAATTCGTTCGCCAACACCCAGCGCGCCCGATGCCATACCTGTCACGCTAATCGTTCAATGCTTCACCGTAGCGAGCGACCAACCCCTGATTTGCACGCTCAAACTCGGGGATGTAATCAGCGATGATGGCGTCCACAAGACGCCGAGCTCGTTCTTCATCATAGATATGAGCAGAATCATTGCGATCGCGCAGCATGCGCAGCCACAACGATTCGTCCATGAAATCATAGTATTGAAAAGCGGTTTTGAGCACATCTCGCGGAGAGCCGGAAGCGGAAACAGGGTCTCCCTCATAAGCCAGCAGCGCCTTGAACAGTTTCCAACCAAGCTCGAACTGCAACCCGAACTTGTCAATAATGCCGCTCTGGATGAAATCATTGCCGAGATCCTGTTCGGGAGCCTTGCGCAGCGAATTCAATGCGGAAACGTAATTCTCATACTTTTTCATACAGCACCTTTCCGCTACGCTCAATCTCCGCCCTCAGCGATGAAGAAATCGGCTCATCCAGATTGATGACATCAACTTTAAGCAGTGACCACAGATTGTCCTGAAGGTTCTGCTCCAAGCGATTGAAATCGGGACAACCGGCCACGGCAAGATCGATATCGCTTTTAGGCCGGTTCACGCCCTTTGCGCGAGAACCGAACAGCACGACCTTGCGAGCGCCGGCATCAGCGGCAAACGCGCGAATCTGGTCGTACACGTGCTCAATAGGAACCATGACACCTCCCGCCGCATCCAACAGTCCCGGACCAATCCCGGGCCACCCGCGCTTCCATCATACGGCCGCGGCCCACTCACCGCACGGAGCCCGAACCACCCGAACGCGGCGACGTAGTTGCGGGAGGCGGGCTGGCGCTGTAGGGCGTGCGGGAAGTTCCTGACGTCTACTTTTCAGGAGGTGAATCCTCATGTTCACCACGTTTTCTCTGGCCATCATTCTCGACTGCACCGTACGCATTGTGCTCGGCACGGCATTGGGCGCGCTGATAGGGCTCGAACGCCAGTTGCGCGCCCGAAGTGCTCGGCGTGCGCTGGGATGTGGAGCACATCACCACGTCCGACTGACGCCGGCCGGCGGCGACGCAACAGCGCAACAAGCCGAAAAGCGGGATGCGACATCGAACCGCATCCCACTTTGCCATTACCGAGCCGTTGTCTGACTCATCTACGCCACGGTGAACGTGGTGCACTTCAAATCCTCACGGCGCGAGGAGTGGCCGATGAGCAGTTCGAATTCGCCGGGCTCGACGATGCGGTTGGCGTCCGGGTCCACGATCGTGCAGTTCGCCACCGGGATCTCGAAGGTGACGGTCTTGGTCTCGCCGGGTTCCAGTGCGACGCGCTGGAACGCCTTCAATTCGCGGTCGGTCCAGCTGTAGGAGGTCACGATGTCGCCGATGTAGGCCTGCATGATCTCCACGCCGGCGCGCTCGCCGGTGTTGGTGAGGGTGATTTCGGCACGTACGGTGTCGGTTTCGGCGAATGTGCCGTCGGCGTTGCTTGCGCCGCCCGTAATGGTCGGTTCGCCGTATGCGAACGTCGTGTAGCTCAGGCCTTCGCCGAACGCGAACGCCGGATCCTGGGTGAGGTCGGCGTACCGGTCGCCGTGCTGGCCGCGAATCTGGTTGTAGTAGACCGGCAGCTGGCCCGCGTGGCGCGGGAAGGTGATCGGCAGTCGGCCCGACGGGCTGGTCAGGCCCAGGATTATTTCGGCGATGGCCTGACCGCCGCGCATGCCCGGGTTCGGCGCCCACAGGATGGAGCCGGTGCCGGTTTCAGGGTCGCTGACGCGCTTGGCGAATACACTGGACTCGCCCACGATGGAGGCGGGCAACACCTGCGGCTTGGAGCTGATGAGCACGGTGACCATCGGCTTGCCGGTTTCGCGCGAGACGGCGGCGAGCGCGTCGAGCAGGGCGTTCTGGCCACCGAGCAGTTCGAGCGTGGCGGTGGAGCAGGTTTCGCCGACCAGCTGGACCACGTCGCCGACCACGGCCACGATCAGATCGGACTGGCGGGCGTTGGCCACGGCTTCGTCGATCATTGCTCGATCGACGGCGGCGGAAACGCCGATTTTCGGGCGAGGCTGGCCGTCCGGGTAGAACTCGCCGGCAGGGTCAGGCACGAGGTCGATGACGTTCGCGCCGCGCGAGTAGACCACTTCGCAATCGTCGGAGGTGAGCTGGGTCAGGCCGTCGAGCACGGTGGTAATCATGCCTCGAGGCTGGCCATCCGGCATCCAAGAGACCTGACCGGAGTTGCCGGTCCAGTCGCCGAGCTGGTTCTGGGCGTCGTCGGCAAGCGGGCCTACCACAGCGATGCGCTTGGCCTTGTTTGCGGCGAACGGCAGGGCGCCGTCGTTGCGCAGCAGGGCGACGGATTCGCGGGCGAGTTCCAGGTTGGTCTGCTGGTGTTCGGCGGAGCCGATGACCGCCTTGATGCGTTCGGCATCCGGCAGGCGCGGGTCTTCGAACAGGCCGAGGCGGAATTTCAGGGCCAGGATGCGGGCTACCGCATCGTCAATCAGGGATTCGTCGAGCAGACCGGTTTTTACGGCTTCGATGGCTCCCTCATAGAACTGTGGGGTGGTCATGACCAGGTCGTTGCCGGCCTTGACCGCATCGGCTGCGGCGTGCACGTAATCGGGCTTGACATGCTGTTCCCATACCGAGCGGCCGACGTTGTCCCAGTCGGTGATCAGCGTGCCATTGTATTGCCATGCGCCGCGCAGCTTGTCGGTCAGCAGCCATTTGTTGAACGTGACCGGCACGCCTTCGATGGACTCGTAGCCGAGCATGAACGTGCCGCAGCCTTCCTTGGCCACGCGTTCGAACGGCGGCAGGAACCAGGATTCGAGCTTGCGGTGGGAGAGGTCGGCTTCGGAGGCGTCACGGCCGCCCTGGGTCTCGGAGTAACCGGCGAAATGCTTGGCGCAGGCCAGGATCGCGTTCTTCGGTAGGGCCTCGCCGGCCTTGGCGCCGCCCTGGTAGCCCTTGACCATGGCGGAGGCGAGTTCGCCGATCAGCATCGGGTCCTCGCCAAAGGTCTCGTCCACGCGGCCCCAACGGGTGTCGCGGGCGATGCACAACACAGGAGAAAACGTCCAATGTACGCCGGTACAAGAGACCTCCTCGGCGGTGGCGCGGCCGGCGGCCTTGACCTTGTCCGGATCCCAGCTGACAGCCATGCCGAGCTGGGACGGGAAAATAGTGGCGCCCGGCCAGAAGGAGTATCCATGGATGCAGTCATCTCCGATAATCAACGGGATGCCCAGACGCGTCTTCTCATTGACGGTCTTGGCGGCACGAGATAAATCCTCGGGGCTGGTATGCAGAATGGATCCGACATGCTTATTCACGATGAGATCCTCAAGATCGCCGCCGCGGGCGTCAAGCTGCATCATCTGGCCGACCTTCTCTTCAAGGGTCATACGAGAGAGCAAGTCGGCGATCCGCTCACCAGCGAGCAAATCAGGATTCTTGTACGGTAAGGTTTCAGCAGTTGCGGCAGGCGTAGTGTTGTCGGTCATACGAAGTCGCTTTCCTCAGTGAAATCGAACAGCTTTTTAATTACCAATTGGTAGTTTATCTATTGACAGCATACAACACGCTTACGCCGCGCGCATCACATACACCAAAACGACCGTATGTATGCGACCCCTTCGTTCGCCCGCATACTTACTGCCGCTATCAAGCACAAGCCTCGGTTCAAGGCACACAGCGAATCAGCGATACCCGTCCCATATCGGCGAAGGAAATATCGCCGGCTCCAGATCGGCCCATTCATCGCATAAGTCAATGGCCGGCCCCCGTAACCACCTCAGTTGCACACCATCCATGATCTCCAGAGCATGGCGCAACGTGGGCCGGATCTCCTCAAACGAGGTGAATTCGGAAGGCAGGTTCCAGTTGTATGTCGAATAGTATTGCCATATTGAATCCCGACGATTGGCAAACTCGTCATGTAACGGATGCGCAGGATTGAACGATTCGACCTGCAATATCGAGAACAGCTGAACAAGCATGGGTCGCGTGGAATTGCAATGTACCAAGAACCTCAGATACGCGGGCAATCTGAAATCATCGGGCACTGAACCAGGCAGGCCGGAGGCCATGAAGTCTTCCACACTGCCAAACGTGTTGTAATTCTCGTGATACACCGCGGCAAGCAGGTTATCTTTGCTAGGAAAATATCGCAAAACTCCCTGCTTGGTAACACCGACCGCATCGGCCACATCCTGCACAGAAGTACCGTTGTAGCCACGCTCGGAAATCAGTCGCACGGCGGCATCGAGAATTTCCTGCCGGCGTTCCCCCGGCGACTTGCGAACACGCTTATGCTGCAATGAATTCCCAGATGTCATATCCGCCAGTCTATCCGCATTCTCCCCACTCCCATGCGCAACCACATCCAATATCCTTGGCCGGATATGCAAAACGGTGCCAAAACATAACATTCTGTCACGCCTTCGACACCGATATCGCGCAATAGATTTTTCTGTATATGCTTCTTCGCTTACTCCTGGAACACGTCGGGGTGCTTCAGATCGCCGGGAATGTCGGACAAGAGGCCCTCCAATCCCAAGAATTCCTTCCAGAAGTCAAGCGGCTGGCCGTAGGGCGTGGCTTCGCGCCCGTGGGCCTGAATGTTGGCCTTGGCCTCGAACACCTCTTCCTCGCTGATGCCCTCGAAGTAGCTTTCCAAGCGGTCGCGATGCTCGGGCACGTAGAACAAGGAGGAGACGATTTCGGTCAGGCGCTCGGCGCGCTCGATGGGCAGGGAGTCCCAGTGGCGCAGTTCGATGAAGTTCTTCAGGCGCACGTCGTTGAAGTGCGTGGAGATGATGTGGTTGATCTCGTATGGGTTGAGTTCGCGGTCCGGATACACCTCTCCCGCGTTCTCGCGGAAGGCCGGGCGATGCAGTTCCTTCGGCGTCGCCCCGGAGGCCACGGCCTCGGGCGTGTGCGTCAGATCGGCGAACATGAGCGGTGTGGAGAGCACGTCAATGGCGTAGTCCTCCCACCCATAGCGCGGGTCAAACAGGCCCGGCAGCACATTCGTGCGCTGGAAGTCGAGATAATCCCACATGCGCTGGCGCAGCAACGGCCACGGGTTCTTCTCGCCCTCGAAATACGGGGTGTTGCGGAAGAAGTACGCCAGAATCGGACCGATGACGGTTCCCAACCGCAGTTTTTCGATGGAGTCGCGCTCGTCCACGTAATCAATGCTGACCTGGGTGGAGGCGGAGCAGCGCATCATGCAGGGGCCGAACTGACCAACGCGGCCGAGATAGTCGGTCATCGCGTCGTAACGATCCTTGGGGTTGACCGGCACGTCCGCGAAGCTGGACTTGGGCTGGTAGCCGTAGTTGATCAGGCGGAAGTCGAGGTCATCGAGAATCGGATCGAGCTCGCGACGGAACTTGGAATACAACGTATTCAGGTCGGACGGCTTCTTCAGAATGCCGATTGAAGTCTCCACTTGGCCGCCGGGTTCGAGCGAGACGGCAACACCGGGGCGCGCGAGTCCCACCAAATGACCGTTCTCCCAGTATTCCTTGTCCTCGTCATAGTAGGGGGCGAGGCGTTTGAGCAGCGCTTCCATGCCGTTCGGCTCGTAGTAGGTCACGGCGGTGTCGTCGCTGTTGTGCACGGGCAGGTGCTCGATCTCCACGCCGAAGCCGCCGGTGCCACGCTGGGAGCGGCCGTTCTCAAAGAACTTGAGTAGGCTTTCGACGTGCTTGGGGTTCGGCTTGGCGAGCAGGTGCGCGTAACTGATTCGGGGAGTAACCATGCTTTGTATCGTATTCGAGCCGGCCGGCGCGCGTGCCCGAAAGCCCGCAATACGCTATACGAAAAACCGATAGCAGGCTCCGGCCCGGTTTCTCGCTCTAGAGACTCCCCTCAGTCGCTGCGCGACAGCTCCCCTCATAGAGGGGAGCTTACGTGTATGCGCGTTCAGTCCGCGGAGGTAAAGCCCTGCGGCTCGCCGGCCTCGGCGAACTTGGCGTTGTGGGCCTTCTTGGCGGCGGCGATCATCAGCTTGATGCGGTTGAGCTGGTTCGCTTCCGAAGCGCCCGGATCGTAATCGATGGAAACGATGTTGGCTTCCGGGTGCAGGCGACGAATCTTGCCGAACATGCCGCGGCCGGTCACGTGGTTGGGCAGGCAGGCGAACGGCTGCGCGCAGATCACGTTCGGGCAGCCCTGTTCGATGAGCTCCAGGATCTCGGCCGTCAGCAGCCAGCCCTCACCGGCCTGCACGCCGATGGAGGTGACTTCGGCGGCCTTCTTGACCAGTTCAGGCATCGGCTCGTCCTGCTTGAACTTGCCGTTCGATGTGGCCAGCGCGGCCTTGATCGGCGCGTTATACAGATCGAGACTCTTGCGCATCAGGGCGTAGAGCGTCTTGTTGCCGCCCATGCCAAGGTTCTTCTCGTTCCAGTCGGTGATGTAGGGGCGGGTGGTCATGAATTCCATGATGCCGGGCACCACGGCCTCGCAATCCTGCGATTCGATGACGTCGACGACATGGTTGTTCGCATCCGGCTGGTATTTGACGAGGATCTCGCCGACCACGCCGACGCGCACCTTGCGCGGCACGTCCTTCAACGGCAGAGCGTCGAAGCTCTTCACGATCTCTCGGGCGAGCACGGGGTACGGCAGGTAGCGGCGCTTGAGCCACGGGGTCTTCGCGGCCGTCTTCGAGAAGCCGTGGTGTTCGAGCGCCTCGCGCACGATCACGTCCCACTGCTCGTACAGGCGGTTCGCCGCGCCCTTCTCCACCTCGTACGGGCGCACGCGGTACAGGCACTTCATGAGCAGGTCGCCGAGGATCAGCGCCTTGACGGTGCGGTGCAGCAGCGCGGGCGTCACCTTGAAGCCCGGATTGTCCTCCAGGCCCTGCGTGGAGATCGCGATGACCGGGATCTGCGGGTAACCCGCGTCGATCAGGGCCTTGCGGATCAGGCCGAAGTAGTTGGTGGCTCGGCACATGCCGCCGGTCTGCGTAATCGCGAGACACACCTTGTCTGGATCGTATTTGCCTTCGAGAATCGCGTCGATGAGCTGTCCGATGACCATGATGGCCGGATAGCAGGCGTCGTTGTTCACGTATTTGAGGCCAGTCTCCACGTCTTCGCGCGAGGCGTGCTTGAGGATGTCGAACTTGTAGCCGCCGGAGCGGATCACCGATTCGACGAGGGAGAAGTGGATCGGGCTCATCTGCGGGGCGACGATCGTGTAGTCCTTCTTCATGTCCTTGACGAACTTCTCACGATGCGCGTATCGGGACATGGTGGCGTTGTTGTGGCCGGACTTCTTGGCGTTCTTGGCGTTCGTCACACCAGTAGTGCCGTCCGAAGTGCCGTTCTTGCTGGCGACTGCGGCCTGCAGGTCGCGTTCGGCGGCGCGCTTGGAGGCGGCGCGCATGGCCTTGGTGAGCTTCGGGTTGGCGGCCATGGTGCTGTCAAGCAGAATCTGGCGGCCGGGGGTTGGCGCGGTGGAGCCGGTCTTGCGGAATCCGGTGGACTTGGGGCCTTGCACGGCCTTCGTCGCGGCGGCCTGGGATGCCTTGGCCGCGGCGGCTTCGCGGGCCTTGTTGGCTTCGCGTTCCTCGACGGCGGCCTTGAGCGAGCGCAGTCGAATCTTGGCGGCACCCAGGTTGGAGACCTCGTCGATCTTGAGCAGCGTGTACACGTCGGCCTTGTCGGCGAGGATCTCGGCCACCTGGTCGGTGGTGATGGCGTCGAGGCCGCAGCCGAACGAGTTGAGCTGCACGAGTTCGAGGCCCGGATAGGAGGCGACGAAGTGCGCGGCCGCGTAGAGGCGCGAATGGTAGGCCCACTGGTTGGTGACGCGCAACGGCATGCGGTTGACGGTGACCTTGCGGTCGTCGACGTGGCGGAATCCGTTCGCGTTCTTCTTGCGCGGGTCCTCTTCGCCTTCGGACAGGAAGTCGGTCAGGTCGAGCTTCTCCCCCGGCTGCAGTTCGCAGATCGAATCCTCGGAGAGGACGACCATGCCGAGCGCGCAGATGGTTTCGGGGATGCCGTGGTTGATTTCCGGGTCGATGTGGTAGGGGCGTCCGGCAAGCACGATGCCGCGGCAGTCGTGCTCCTTCATGTAGGCGAGGGCTTTGAGGCCTTCCTGCTGGACGTCGTGTTTGAAGACCTTGTCTTCGGCGTAGGCGGCCTTGACAGCAGTTTCGGCCTCTTCGCGGCTGACGCTCGCCCATGCGAACTCCTCGACGATACGGTCGACCATGAGCTCGTGGTTGGCGAGGTTGAAGTACGGGTGCATGTAGCGCACGTCGGGGTCACGCAGTTCGGGCATGTTCGCGCCGACGACGAGCGGATAGTTGGCGACGACCGGGCAGTTGTAGTGGTTGTCCGTGTTGGGCACGAGGTTGTCCTCGTAACTGACGCACGGGTAGAAGATCGTCTTCATGCCCTTGTTGAGAAGCCATTTGATGTGGCCGTGCACGAGCTTGGCCGGGTAGCAGATGTTCTCGGAGGCGATCGATTCGATGCCGGTTTCGAACAGTTCGTGGCTGGAACGGCCGGAGATCATCACCTTGAAACCGAGCGAGGTGAGCAGCGTGAACCAGAACGGGTAGTTCTCGTACATGTTGAGCGCGCGCGGAATGCCAATCTCGCCTCGGGTGGCGTTCTTGTCGGTGAGGCGGCGGTAGGCGAAGCAGCGCTTGTACTTGTAGTCGTACAGGTTCGGACGGTCGGAGCGTTTCTTCTTGGCATCGCCGCCGCGTTCGCAACGGTTGCCGGTCACGAAGCGGGAGCCGTCGGAGAACGTGGTGATGGTGAGCTTGCAGTGGTTCTGGCACAGCTTGCACACGTCGCGTTCGG
>ERZ857998.1195-NODE-1195-length-31215-cov-44.370250_pt1 | contig 31215 bp, 22 predicted proteins | sample MGYA00519954_ERZ857998 | MGnify/ENA primary metagenome ERZ857998 (study PRJEB31778, sample SAMEA3449424) | human gut metagenome | biome: human gut; feature: human-associated habitat; material: faeces | place: United Kingdom | collected 2010/2012 ...
ATTTGTCATGCAATTTTTTATTAAAATTATTTTTTTATATTTTACTTGACTATTACTAGCTGGTCTAATATTTAATATAGTAATATTACATTAGTAATCTTAATTTAATCTTAAAATAATTTAAGCTTTTATATTACTCCCAGCCTAACAGCTTCTTTTCTAGGGCATCATAATCACAGTCTCGACCATTAAAGTTATGGAATCTTAGACTTTTATTGCTTTTATAATTATTTTTAGACTCATAGGAATTATTACTATTAGTATTTAAAGTATTAGGGATATTTTGATTTAAATAAATTTCAAACTTATCACCAAATAGAGTAAAAGGAGTTAAGTATTGCTCAAATAGAGTTCCCTTCCAAGCCTTAATTTTTTTATCTATAACAGTTTTAAAGTCATCTATAGAAAAACCATCTTTAAGCTTAGACTTAACTAAATTAATAGTTTTAGAATTAGTAGCTTTATACATAGTACCAGCCTTCAAATTCAAATAATTTATAATACTAGTTACTTTTTCTTTTATATTATTATATATATTGTTTAATTTAGTAGATGAATTATTTAATAGATGGTTATTTGTTGAACATTTCTCTGAACAACATCTATTCATATTTAAATACACAGGCTCTTCATTTTTATTGTTTATGTGTTCTAAATCAGCAAAATTATCATACTCTTCTTCATTATTTAGAATAGTCTCTTCATTAGTAGGAATAACCTTAATAAATGTATCATTAATAATAGTGTCATTAGTAGCACTAGAATCTTTAACTATATCTATATTATTTTCTTTATTTCTGTTACTGTTTTTATAATTATCTTTATCATTATTATCATTAATATATAAGAGTTCCTTATACTTTTCCCCTAAGGAATAGTAAGAAAAGGTACCACCTTCTTTTTTTGTATAATGAGACAAAATCCCTAAGTCTCTTAGCTTAAGCATTCTCATCATAATGGATCTCTTTCCTAATCCTAAGAAAGGAAGTTCATCTTCAATATTCTTATAGCTTATCCAATAATATTTAACTCCTTCTATAATTTCATAATTCATCTTTCCACTTTCCATAAAATCATCAAAATACCTAAGGATAGCTAAATCCTTCACATCTAAATTAAACTCCATAATTTTTTTCACATTATACCCTAAAAATGAGTACTTCATATTCATTACCTCCTAAAATTATTTCTTAATTACCCTGTCATAAAATAAGTACCCAGTTATAAGTAAAATTGAGAAAAATAATTTTAAAAAATTTTATATATATAATAGAAAAAAACATAAATATTTAAACTATAAGTAAATAGAAAGTATATTAATAAAAAATAAAGAAATATTTGGATGGATTATTGTAATATAAAAGATATATTTTATGATTGGTATTAAGTAATTAAAATAAGTTTTTAGGCTTGACTGCTTTAAATTTATACTATATTATAACAATAATGGAATTAAATAATTACAAAAAATAACGTTTTACTCTAAATTTAAGAAAGAGGAAAACTAAAGATTAATAAGAAAATAGAAACACTTATAGTAGCAGGTGTGATATTTGCTAACATAAGAAGAGAGATTATAAATATAATACATGTAAAAAAATAAGAGGGATTAATATTCTTCTATTGTTATTTATTGTTCAATAAACAAGGAGGATGAAATGAACAAAAAGAAAATACAAGCATTCATAGTAGCAGGGCTAATATCTGCAAATACATTAGCTCCACTTGCAGATACTTTAGTACAAGTAGAAGAAAATACAAAAGTAGGAGTAGAAACTAGAGTTAATTCAGTTATAAGAGCTGAAAAAGGTTACTTATATTTATCGGATATAGACTACGAAAGTGGGTCCAGTGCTGGCTATGGTCAAATAAGAAAAGATACTAATGTGGAAGGCAATAGCCTAATAAAATTAATAGTTGAGGGAGAAGCTGTTGAGTTTAACAAAGGTATGGCTGCTCATGCGAATTCAACATTAATATTCAACATTGAAGCGTATAAAGATACTTACAGTAGACTTACATCTTATGTTGGGGTAGATGCTAGCAGAGGCAGTAATGGTAATGGAGTAATATTCATAATATCAACCTCTGACGACGGTGTAACTTGGAATGAAGTTAAAAGAACTCAAGTCTTAAAAGGAGATATGGAGTCTGAGTATATTGATATACCATTAAATGGAGCTAATTATGTAAGACTAGTAGCCAATAATAATGGAAATATGTCAGCAGACCATTCTGTTTATGGAGACTTAAAATTAGTAAAAGAAGACTATGTTCCACCATCTACTAACATAGAAGGGTTAGAAACTTTAGCATCTTATGATGCTACTCTTAGGGCTCATGATATTGATTATAATATAGAGCACAATGAAATGACTATATTAAGAAGAGCCCTTGTTCAAAAAATTGGACATGGAACTCTTAAAAGAATGGCAGCTCAAGATCAAAAATACGCTAATGCTATAAATTATTTAATTAATGACAATACTGCTTTAAAATACTTTATGACTGGTGGCCCAGTGAGTATACATGGAAGTTATCTACAAAGTTTTAAATGCTTTAGTGATATATATGACATATATGAAAGTGAATTAAAGGACAGCGCAGATGACAACTTTAATTTAAGATTAGCAATAAGTATATCTTTATCACATGGATATATAGCGTTGCCGACATCTTGGCTTGACAAAAAAAGTAGTGCTGATGCAGTAGGAAGATATGAAGTATATCAAGAATTAATAAGCTCAGGAAGAATGGATGAAGGTGGAGATACTAACACTAATGGTAAGTGGAGCGCTGAAAAATTTAAAGCATTGCCTGTTGCAATGATGAGATGGGCTGTTGACAACAGAATGAACAATGATGAAATTTTATGGTTGGCAGATTTTGCTCTTAAACAAAAAGCAGAAGGCGCAAATTACTTTGATGCTTATAATTATATAAAATATACTTCTGGATACAATTATAATAATAGCATACTTTATGATCCAGCTAATTTTGAAAAGTATAATGATAAATATGGTTTTGATGATTACTATGATGATTATGGAAATACAAATATGAACCGACTATGGATGGTATTTGAGGAAGGAGCTGTTTGTGGAGGACTTGCTCAAACATATTCTAACTTAGCAGATACTTTTGGTAGACCATCTAGTCCTTGTGGACAACCAGGTCATGCAGCTAGTTTAACTTATGCATGGAACTCTAACAATCAAAGATATGAATGGATAATCCAAAATAATGTATCTGGTTGGACACAAACTAATAACCAATATAATGAGAGAATGTTAGGATGGGGAAATCAAAGTTGGATACATCATCATTCTGCAAGCTATACAGTTTTAGCAACTGATGCTGTTGTTGATGATTATGATAATTATGTTAAAGCTACATTGCTTAATTTCTTAGCAAACAGCTATGCTGATGATAATGAAACTAAAAGGGAATGTTATGAAAAGGCTTTAGAACATCAAGCAATAAATTTAGATGCTATGGAAGGTTTAATTAATTGTTACAAAGCAGATACAAATATGACAAGTAATGATTACTTTGAATTAGCTAAGAAAGTTATAAAAACTTACACTTATTATCCTCAAACTATGATGGATGTTTTAGCATTAATAGAAAATAATATAACTGATCCTAATTATGTTGCTCAAATAGATATGTTAAAATATGAAGCTTTAATTAAATCATCTAATGCGACACCAGATGTATGTAGTAATGTAGAAATGAATAAACATTTATCAGCTAAATATCTTGGAAATGAATCAATGGAATTAGCATCATTTTCATTTGATGGAGATAATGCTGGACAAATAGTTATAAATGAAAAATACAATGGTTCAAGTATAAGAGTTAGATACAGTTTAGACGGTGGAACTAACTGGAAACAAACGAATGATCATATAATAGAATTAACAGATGAAGAATTAGCTTCTATAACAGCAGAGAATGATATAAAAGTTGGATTAGTTGGCGTAGATGATGTATATACTATTGACATATTAAATGGTAATACAATCACACAGTCTACTATATATGCAAATGATAATGAAAACTTACTTTTAGGTAATGTAGAAAACCTTGAATTTAGTTTAGATGGTGGCACTACATGGTGTGATTATGTCACTGGAGTAGAAGGTGATAGCATTAATCCTAACGGAATGGATGCTATTAGAATTGAAGGAAATCAAAATGTAAAAGTTAGATATAAAGCTCATGGATTATATCTTCCAAGTGCAGAAGTTGAATATACATTCACAGAAAATACAGATACAGAAGAGAGAAAGTATATACCATTAAAGTATGTAAATCTAGTTAGCTGTAGTAATGCTAATAGCAATAATCACAAAGGAGAACATCTTATAGATGGTACAGTTAATACTGGATATCATACTCCTTTTAGACAAACAACAAACGATAAATTCTATATTGTTGAGTTTGATAAGGTAAGATATATAAACTCTATAGAATATCAATCTAATGGTTTTAATGGTAAATTAAAAGATGGTGAAATATACACAAGCTTAGATGGTCAAAATTGGACATTATCAGGTACTTTCACTAATTTAGAAAGAAACCATACTTTAAAAACATTAGACTTAGACAGTCCAACTGCTACTAAATTTATAAAAATAGTAGCTACTAATACACATGGAAATAGCGAGGCTGAGAAGAACATGTATCTTGCTGGTAACATGTTAAACTTCTATGAAGATGCAACAATAGTAGAAGATGAGCCGACTATACTTCCAGATGATGTTCCAGTACAAGATGTATTGCCAGATGATGAGGACTTAGATTTAGATATGAATGTAAAACCAGATCCAGTAATACCGGATGAAGACTTTGATTCAGATATGAATGTAAAACCAGATCCAGTAATACCGGATGGAGATTTTGATTCAGATATGAATGTAAAACCAGATCCAGTAATACCAGATGGAGATTTTGATTCAAATATGAATGTAAAACCAGATCCAGTAATACCAGATGGAGATTTTGATTCAGATATGAATGTTACTCCTGAACAACCACCAGTAGAAGAGGAGGAAATGCCTGATACTCCAGATACTGAAGTTCCACCTACTGATGAACCAGAGATAGAAGGACCTAGTCAACCAGATGTTGAGAATCCTGATGATGAGGAAGTAAATCCAGATAATCCTGAAGAAGAAAAACCTGAATTTAATCATAATGTAGTTGAATTAGTATCAGGTAATGGGCAAAAAGATAGTCCATTACTAATGATAATAAAAAAATCAGTAATGGTAAATGAATTAAATAGTTTCTTAACAGATTTAAAAAAATTAAATCCTATATTAATTTCTAAAACAATAGAAGGAGACTATACAGTTTATGAATTAAAGTTAGATAGAAACTCAGAGTTATTAGATAAAATATTTAGGACAAGAAATATAGATGATAGGGTATATGCAATAATAAAGATTGAAAATTCAAGAACTGAATTAGTAAGTGCTTTAAATGACTTTGTAAAAGAAGCAGATTCCTCTGTTGTAGTACCTGAAACTGAAAACCCACAAGTACCAGGCACTAATACAGAATCAAAACCTAATAACAATGAAACAGTAGAAGGTGAAATAAATTCATCCATTAATAATATAAGTGCTGGAGACACTTCAACAGTAGAAGGTGAAATAAATTCATCCACTAACAATATAAGCACTGGAGATGTTTTAACAATTGGAGGATATCTATTATTAGGAGCTACTTCATTATTAGGAGCACTAGGGTTAACTAAAAAAAGAAATAAAAAATAATATATATATAATAGAGCAGGAAATTTAACACTTCTTGCTCTATCTTTATATACAACAAATTTTAATTAGAGCAGTTTTTTATAAATTAAACTCACACTAAGTATAAAGAAAACTTTGTTTATAAACAAATACTGACATAACAATATAATATTTAATGATATAGTAAATATATAAATTATAATGATTTTGGAAAATAGGGGGAAGTTATATGGCTAGAATGATTCCATGTGATATAAATAAATACGAGTGTTTAAGCTTTGGAGAGCAAGAAGTGTTTGAGGCACTAAAAGTTGGATTAAGTGATGAATGGATAGTTATTTATTCATTAAGATGGATAACAGATGAAGGTATATTTTTAAATAGATCTAATGGGGAATGCGATTTTATTTTAATTAATCCTAACTATGGAATTATGATATTAGAAGTAAAGGATGGAATAGTAAGCTGTATTAATGGAGAATGGTATAGCATATCATCATCAAATATTAAGAGAAGTATTAATGATCCTGAAAGGCAAGCTAATAAGTCAAAATTTAATTTAATAAGTAGATTAAAGAAAAGCAATTTAAGTCCATACATTACAACAGCTGTTTGGTTTCCAGATTGTAATAAAGATAAGGTTTCTCTACCTCTTAGCATGCCTAAAGAAATAATTCTTGATATGATATCTTTTAATAATATAGAAGAAAGAATAGTAGATATTTTTAAATATAGAGCTAAAAAAGAAGGCTTTGTAATAAGAAAATTATTAGAGTCGGATTACAAGAGAATAATAGATATATTAAATCCTAAAGTTGATATAAAAATACCATTAGTTAGAATAAGTAACAAGATAAATATGCAGTATATTAAGCTAAATGATGAACAAAATAATTGTTTTGAACAGTTAGACGGAAATAAAATTATTTCAGTTAGAGGAAATGCAGGTACAGGAAAAACAGTTCTTGCAGTAAAGAAAGCTTTTAGGGAAAGTAAAAGTGGAAAAAATGTACTATTCCTTTGTTATAATACATTACTAAAAGAAAACATAATTAAAGAAAGTAAAGATAAGTTTAAGGTTTTTTCAATTACTTCTTTTGCAGAGGATTATTTAAGTAAATATAATAAAATTGCATATGATAATTTTCAAGAAAATGGTGACTATGAAGAAATGATGAATAGCTTTATTAAAGAAGCTAGTAACAATAAAGCTAAAGAGAGAGTTTTCTACGATAGCATAATAATTGATGAAGGACAAGACTTTACAAAAGAGTGGTTTGAAGCAATAAAAGAGTTTTTACATGATGATAGCAGCTTATGCGTATTTTATGATGAAAATCAAATGCTATACAATAAATATGGAAGAACAGATATTAGCTTTTTAGAGATTGGAACTAAGTATGAATTAAAAAGAAATATGAGAAATACAGATGAAATTTATCTTAGTTCTCTTAGTGTAATTGATATTAATAAAGATAATATTAAATTAAATGGCGTAACAGGAGTTAAACCAGATATTATATTTTCAGAAGACTTTTTTGATAATATAGCACATTTGAAAAATTTAATAATAGAACTTAAAAAGAATGAATACTTAACTGATGACAATATTACAATTCTTACAATGGAAGCTAAAAAGAAATTAAGATATAAAAATAGAATTGCTGATGTGTTTAATGGGCATGTGGAATCTATTAGAAAGTTTAAAGGGTTAGAAAATGATGTAATAATTATTCCAGATGTACCACATAACTTTATGGATGATATAGACTTAAGAAATCTATTATATGTAGGTATGTCTAGAGCAAAGGTGCATGTAATTCTAATAATTGATACTGAACAATTTAATAGAAGACAGCGTGAAAGCTATAAAAAGGAAATTAGAGAAAAAATTCTAAGTTTAGAATGATATATTACTTGCGAGAAATTCCATAACTTTATATATATAACGAAGATGATTATGAAGAAATAAAAAATAATATAATTGAAAGATATATAGATACTATAGAAGAATCTTTAAATAAAATATCAGTGAGAAATTATAATATGTATGGAATAGAAATTTATAATAATATTATAATATAATAAAAAATATGAGATGAATACTTGTATTATGGTGGACTGACACCTGAAAAATCGGTTTACTTTGAAAGGGAGATTTTAATCTCTCTTTTTTGTTTTCAAATAAATTTTAAGGTAGACAATCACTTAATATAAAAATAAATACAAAAATATAACAAAAGATATAGAAAAGTATAAAAAGGTGTTAAAATATTTATATAGACAGTTTATGGAATATATTAACATGTTAGGAAGTATAAGAAGGGAGATATCTATGGCAGATATTAAATTTGAAATTAAGGAAACTTTAGGAGTTTTATCACAATCAAATAAAGGTTGGAAAAAGGAATTAAATTCAATTAGTTGGAATGGTAAAGAAGCAAAATATGATATAAGAGAATGGGCTCCTGAGCATGAAAATATGGGTAAAGGTGTTACTTTTACAAAGGATGAATTGAGAGCTTTAAGGGATATATTAAATTCAATGGATTTATAATAAATCTTAGTATGAATTTATTGGAGAATTTTATAATGTTAAAAGTATAAATTAAAAGAGTATTTTAAAAGTGATGAATCAAATTTATTAGAAAGTTTTAAAAGAATAAAAAGCAAATATATAAAGAATAAAATATATATAAGATTAAATTTAAATATATATTAGATTATAATTAGGTATAATTTAGTAAAATAATTATAGATATTAGTATACAATTTATAGTAAAATCAGATAAGACACTTATTAGGAGGAAAAATAACTATGATAACAGGAGAATTAAAAAGTAAAGTAGATAAGATTTGGGAAACCTTTTGGACTGGGGGAATAACTAATCCATTAGAGGTTATAGAGCAATTTACATATCTTTTATTTATTAAAGGATTAGATGAAATAGAAACAACAAAGGAAGCAGAAGCTGCAATATTAGGAATAGATTTTAATAGAACTTTTCCAGAGGATAAGCAGCATTTAAGATGGAGTAAATTTTCTAATGAAGGAAATCCAGAAAAAATGTATTTAATTGTTCAAAATGAAGTATTTCCTTTTATTAAGAATCTTCATGGAAATAATGAATCAGCTTATGCTAAGTATATGGGAGATGCTATATTCAAAATCCCAACTCCACTTATGTTAAGTAAAATAGTAGATGGAATTAACAATATTAAGTTTGAGAAGGATAAAGATACAAAGGGAGATTTATATGAGTATCTATTATCTAAGGTAGCTACAGCTGGAACAAATGGTCAGTTTAGAACACCAAGACATATTATTGATATGATGGTTAATCTAATGAAGCCAACACCAGAAGATGTAATAGTTGACCCTGCCATGGGAAGTGCTGGATTCTTAGTATCATCACAAGAATATTTAAGAAAAAATCATAGTAATTTATTTTTAGTTAAAGGTTTAAAAGAACATTTTAATAACACTATGTTCTATGGCTTTGATATGGATAGAACTATGCTTAGAATAGGTGCTATGAATATGATGCTTCATGGTGTTGATAATCCTAATATAGAATATAAAGATTCATTATCAGAAGTAAATACAGATAAAGAAAAATTCACATTAGTATTAGCAAATCCTCCATTTAAGGGAAGCTTAGATTATGAAGCAGTATCAGCTGATCTTTTAAAAATAACTAAAACAAAGAAAACAGAGCTTTTATTTTTAGCTTTATTTTTAAGAACACTAAAAACAGGTGGAAGATGTGCTTCTATAGTTCCAGATGGAGTATTATTTGGATCAACAGGTGGACATAAATCTATAAGAAAAGAAATAGTAGATAATCATAAGCTAGAAGCAATAATATCAATGCCAAGTGGAGTATTTAAACCATATGCAGGAGTATCAACTGCTATTATGATATTTACAAAGACAGGAACAGGTGGAACAGACAAGGTATGGTTCTATGATATGAAGGCAGATGGATATTCCTTAGATGATAAGAGAAATCCTGTAGAAGAAAATGATATAGCAGATATAATAGAAAGATTCAATAATTTAGATAAAGAAGAAGATAGAAAAAGAACAGAACAAAGCTTCTTTGTACCAGTAGAAGAAATAAGAGAAAATGGATATGACCTTTCTATTAATAAATATAAAGAAATAGAATATGAAGAAGTAAAGTATGATTCACCACAAGAAATAATGCTAAGAATTAGAGAACTAGAGATGGAAATAACATCAGGAATAGAAGATTTAGCTGAAATGATTGGAGAATAAAAGATGGAGTATATTAAGTTAAATGAGCTATGTGAAATAAATATTGGGAAAACTCCTTCAAGAAATAAAAATGAATACTGGGGAAAAGGATTTAATTGGTTATCAATTTCTGATTTGAAAGAGAGTAGACTATCTGAAACTAGAGAAGAGATTACTGATATTGCTGTAAAAGAATGTAATATGAGACTAGTTCCTAAAAATACTGTTGTAATGAGTTTTAAACTTTCTATTGGGAAAACTGCAATATTAGATAAAGACATGTACACAAATGAAGCAATTGCCAATTTTCCAATTAAAAACAAAGAAAAACTTTTACCAGAATATTTATTTTATGCATTAAAAACAGTTAATTTTAATAATACTGATAGAGCAGTAATGGGAGCTACGCTAAATAAGGCAAAGTTAAATGAGATTAAAATACCTTATTGCGATATAGAAATTCAAAAGAGAATTATTAATTTGTTAGATAAATCACAAGAATTAATAGATAAAAGAAAAGAGCAAATAGAAGCTTTAGATGAATTAGTTAAATCAAAATTTATTGAGATGTTTGGTAATGTTAACATTAATGATAAAGAGTGGAATGTTACTACTATGGATAAATTAATTGATGTTATAGGTGGATATGCTTTTAGAAGTACAGAATTTGTAGATGTTGGAATTCCAGTTTTAAAAATAGGAAATATAAATGCAGGTTATTTTAAGTCTACAAACCTAATGTTTTGGCAAAAGGATGATAAATTAGAGAAATATTTAATAAAACCAGGAGACTTAGTAATATCGCTTACAGGAACTGTTGGTAAAGAGGATTATGGAAATGTATGTATCATGGGAGATGATTATGATGAGTATTATTTAAATCAACGTAATGCAAAATTAGAAATAAAGTCTAATGAGTTATTGAATAAGTACTATTTAACTTATTTATTAAAAGTACCTGAAATAAAGAAAAGATTAACTGGAATTAGCAGAGGTGTTAGGCAAGCAAATATAGCCAATAAGGATATTTTAAATTTAGAAATTCCTAATCCACCTATAGAAATTCAAAACAAATTTGAAAATTTCGTGAAACAAGTAGATAAATTAAAAGTAGAAATGGAGAAAAGCCTAAAAGAATTAGAGGATAATTTTAATTCATTGATGCAAAGAGCTTTTAAAGGTGAACTGTTTTAAGCTAAATTAATTACTCACATTTACTCATAAGAATAAGATTAGTGAGTAAATGTGAATAATAATTAAATTTAGTTTTAATAGATAAAATTTCATATTTTATTATGTGATTTTGGCATTAGGTAAAAAGAATGAGGGGATTATCTAATTAAAGATAAGAATAAAAATAATGAATAATTTTTATAATTTTAAAAATGCAATTAGACATTTTATATGTATTGACATGATAGATTTCCCATTTGAAGATAATGAAATTAGTATAGAGAAATTAAGTTGGACAGAGCCTATAAATTTTAGGATAAAAAAAGAAAATGATAAATATAGAATATTAAAGATTCCTAATATATTAAATTTTATTTGTGCATATGAAAAATTTAAGAGTTATAATAATTTTACAAATACATCAAATTTGGATGGACATAAAAGGTTAGTACCCAATGTAGAAACAGGAGATTTTGCTACTGGATCATATGATTTTAGGTTAGAGGAAGATTTTAAATTACTATCTATATATGATAATTTGATTAAATTAGATATAAAAAGTTTTTACGGAAGAATTTATACTCATCATATTGAATTTGAAAATTCAGAAGATGAAAGGTATATAACAAATTTAAATTTAGGCAATACTAATGGATTAATTATGAGTAATTATATTTCCTTATATTTTGCTGAGAAGTATTTAAAAGAAATCAGTAATATTATTAATGAAAAGTTACATAATGAGAATATTGATTGTAGTTTTTCATATTTTTCAGATGATTTCTATTTCTTTTGTAATAAAAAGGATAATCAAAAAATAATAGATATATTTGATAAAGTATTAGAAAAGTATGATTTAGAAAGAAATAGTGCTAAAATAGAGTTATGGGATTATATGGAATATAATAATTATAATTTAACTGAAAAATATTGGAGAAAAATTATATCAGAATCTAAGGCGAGGTTTAATGAAGAGATAAGTAATAATAAATTATATTTTCTAAATCAATTAATTTATAGAATGTCTAACTTAAAAGATGACAGACAACGTAAAACTTTTCTAACGACTTTCTTTAAATCAACATATTTTAATCAAATTGACCTTAGAAAATATAAAATGGAAGATTATAATTTTCATCAAGTTTGTTATATGTATAGATTTTGTCCAGAAATTATTTTGTACTCAATAAATAAGTTTAAAAATTTTTCTTACTTTAAAGGAAATGATTTTAAGAAATTTCTACAAGTAAGATATAAAGAATCATTAAATACATCATATAACGAAGAACAATTGTATTATTATTATGCTATAAAAGTATTGGGTTTTGAATCAATATTAGAAGATACAAATGATAATGTTATTGAAAGTAATAATCAAGTTCTTATTTCTTATTACTTAAAAGATGGAATTTTTACTGATAATAATATTAAAAAATTAAAATTAAATAAAAGTGAGCATTACTGGTTTCAAAATTATCATTTAATTTTATTTACTAATTTAATTAATGAAGATAAGGAAAATTTAATAAAGGAATACTTGATGCCTAATAGTATTAGAAATAATCCTACAAATAGAGTGAATATAAAAAATAAACAAGATGTATATATAAATTTTTATAAATCAAATTTAGAAGATGGAAATTCAATCATAAATAATGTTGATAAGATAAATGAAAGTTTAGAAGAATATATTGAATTAAAAATAGAAGAAAGAATAGAAGTGTTTGGAGATAATGGAGAGTAGAACTTATTAGAATAAATTAATGTATAATAAGGTTAATATTTTGATAGAAGATAAATTTAATATATAAATATAAAAAATGAAAACTATTTAAAGGGCAACAAGAGGAGATTTTTACAATGAAGAAATTAAGAAGTAATCTAAAAAAAGAAGAAATTGCAGGTAGCAAAGGGTATATGAAGTGGTATAGAACCTTTGATAATGAAATAAGATTATTTGTTAATGAGAGAGCTTTAAATGAAAATAATGAGCCATTGAATAAAATTCTTTGGAAAGAAAATAAAGCACTTCTTTGTATTGGATCAACAGAATATAATAAGGGCTTTTATGGAAAATTTAAGGATTATACTGTTAAGTTTTTTGTTAAAAGTGATGTAGGTGCTTTATATAGTGAATATGAAGTAAAAGAATGGTTTTTAGGAGAAGAGGCTATAGAAGTTATATTAAATTAAAAAGAGGGTGGAGACAGTATTGGGGAATTTTGATTTTTTAAAAGGGAAAAAGAACTTTGAAAGCTTTACTAATGCTTGCTTAGAAGCAGAAAAAAGTATAGTAGTTAGTCCAGCTACAACTACTATTTTATCAAGAAGAGCCTTAGAATTAGCTGTTAAGTGGTTATATACCTTTGATTCAGATTTAGTTTTACCTTATCAAGACAATATTAGTTCATTAATACATAGTAATAGTTTTATTGAACTTATAGATTATGAAATGCTACCTTTAATAAAGTACATTGTACACCTTGGTAATGTAGCAGTTCATACAAGTTCTAATATTAAGAGAAGCGAAGCTATATTATCATTAAATAATCTTCATAAGTTTGTAAGTTGGATTGATTATTGTTATGCAGATGAATTTACAGCAGAAGAATTTGATGAAGACCTTTTACTTGAGGGGGAAGAAAGAAGAACAAGACCAGAAGAGTTAAAGGATTTATATGATAAGCTTAGTTCTAAGGATAAAAAGATTGAAGAAATAAGAAAACAAAATGAAGAATTAATAAAGGAATTAACTAATAAAAGAAAAGAAAGTAAGTTAAATTACGATTTTAGTATAGATGAAATAAGTGAATTTGAAACAAGAAAAAAATATATAGATGTTGAGTTAAAGCTATCTGGATGGGATATAGGCAAGGATATACTTGAAGAAGTTGAAGTTCAAGGTATGCCTAATAATTCAGAAGTAGGTTTTGTTGATTATGTTTTATATGGTTATAATGGTAAGCCTTTAGCAGTAGTAGAAGCAAAAAGAACTTCTAAAGATCCAAAGGATGGTCAGCAACAAGCTAAACTATATGCAGATTGTTTAGAAAAGCAATATGGACAAAGACCTATAATTTTCTTTACAAATGGATTTGAAACTTATATATGGGATGATTACAACCAATATTCAGAAAGAAAAGTATATGGTTTTTATAAAAAGTCAGAGCTTCAATTAATGATAGATAGAAGATATAGTAAAATTCCATTGAATAATATAGATATAAAAGATGAAATCTCAAATAGATACTATCAAAAAGAAGCAATAATTAATGTATGTGAATCTATTGAAAATAAGCAAAGGAAAATGCTTTTAGTATGTGCAACTGGTACTGGAAAAACAAGAACTGCTATTTCCATAGTAGATGTTCTTACAAGGCATAACTGGATTAAGAATATATTATTTTTAGCAGATAGAAAAGCTCTTGTAAAACAGGCAAAAAATAATTTTTCTAAGCTATTACCTAATTTACCATTATGTAATCTTCTTGATAATAGGGATAATCCAGAAGAATCAAGGATGATATTTTCAACTTATCCAACAATGATGAATTCAATAGATGAAACTAAAAGTAAGAATGGTAATAGATTATTTACTCCAGGACATTTTGATTTAATTATTATAGATGAAAGTCATAGATCTATTTATAAAAAGTTTAAAGCTATATTTGAATATTTTGATGCTTATTTAATTGGGCTTACAGCTACTCCAAAGAATGAAATAGATAAAAATACTTATACAGTATTTGATCTTGAAAGTGGAGTACCAACTTATGCATATGAATATGAAAAAGCAGTAGAAGATGGATACTTAGTTGATTATACAACAATAGAAGTAAAATCTAAGATTATGGAAGATGGAATAAAATATGATGAACTTTCTGAAGAGGAAAAGGATGAGTTTGAAGCAACCTTTGATGATGATGAAAATATAGATAAGGAAATAGGAAATTCAGCAATAAATGAATGGTTATTTAATGCTAATACTATTGATTTAGTTTTAAATAAGCTTATGAGTGAAGGCTTACGTATTGAAGGCAATGAAAAGCTTGGAAAGACTATAATTTTTGCTAAAAATAGTAGACATGCAAAGGCTATAGTTGAAAGATTTAATATAATCTATCCTGAATATGGTGGCAATTTTGCTAAGGTAATAGATTATAGCACAAATTATGTTGAAACCTTAATAGATGATTTTTCAGATAAAAATAAGATGCCTCAAATAGCAGTAAGTGTTGATATGCTTGATACAGGTATAGATATTCCTGAAATTTTAAATCTTGTGTTCTTTAAGAAGGTAAGAAGTAAAACTAAGTTTTGGCAAATGATAGGTAGAGGAACAAGACTGTGTCCAGATTTATTAGGATTAGGACAAGATAAAGAAAAGTTCTTAATATTTGACTTCTGTAATAATTTTGAATTCTTTAGAGTAAACCCTAAAGGCTTTGAAGGTGGGAAAATTGAATCAATAACAGAAAAGTTATTTAATGTTAAAGTAGATTTAATTAAAGAACTTCAAGACTTAAAGTATTCTGAGAGCGAATATATAGAACTTAGAAAAAGTTTAGTGGATGAGCTTTTAAATAACGTAAAAGCATTAAATGAAGATAATTTCTTAGTTAGAATGAACTTAAAATATGTTCATAAATATAAAAATGAAAAAGAGTGGGAAGCTTTAGGAGTAGTTTCTAGCAATGAATTAAAGGAATATATTTCAATTCTAATTACTCCATTAAATGATGATGAACTTGCAAAAAGATTTGACTTAGTTATGTATAATATACAACTTGCTTATCTTCAAGGTAAAAATGCTGCAAAAGGAATTAAGTCAGTTATAAATACAGCAGAACAATTATCAAAGCTTGGAACAATACCACAAATTCAAGATAAAAAATATGTTATAGAAAAAGCTATGACAGAAAGCTTCTGGGAAAGTGCAGATATTTTTGAAGTTGATGAAGTAAGAGAATCATTAAGAGACCTTCTTAAATATATAGACAGAGGAGGACAAATAATTTACTATACACACTTTAAGGATTTAATAATAGCAGAAGAAAAAAATGAATCAATGTATAATGTTAATGACTTAAAGAACTATAGAAAAAAGGTTGAGCATTATTTAAATGAACATAAAGATGAAATGGCAATATATAAGCTTAGAAATAATAAAAAACTTACTAAAGAAGATATAAAACATTTAGAAAGTATAATGTTTAATGAGCTAGGAAGCCAATCAGATTACCAAAAAGAATTTGGAGATACACCAGTAACAAAACTAGTTAGAAATATGATAGGTTTAGATAGAGAAGCAGCCAATGAAGCCTTTTCAGAGTTCTTAAATAACGAAAACCTAAATTCAAATCAAATACACTACATCAGTTTAATAGTAGATTATATAGTTAAAAATGGAATGATAGACGATAACAGAGTTTTAACAGAAGATCCATTTAGAACAGTTGGTAATATAGTGGAACTATTCGAAAATAATATTGATGTTAGAAGTAAACTATTAAGTGTTATTAAAGAAATAAAAGATAACGCGATAGAAGTAAGTTAAGTGAATATGTTAAAAACTGAACCTCAGGGGAAATTCCCCTGAGGTTCAGTTTAAGTTTAAATTAATAACTATATTCTAAGTATAAAAATAAATATATCTATACTAAGTAAATAAGCAGGGCTTTAGAATTTATATTTTAAAGCTCTGCTTATTTTTTTAGGGTTAAAATTAGATGTAATAATAATTAAAATTTATATTAATTTGAAAGCAGAATAGAAATATTAAATGATGTATATGAAACTACAATAAGATATTCAGAATTTGCTGAAAGTGATAAGGTTAAATTTCAAAAGTATTTAAAAGAAGAATTTATTCCTAGATTAAACTTATCAATGAGTGATGAATTTAGCAAAGAACTTAGAGGAAATTTAGAAGAGGTATTTCAAAATTCAAGAATACATGGTAAATGTAATAATATACATGTATGTGGACAATATTTTTATTCGAATAAAAAAGTAAAATTTACAATTGTAGATTTAGGGAAAACTATATATCAAAATTATATAGAGTATTTTGGAAAAGAAATATCAGATGAACTTGCCATTGATTGGGCAACTAAAGATGGAAATTCAACTAAAGATGCAGATGAAACTGGGGGAATAGGGTTATTTCAATTATGTGAGTTTATAAGGGAAAATGGTGGTAAGATACAAATAGTATCCTCAAGGGGATATTGGGAAAAAAATTATGAAGAAATTATTGTTCATAAATATAAATACCCATTTGATGGAACAATAGTTAATATAGAAGTAAATATTAATAATAAATTATACTTATCAAAAAATGAAAAAGGCAACAGTGAAATATATCAGGAAGTAGAGAATATATTTTAATTAATAGGAGGTTTAGTATGTTTAATTTAAAGATTATTGATGTAATTAATAGTGAATTTGCAGTATCACCAGAAGATGGAGATATTATATTTGATTTAATTAAGGAAAAGATTGATAAGGAAGAAAAAATAATTATTGATTTTTCTAATATTGATATTATGACAACTGCTTTTCTTAATAATGCAGTTGGAAAACTATATAATATATATGATAAAGAAAAATTAAATAAATATATATCCATGAAGAATATATCAAAATCTGATTTAAATCTAGTAAAAAAGGTAATAGAAAGGGCTAAGATTAAATTTAGTAAAGAAGACATTAGTATCTTAGAAGGGGAGTTAGAAGATGAGTTTTAGGATACCATTAATGTCTTATGAACCAAAAGCTGATGATAAAATATTTTTAGATACAAATATATGGTTATATTTATTTTGTCCTATAGGAAATTATAAGAATGAAATTATAGATCAGTATAGTACAGTGTTTTATAAAATATTAAAAAGTGGGTGTAGAATATATACTACTTCATTGGTTATATCTGAGTTTTTTAATACTTATTGCAGAATTGATTTCAGAATAAAAAATAAAGAAAATCCAATTAAATATAAAGTTTATAAAAGTGATTTTAGAAATACAGAAGAGTTTAATATTTTAGCAGAGGACATATGTGATATTATAAACAATAAAATATTTAAATATGCACAAAGGCTTGATGATAATTTTAATAATGTAGATATGAGTAAAATATTAATAGCTGATAAAAATTTTGATTTTAATGATAAATATTTTGCACAATTATGTGAAGACAATAATATTAAAGTCATTACAAATGATAAAGATTTTTTAAAACTTTCAAATAAAGTTGAAGTAATAACAAATTAGGTTTGATAATTTTACATAACAGTATATTCATATTAATACAGTAAATTATTATTAGTTTTGAGTTAAATTAACAATAAATATTTGGATTAAATTATTAATGAACTCAGAGAAGAGCAGCTTGAATTCTAAATTCAAGCTAAAATTTTAAATTTTTCACAAAAGTCATTAACAACCCTAACTATAATATCATCACAATTAGTTTTCTCATTAACCTCATTAACAAATAATCCTACTAAGTTTCCAAAAACAGCTCCAGTTGAATCACTATCACCCTTATGATGTATTGCTAATTTTATGGCTTTATTTAAGTCCTTTGTTTTTTCATAAAATAAAGCTGAATAAACTGCAATTGCTAAGCACTCTTCTGCAACCCACCCTTCTCCTAAAGCATCATATGGATTTTTATCTAGATTATTTGATAAATATAAAGCAGATTCTAATAATTTTATTATTTCTTCAGTATTTTCAATTTCTTTAAGATATTCAATTCCTCTTTTTGTAGCTTCTTCAATTGTTATGTTTTCCCTTAAAATAATATTAATCATATAGGCAAAAATTCCAGAGCTAACTGCAGAATAGTAATGATCATGAGTTATTAATGAATCTTTATAGGCTTTTTCATAAGCTTCTACAGAATCACAATTTAACATTCCATAGGGAGCACTTCTAATTAAGGCTCCATTTCCTTTAGAGTCATTTTCTTCTCTTTCATTGTTATAATAAAGTTCTTCTAATGAGGATAAGCATGTAAGTCCAGGAGCCATTTGTTTATGCATTCTTGCATCTTTATAAAACCAGCACATTGGGTTCTTTATATCATTTCCATAGGACTGTGTGCAATACCATTCTAGAAGTGCTTTTTTAACATTTCCTTGAGTTAAGCCTTCCATAACAAATAGTGTCATTTGTGTATCATCTGTAATTTCATAATCATCATATGTTACATTATCAAAGTTATTTGTTTTAAATTCTAGGGGCTCACCTAAAGCATCACAAAGAGCTCCCATTTTAATGCTATTCATAATTCTATTCATAACAAATTCACCCCAAATCTTATATAAGTTATTTATAATTTAATGATAGTTTATTAATTTTCACAAGTCAAAATAAAGAGAAAATATTGTTAAAAAGTTATAAATTTACATTATAATCAGAAGTAAAGATATTATTTTTAATAAGAAAAATCTATTGACTCTTCCCTTAGAGGAGGGAGTATTGTTAATTTAAGGAGATGATATTATGTATAAGATTGGTGAATTTTCTACTTTAGCCAAAACAACAATTAAAACATTAAGATATTATGAAAAAGAAAAACTTCTAATTCCAGCCTTTGTTGATGATAACGGTTATAGATATTATGAAACAATTCAACTTAAGGAGCTGGCTAAGATTATTTCCTTAAGACAAATTGGTTTATCAATTCATGAAATTAAGGAAGTATTAGAGGGTAAATCACTAAAAGATATTTTAATGTCTAGAAAAGAAAAAGTGGAAGAGGAACTAAGAAATTGCAAATATCAATTATCCAAAATTAATTATTTATTGGAGGGAAGAGATATGAGTTACGAGGTTATTTTAAAGGAATTACCAGACTATACAGTGTATTATAAGGAAGGGATAATAGAAGATTACAGTAAATTAACAGATTTTATTTTAAGTAGTGGAAATGAATGTTTAAAAACTAATCCTGATATTAAGTGCATTAAACCAGATTATTGCTATGTAAATTATCTTGATGGAGAATATAAAGAAAAAGACATTAAAATAAGGTATGCACAAGCTGTAGAAAAAGAAGGTATACCTAATGAAACAATTAAGTTTATGAAATTAAATAAAGTTGAAGCTGTTTGTATATATCATAAAGGAGCCTATGATTTATTACCTGATGCTTAGGGCTTTATAATGAAATATATTGAAGAAAATGGCTATGAAATAGCAGAAAGTCCAAGGGAAAGATATATTGATGGTATTTGGAATAAAGAAAATATAGATGAATGGCTTACAGAAATACAAGTTCCAGTTAGGAAAAAATAAATCTAAAAAATATATATTTTTAATAAAGGAGCTGCTACTATAGCTCCTTTTTATTATGTAAAGAATAAGTTTTAACTTTACATATATGAGGAATGGATTATTAACAAATAAATATATATAACTTAATAATGCTGTATGATAAAATATGGTATAATAGGAATAGAAAGTAGTTTGAAGGTGTTTTACATGGAGTATAAGTGTACTTAATAAATCTGGGGGTATGAGAAATGAGCAAAGAGTTATTAACAAATAAAGAGGAAGAAATAATAAGCTTTAGAGATGAAGTTAGATTTTTAGATCCTATAAGTAAAAAAGAGTTTTTAAATATTATGAAAGTTGAAAATGAAGAGATTAATAATAAAAAGTGCATAGGTAGTCTTGCTAAGGTAAACATGTTTATACAACAATTACCTTTAGCAGTAGGTATAGAACAAAGTAAGATTATTGGAAATTCATATAAAATTGTTTTCCCAGAAGGCGCAGCAGGAACTTTAATGAGGTATAAAAATGGAATGTTAGGAACTCCGCTTATTGGAAGTGATGGAAAGATATCTGCTCATGCTGGATTAGTATCTGTAGAGAATATTTCACTTACTCCATTAATGATATTTTCAGCAATGTCTGCAATTACAGGACAATATTTTATGGCTAGAATTGATGAGGGGTTGGAAACAATTACAAAAAATGTTAAAGAAATTATTGATATAATTTATGATGAAAAAGAATCAGATAATTTTTCAGCATATAATTTTTGTGAATATGTAAAGAGTAATATGCAATTAATACTTGGAAATGAAACATTAAAATTATCTACTTTAACTAATTTACAAGCAACAAATAATAAAATGTGTTCTAACATATTATTTTATTCTAAGAGCATAAAGAGAAAGAGTACTGAGATAGCCAATATAGCTAAAAAGTTAAGTACTACAGAAAAGAGATTAGCAGAGATGGATGAGCTATCAAAAGTTGTTTTTGGATTAATAAGACAACAGCAGTTAAGTTTTGAATTATTATGCATTGGAAAGGTATATGAGATACAAGTTGCAGAAATGTATGATGAAGAATATTACAATAATATAATTTCAGAACTAGAGAGAGTTGGAGAGATAGCAGATTTAGATGTGAAGAAAACTATTAAAGAATGTGAAGAAACATTATTACAAATTATAAAAAAAGCTATAAAGGGAGACGATGCAGTAACTAAATTTAAGGAAGCTATGGAAGACTATAAAAATAAACAGTTAGAATTTGAAAAAATAAAAAATAATTTTATTGAAAATATTATTTCATTTAAAAATGAAAATACTAAGGCTAAAGAATTTATAATTGTTGATGATTTATTATATGCTTAGGACTTTGTAAAAAGGTATAAATGTTAAACTATATATAACAAATATTATAGATATTAGAATTAATTTATATAAAAATATTGATTTTCATTATTAATTATACTATAAGTCGTCTTACAATTATGATATAATACATAGTAGTAAATGACTTAGGAGGAAATATTAATGCAGGATGAAAAGTTATGTCCTATTTGTAAAAATCATTGTAGTTTAACTAAACCAAAATGTGGACGTGGTAAAAAATATGCAGAGACAATAGAATTACCAATTAAGTCTAATGATAAAGATAAAAAATCTAAACATATTTATAAATTAAAAGACTATGAAAAATCAAATATTGATGAAAACCTTAGTAAGATGGAGGATAGTGGTTTAATTAAACGTACTGATAGTAAAAAAGATAAAAGAAGCATGGATATTAAGTTAACAAAAGAAGGTAAAAAGGAAGCTGTATTAGCAGGTGCTCAAATGGCAAGTTTACATAGTGAGATGTTTTCTTGTTTGGATATTACTGAAAAAGAGCAATTTCTTTCTATTCTTGAAAAATTAAGTTTAGATTGGGATAGCCGTTACTTAGTAAAGAATTAAATAAATTATATATTTTCCTTTAATGACTTTTATGCATTATAAAAGTCATTAAAGGAAAACAATACGAGGTCTAGAGTGTTATTGGCTCTAGATTTTTTATTTATATAGTAATTTGGAGAGCATCATAATGTTAAGTGGATTAAACCAGATTATTGTTATGGTAATTATATTAATGGAGAATATAAAGAAAATATAGATACAAATTATTTGTATTTTATTTAAAAGAAATTTTAAATTTTGAATAATAGATAAAAAAAAGGCCATAATAAAAATAAAATTTAAAATAGAAACATTTTGTATCGATTTATCATATAAATATGATAAAATGATAATTAGTAATATGTTTATTATGGAGGAGTTACTATGAAAAATGTAATTGTTCGTTTACAAGAAATTGTTATGAATAATTTTAAAAATGTAGAACAAGGTAAGATTTCATTAGAAAGTTATAATAATTTTAATAAAAATACAAATTTAAATGATATTTTAGGAATTTATGGACAAAATGGATCAGGAAAGACTGCATTAGTAGATGCAGTAGAGATATTAAAAATACTTCTTTCAGGAAAAGAATTACCTGATGATATGAATTATTTAATTAACTCAATAAGTGAAACTACACTTTTGCAATTTACTTTTTTAATTGAAAGATTAACTAAAAGATATTTTGTTTATTATTCTGTAGAAATAACTAAAGGAGACAATAAAAGCAAGGCTAAAGTTAGTAGAGAAATAATAAGCTTTTCTGAAATTATAGACAATAAAAAGAAACAAAAATCTAAAATAATAGATTTTGATATGAATTATGAAAATATTATAAAGCCTATAGCTAGGTATAATGAAATTATAAATGTAGATAAAAATAATGCAATAAACTTAGGAGTATCAAAAGTATATGCTTTAGAAAAAGGAACATCATTTATATTTAATGAAAGAAGTATAAAGATATTTAATGAAGGCTTTAGTAAAAATGCTATTTATTCAAATATAATTAATAGCTTGAAGCATTTTGCTGAATTAAACTTATTTGTTATTAAAAATGAACAATTAGGTGTTGTTAATATGAATCAATTGATACCATTAACATTTAGATTAGAAAGTGAAAATAGTGTTATTTTAGGTAATTATGCAACATTATTTGGAACGTCAATTATAAGTGAGGAAAGTTTTATTTTACTTCAAAAGATAATTAATCAAATAAATATAGTTATAAATGCAATTATACCAGGAATGGTAGTAGATATTATTAATTATGGAAAGCAACTTGATGAAAATGGAGATACAAAATTTAAGGTGGAATTAGTATCAGTAAGAGGAGAAAACAGGGTTCCTTTAAGATATGAATCTGATGGTATAAAGAAGATACTCTCAATATTAAGTGCTATGATTGCAATGTATAATAAGAAGGATATATGTCTTGTTGTAGATGAATTAGACGCAGGTATATTTGAATATCTTTTAGGTGAAATTCTAAACGTATTACAAGAAAATGCTAGAGGTCAGTTTATATTTACATCTCATAATCTTAGGGCTTTAGAAAAGCTAAATAAAGAATCAATAATCTTTACAACTACTAATCCTAAAAATAGATATATAAAATTAGCTAATGTTAAGAGTAATAATAATCTTAGAGACTTCTATTTAAGAGTTATTTCTTTAGGTGGTCAGAAGGAAAATATATATGAAGAAACCAATACTTATGAAATTAATTATGCATTTAGAAAAGCAGGGAGACTATTAAAAGAAATAAACAAAAGGTAAGCATATTAGATAAGTTATGCAGTACTCCTAGTATTGGTAAAATTAAATATTTTATGTATTATTTTTCCTGCAATTTGGAACATGTACTTCATAATGAACAAAATTTAGATGATAAATTAAAAAGTAAATATTCATATGATTTTGAAGATAAATATTATGGTAGAGAGGAGGAATTTAAAGCTTTTATAAGTGAAAGTGTTTTTTCTGTTAAAGGGGATTACAAGGAAACATGGAATTTTATAAAAGCTAATAATAACTCACTGAATAGATTTTCAAATTTCGGATTATTTTTTGATAGAAATTTAGAGGAATAATTAATAAAATTAGCTCTATATGGATACTATGTTATTGGGGAATTCAAAATTTTATAAAGATGGGGAAGAGGGTATATGTTAAAGAAGAAAACTATTATCTTAATTGTTTTAATAGGTTGTTTAATAATGGGATTTATAGATGCAGTTATTAGGCCAGATTATCTTGTAAAGTCCTTTATAAAAATTATGCTTTTTTCTATAATGCCAATTATATATTCAAGATATGATAAGGAATTAAATTTATCTTCTTTATTTAAGGTAAAAAGTAAGAGAGAAATTATTATTGCACTTTTAGCAGGACTAGCAGTTTTTTTATTTATTTTAGGTGCTTACTTAATTATTGGAAGATTATTTGATTTCTCAAATGTTACATCTTCTTTATCAGAAAATATAGGTGTGGATAAAGAGAACTTTATTTTAGTTGCAATATACATTTCCTTTGTTAACTCTTTACTAGAGGAGTTCTTTTTTAGAGGCTTTGCATTTTTAAAGTTAAAGGAAGTATCAACTAGGAAATTTGCATATATTTTTAGTGCTTTAGCCTTTGCTTTGTATCATGTTGCTATGATGATAGGCTGGTTTGATATAAGCTTATTTATCCTAACTATAGGTGGATTATTTATTGGAGGATTAATATTTAATTACTTTAATGAAAAATATAAAAATATTTATGTTAGTTGGTTAATACATATGTTTGCAAACTTTGCTATTAATTATATTGGTTTTATGCTGTTTAATATTATTTAAAGGATTGTGTACAATAAAAATTTAAAGTAATAATAAACTCCAAGTAGAGAATACCTAGTTTCTACTTGGAGTTTAAATTTAACATAATTATTTTTAGAAATAAAGATTAAGCATTATAATCTTATTCTAAAATCCAATCTACTTTTACTGGTATTAGACTTGTTTCATTTGTTGTTTTATTTCTTATTTTAAATACAAAAGTTCCATTCTTAGTAAATGTATAGTTTTTATTTCCATTATTATTAACAACTTCTAAATTGTCATTAAGTGCAAGAAATACTGTTACTGGATTACTTATTTTACTAGCATTTGTGCTATTGAATAATACAGATACTGTATTTGATTGAGTTCTTTGGCTTATCCATTGTATAGATACAGGAGTTCTACCAATATTTCCAACCTTATCTCTATATTCAAATGCAAAATCAGTATCGCTATTAAATTCTTTAACACCATTTTCAGTATTAATATTTATAAGCTCTTTATCTGTACTTACTAATCTAGCAACTACAGATGTGTTATCTTCTGAAACATCATATTCAACTGTAGCAACAGGTGCAGTCTTATCAATCCAAGTTACTGTAGCTTCAGCAGTCTTTTCAGATCCATCTATACCTTTATATTTAAATGTATGTGTTTTATTTTCAGTAAAGGTATGTGTATTTTCACCAATTATTTCACAACCATCTGCTACTTCAATAGTTGCTGTAACATTTTGGTTTGTAGCTTCTGTATTAGAGTAAGTAATAACAGGCTCTGGTGAATATTTCTTAGTGCTATCTTCAAAGAAGTTAAGCATCTTACCACTAAAGTATTTATTTGTTTCTTCTGAATAATTACCATAAGTACCAGTTGCAACAACCTTAATATATTTAGTTGCTGTAGGCTTGTCTAAGTTTATAGTTTTTGTATCTCCATTATTAGCTAAATTACTAACACTTCCTGATTTTACCCAAGTTTCTCCGTCAAAACTTGTATATATTTCTGCATTCTTTAATCTACCATTAACACCAGCTGGTACATATTCAACTGATGTAATATATTTTATGTCATTTAACTTAACTGTAATAAACTTTTTATCATTGGTTGCATTAAATAAAGTATGCCAAGATGTATTTGCAGTTCCATCAATACTATTTTTTGCTGCATGACTAGTTGAAGTAGATTGTTGAGAGGAATATCCTGCTAAAGTAAGATTATCTATAGAAACATATTTTCTTGTAGGGGTATCTGTATCTTCATTAAAGGTATATTGTCCAATATCACTTTGAAGGTATGTGCCATTTGCTTTATATCTTACTTTAGTTACTTTATAACCTTCAATTCTCATTTCACTTGTATAATCTTGCCAAGTTTTACCATCATCTAAACTAATTTCTAGATTATTAGTTTTACCAATTAAACGATTTTCTAAATCGTTCTTATATAAGGAGTTATTATTAGTACTTGCTTGTTTCTTAATATCTATAGTATAAGTATCTTCAGTACCTACTAAGCCAACAACAATATCATTGTTTTCATTTATGCTAGCTATTTCTTCTTCACTTAGATTGATAATATGATCATTAGTTTCTTTCCAGTTATTTTTACCATCTAAACTATATCTAACTCTTATTTCAGAGTCATCATATTTAGAGTTTATAACAATTTTTTTAGCATTTTCACCATCAAATGAGAAGCTTGCTAATGGAACTGAGTTTTTACCTAATAAGCTATTTGCCATTGTTCTGCAGTGATTACTTTGAATACTTTCTGCTGAAGTAGCCTTAGCAGCTTTATTTAAAGCATTAGTCTTTAATAAATCAAATTGTACAATATGTGATGGCTCTGTTATATTATTTTTAATAAGATTTAAAATGTCTACTAAAGGTAATGGATAATATGTATATGCATCAGTAATTTTCTTAGCAAGTTGTAAGTAATCACTGCTTGTCTTATTATCTTGTGCTTTATAAGTGTTTATTAAGCCAACCATAGAATCCATATTAAAGTTTTGTATTTCTAAAGCTTTATTATATATTTCTTCTTTCTTTTCTAAGTTATCATAACTATCAGCTAATAAGTTTAATTCTAAAGCTTTAACATAGTTATCATAATCATTAAGTGCAGCTTGAGATAATAAAATATAACTTACTTGATAGTAAGAATCCCAATTAGTAGATCCCCATCCTAAAGGAAGACGTTCACCTTTTTCAGATTGTGTATAACCTGAAACATCATTATATATATTCCAATATCCTCTACCTTGATTATCTTGAGAATAAACAAGATATGCTGCATGGCCTGGTTGACCTATAACAGCTGCTGGAATTCCAAATACTTCATTTAAATTAGTACCAGTCTTTGAGATACCTCCACAAACAGCACCTTCTTCGAATACCATCCATAATTTTGAGTGACCAGTAGCACCATAAGTTATGTTTTCTAAATTATATTTATCATTCCATTTGGCTTTATTTTCTTCTGAATAATAAATAGACTTATTGTAATTATAACCAAAAGTATATCTAATATATTGATATGGGTCTAAATTATAAGCACTATTTCCTTTTGGATATTTTCTTGCATGATTATTTAACCATACTATTTCTTCATCATCTATTTGAGCGTCCATTACCCATCTCATTAATTCAACAGGTAGGTTTTTAAACATTTCATTATTATGTAATTTGTTATTTAGATATAAATCCTTATATATTTTATAACGAGTTACTGCATCAGATGTAGGACCTCCTCCAGTCCATAATTTAATGTTTTGAGAGTGACTTATTGCTAAAGATATTATCATTTTCTTATATAAGCTTCCATTAGTAAAATCCTTTAAGTCTTCTTTATAAGCTTTATATAATTTTGATAAAACATTAATTGATTGTAAGTATGAACCTTCTACTTTACCACCTGTAATATATAATTTTAAAGCCTCTTTATCATTAAGGAACCAATTTAAGGCTTCTTTATTATCTTCTGATAATTTATAAAATGATTGTAATGTTTGATATCCTATTCTACTTACAAATGCTCTTTTTAATATTAAGTCTTTATTTTGAGTTAGATTTTCCTCAACACTTTTTTGTTTTAAAATATTATCGTATTCAGAAACCTTTAATATACTTTTTAATTGTTCTGAAGATATATCATAATCTTTTTTTACGATTCTTGCATCACCATAAACTGCATGATCTCTAGCATTATTTCCATTATCATGAGCATATAATTTTAGATATCTAGCATTTGATATATCAATATTTACATAAGCAGCTTCTTTATCAGCAGTTAAAACATCTGTAACGTGAACTTCTGTCCAAGTTTCTCCATCAGTAGAAGTTGAAATAGTAAATTTAGCGCCATTTCCACCACCTTTCATAGAATTATCTAAGCCTAAATAAGATACGAATCTAGTATATTCACTAGAATAATTAGATAAATCATAAATTAGAGTTGATGTTGCATGAGCTCCCATACCTTTTTCAAATTGTACTATTTCTCCATCTACAACTAATTTAATTTTACTACCATTAGTATTTGTATCTTTAGTTATTGATTTGTAAGCTGTATTTGACTTAGAAGTATCATATTCTAATTCAGATAAATATAAATAATCTTTATTTTTTTCTACTGAAGTAGTTGAATAAGCGTTATTTAGCTCATCAGCCAATACTTTTTTACTATTACTTGCATAAGGGTTTAAAATCATAGAAACTGCAGTAATACTAGCAAGTAAAAATGATATGGTTTTATTTTTCATAATATTCCTCCTTGTATAAATATTAAATTTAGTTAACTTATAGGAATATTAATCTTCTCAATTTAAAGAAACATAATATTTTTTTTGGTAAATGATTACAGAAAATAGAGAAGAACAAGGTACGAAACAAATATTAGATGTTCTCAATGGTATTAAATTAAGTTATGTAAGTTTTATTTAGATATGTAGATTTATAAAAAAATCAATGTATATTTGCTACTGACTAATAAACATTTAAACTTTGGTATAAGTATAAAAATGAGTTTAATTTCTTTGAAAAAGCTAGGAATAGTATTTTTTATTTTATAATAATTTGATTATATGTCATGGTTTCTTAAAGAGGTTTATACCTAAAGAAGTAGCAAGATTTACCAGAGATGATATAATTAAGAATTCATGGCTTAAAGATATATAATATATTTAAATATCTTAATTAACTGCATGAAAAAATATTTTATTATGGTTACTTACTATAGTCAAATATATATAAACTTACATAATTATTAAAGAATGAAAATTTCTAAAATTTATTAAGTCGTTGTTTTATATTAGCTTAAAGAATCTTTGATATTCTTTAATATATTAGCTAATATAAATTTTAATTACATAATAAGTTAACATACTTTGAATAAGTTTTCTTGCTTGGTTTATTGGGTTATATATCCTCCTTTCTATAAAGAAATCTAAAGTAGTTTTTATTAATTTATACACAATACATATACTATTTATATAATATACATATCTTATTTATATTAACAAAATGTTAATAAATAATCAATATTTTATGATAAAATTATGTTAACATGGAAAATTATGTGGTGCTTTTTACAATAAAAAGAGTGAAAAATATATAGGGGAGAGATTTATATGCCATTTGAAATAATTCGTAATGATATAACAAAGGTTAAAGTTGATGCAATTGTAAATGCAGCCAATACTTCATTGCTTGGAGGGGGAGGAGTAGATGGAGCAATTCATGCAGCAGCAGGTTCAGAGCTTCTTAAGGAATGTATTACTCTAGGGGGATGTAAGGTTGGAGAAGCAAAGATAACTAAGGGATATAACTTACCAGCTAAATATATAATTCATACTGTAGGTCCAATATGGAGAGGTGGAAATAATAATGAGGAAGAATTACTAAGAAATTGTTATAAAAATTCACTTCAATTAGCTAAAGACTATAAATTAGAAAGCGTAGCATTTCCCTTAATATCAGCAGGGGCATATGGATATCCAAAGGATAAAGCTATAAAGATTGCTATTTCAGTTTTTAGTGACTTTTTATTAAAAAATGATTTAAATATTTATTTAGTTATTTATGATAAAGATACATTATTAATATCTAGTAAGTTAATTTCATCAATAAAGCAGTACATAGATGATAAGTATATAGAAGAACATCCTGATTCAAGAAGAAGATATAGTGAAAATTATATATGCGAAAGTAAATGTGAAGTACAATATGAGGAAATACAATCTATAAGTAATAGAAGCCTTGAAGATTTGATGAATAATATAGATGAGACTTTTTCAGAGATGTTATTACGTTTAATAAATGAAAAGAATATGAATGATGTAGAAGTTTATAAAAGAGCTAATATCGATAGAAGACTTTTTTCTAAAATAAAAAATGATAAAAACTATAAGCCTAGTAAGTCAACTGCAATTGCATTTTCTATAGCCTTAAAGCTAAATTTAGATGAAACAAAAGACTTACTTTTAAAAGCAGGATTTGCCCTATCCCATAGCAGTAAATTCGATATTATTATAGAATACTTCATCGAAAATAAAAACTACGATATATTTGAAATAAACGAAGCCCTATTTGACTTTAACCAAAGTATCTTAGGCTCATAATACTAAATAATTATAAAAATAAAAAAGTGGATATAAGAGTAATCTTACCTCCACTTTTATTTAATTTCCAATAGATTAAAATTACAAATTATACTACTTCTCTTTTAAAATAAAACCATGTTCCATCTACACCTGCTAATTCCCAACCTTCTTTACCAAGTATATTTAATTTTTCAGCGATCTCCTTGTTATATGGGGCCTTATCTGATTTTAATATGCTCTTTAGTTCAATTTGGATTTTTTCTACTTTGTATTCGTACTGTTTCATAATATATCCCTCCAAAATTAAATGTTAGTGTAAAGTTTTTACACTACTTTTTTTCTATTTTTCTTTATATATCAA
>ERZ857998.1198-NODE-1198-length-31118-cov-43.709075_pt1 | contig 31118 bp, 22 predicted proteins | sample MGYA00519954_ERZ857998 | MGnify/ENA primary metagenome ERZ857998 (study PRJEB31778, sample SAMEA3449424) | human gut metagenome | biome: human gut; feature: human-associated habitat; material: faeces | place: United Kingdom | collected 2010/2012 ...
CACGGTGGTGTGAGAGGACGGAAAATAAAATAATTATTTTCCTCCTACTCGATTTATTAATTAAGAAAAAAAGCTTTGCATAGTTTCTATAAATTGTAATTGATTTAATAATAAGATATAATAAATTTGAAGTATTATAATAAATATAGAGTGGTTACATATCTAAATTAAAATTATCTGGAGGAAATATAATGGATAGAAAAGATTTCTCTGATTTAGAAGATCAAATTATGTCTACAGTAAAAAATGCATTTAATGCTATAGATTTTGTAAATTTAAAAAGAGATATTAGCTATAAAGCTGAAGATACAATAAATGAATTTAAATCAAAGCTAAATGAATTTAATATGAAAATGGAAAATAATTATAGTACCATAAATAAGAAAGCTAAAAATAATATATCAACTTATATTGATAAAAGACCAGCAGGAACTGTATCAGGAATTGTTTATATGATATTTGGAGTATTAGGTACTACATTTTTTGGATTCTTTACCTTACTATTTATAATATTTATGGCATTTTTTACTAAAATGGTTGCAGATACTTTAGTAGCTTTTGTAACTATGGTTTTGCTTTTGGGAGTAAGTTTAGTTCTATTATATAGAGGAATAAATTTAAGAAAAAGAGTTAGACGCTTTAAGAAGTATGTTAGATTCATTGATGATAATTGTTATTGCTTAATTAAAGACTTAGCTAGATTTTCTAAAGAAAAAGAAGACTTTGTAATTAAGGACCTTAATAAAATGATTAAATTAGGTATGTTCATAGAAGGACATATAGACGATGAAAATAATTATTTTATGTTAAATGATGATGTTTATAATGATTATCTAAATCTAAAAAAACAACAAATGGCTAAAGCTGAATTAGAGAAAAAAGAAAATATTAATCAAGATATAAATGAAGAACAAGAAGAGTTAAATTCTATACTTGAAATGGGTAGAAAGTATATTGAGCAAATAAAAGTTGTAAGAAATGATTTATATAAAGAAGAAATAGCTATTAAGCTTGATAAACTACAAGGAATTTCAAGTCAAATAGTTGATTATGTTGAAAAGAATCCTAAAAAATTACAAGAAGTTAATAAATTTATAAATCATTATCTTCCGATTACTTTAAAGCTTATTAATTCATATAAGGAATTAACTAAACAAACAGTTCAAGGTGATAATATAAAGAATGCAAAAATTGAAATTGAAAAAAGTATTGATATTATAAATAATGCTTTTGAGAATTTATTAGATGATTTATATGAAGATATTGTTTTAGATATTTCAACAGATATATCTGTTTTAAAAACTTTATTTCATCAAGAGGGATTAACAGAAGAAGATTTTAAAAAATAAGCTTAAAGTAAAAGGGAGGCAGTAATAATGAGTGATGAATTTAAAGAGAATATTGATTTAAAACCTGAATTAGTTTTTGAACCAATTGAAGAAGAGGTTGTTAAGGTAGAAGTTAAAGAAGAGAAAAACGAAGAAATAATTGATGAAATTAATTTAACTGAAGAAGAAAAAAGAATGGTAGATCAATTTGTAGATAAGATAGAAATTAAAAATTCAAATTCTATTTTACAATATGGAGTAGGAGCTCAAAAGAAAATTTCAGATTTCTCAGAAACTGCTTTAAATAATGTAAGAACTAAGGATTTGGGTGAAATTGGAGATATGCTTTCTAGCGTGGTTCAGGAATTAAAGAATTTTGAAGATACAGAAGATAAAAAAGGTATCTTAGGATTTTTTAAAAAAGGTAAAAATAAGATTTCTGAAATGAAGATAAAGTATGATAAGGTAGAAGATAATATTAATAAGATGTGTAATAACCTTGAGAAGCATCAAATACAGCTTTTAAAGGATATTGCAATGCTAGATAAGATGTACGAAATAAATAAAGCTTATTTTAAAGAGCTTTCTATGTATATTTTAGCAGGGAAAAAGAAGCTTCAAAAATTAGAAAAAGAGGAGCTTCCTATATTACAAGAAAAAGCGAAAAGAAGTGGACTTCCTCAAGATGCTCAAGAGGTAAATGATTTCCTTGCTCTTTGTAATAGATTTGAAAAGAAGATTCATGATTTAGAGTTAACGAAAATGATTTCTCTTCAAATGGCTCCTCAAATTCGTTTAATTCAAAATAATGATTCTTTAATGTCTGAAAAAATACAATCAACAATTGTTAATACTATTCCTCTTTGGAAAAGTCAAATAGTTTTAGCCTTAGGTGTTGCACATTCTTCTAATGCAGCAAAGGTTCAAAATGAAGTAACTAATATGACAAATGAACTTTTACGTAAAAATGCTGAAATATTAAAAACTTCAACTATAGAAACTGCTAAAGAATCAGAAAGAGGAATTGTTGATATAGAAACACTAAAGGTAACTAATGAATCATTAATTTCAACTCTTGATGAAATACTTCGCATACAAACAGAAGGTCGTCAAAAACGTAAAGAAGCTGAAGTTGAATTAAGAAGTATAGAAGACCAATTAAAAAATAAACTTTTAGATTTTAAGAATTAGTATAGTTATAAAATTTACTCCTTTATGATATTCAACTGTTTATCATAGAAGGAGTTTTTTGTATTTAGAAAATAACATTTTAATTCACAAACTCCTATAACTTATATCTATGAGTAAAAAATTTCTTTATGGAAGCTAATTACTTTAGAAAAAAATTATTAATTCATGCACAAAAATTCATATTTTTTATATTATGTAATATAAGGTTTAATTAATTGTTCTTTATTAGATAAAATGGAGGAAATGTTATTATGAATTATAACAATACAAGTACAAAAGATAATTTATGTGGAACAAATAGCTGTGCAACTGTTACAAGCAAAAATCAAACTTTAACTGAGCAAATTCCTGTAACACCTGATGTTATTGCACCAGGTCCTGTAGTTGTTAAGCTTCCAGTAGTATTAGCAGAAGTAAATGTTACAATTCCTGTTGAAGCTGCTATAAAATTAGATAAGGAAGTTATAGAAGTTAAGAGAATAAGAAAAAATGTATTTTTAACTCAATCTCGTATTATTCCATTTTCTCAAGATAGTGAATTTGGTACTGGAATATTATTTATAGAAGGATTTATTAGAAAAAATATTGAGTATGCTACAAAAACTTGTAGTACACCTAATACTCCAAATTTATGTGGATATATAAGACATTGTACAGTAGAAGTACCTTTTAGTTTTTCAACTAGAATTACTTTTATTAGACAACCAATTTTCACTCCAAACTTTGGACCAAGTGAGTTACAATTCTTTACAGATAAACGTAAAGGATGCGATAGTTGCGCAGATCCAATAATTGGACGTAATGTTTGTGATCAAAGCTTTTTCAATATAGAAATCTTTAATGAAAAACCTTTTACAGAATTAGTAAGAGCAGAGATTGCTGAAGTTGATATTCATACAAGACCATATTCAACTTGTAATGCTCCTATAGAACAATACTTCACTGAACTTACAGAAAAAGTAGTAGTTAATTTAACATTAAAAGTATTACAAAAACAACAAGTAAATGTTACAGCAATAGGTGGACTACAATTAGAATGCTAAGAATTAATTAAAAAGGAATATTAAATTATTATATCCTCGATAAGACTCAATACAAGTTTTATCGAGGATTTTTATATATAAGATTAATATTTCATTTATTGATGTACCAATAGGAAAATATCTGTATAAGATACAGTGAATGGATTAATTGATTATAATTATATGAAAATGGAGGGAACTTTATTATGAATGGCGATAAAATAATTGTGAGTGATTGTAAGAATATGCCAGATTATTCTTCAAAAGTTACTTCGGAGGTTCAGTTATTAACTAATCAAAGGGCTGTAACATCTGATACTATTAAATGTGGACCTGTAGTTGTTAAGTTGCCAGTAGTACTTGCAGAAGTAAATGTTACAATTCCTGTTGAAGCAACTATAACATTAGATAGAGAAGTATCAGAAATTAAGAGAATTAGAAAAAATGTATTTTTATCTGAATCTCGTATTATTCCATTTTCTGAGGATAAATATGGAGAAAATGGAATATTGTTTGTAGAAGGATTTATTAAAAAGAATATCGAGTATGCAACTAAAACTTATAGTTCAGATGGTACTCCAAATACTTGCGGCTATATAAGGTATTGTACAGTTGAGGTACCATTTAACTTTACTACAAGAATTAATTTTATTAGAGAACCTATTTTTATTGGAAATTCAATTCCATGTGAAGTTGAATTTTTTACAGATAAAGTTAAAGACTGTGATGAATGTAAAGATGCTGTGATTGGAAATAGTCTTTGTGAGAAGTGCTCTGCTTTTACAGAGATATTTAATGAAAAACCTTTTGCTGAATTAGTAAAAGTAGATATTATTGAAATTGATATTAACATAAATGAAACTTTAAATTGTACAGCACAAACTGAACAAATATTTAGTAAAGTTACAGAGAAATTAGTATTAAATTTAACTATAAGGATATTACAAAAACAACAATTAAGAATAACAGCATTATAATTGTTAAATAGTGAAAAAATTAAATTTTATTTAATAATAGCAGGCCTAAAAACTATTTTATTAAGCTATAGGTCTGCTTTAAAAATATTCTTTTAGAACTGTACTATAATTATTTACATATTTAATTTAGATATGGTAATTTATAAATTGTTAAAAAATATTTATTAAAATAGGAGCTATCTAAAGTATGAAAGAAGAGTCAAATATTAGAAAATATTCAGCAAAAGAATTTAGTGCTATGGTAGGCTTGCCCTATAGTTCTCTTAGATATTTTGAAAGAATTGAATTATTGAAACCAAAAAAAGAATCAAATAATTATAGAAGCTTTACACATTTTGATGCATTTATTTTAAATAGATTTAAGCATTTTAGATCCTTAGGCATTAGTGTAGAGGATTCTCTAGAACTAATTGAAAAAAGTGATGTAGATTCAGTTATAGAAAAGCTTAATGAAAGAAAAAATGAAATAGAAATAGAAATAAAAAAATTAAATGAGCAATTAGAAGGTATAGATAATACTACAAAAAATCTAGAAATTGTAAAATCGGGAGGAAATAATTACGAAATTAAATATATTAAAGATAAGGTGTTTATACCTGCCTCTAAAGGCCTAGATTTTACTATTTCAGAGTATGATACTTTTTCAAAATTTGTAGATATGCTACCAATTTCAGAATATTGTAGTCGCATAAAAAATGTGTATATTTATGATAGAGATATGATTCAAAAGGATTATGGAATATCTATGGATTTAGATGTGGCAATAGAAAAGGGGATTGATTTAAGTAATCAAGGAGAAGTATTAAAAATGGGGAAATGCTTAGTTTACTATTCAAATAATCATAATAAAAATGATAAATTTATTGAATTTATAGAAGATGCTTTAAAATATATTGAAAAAAATAATATGAAAGTTGTGGGAGATATTTATTTTAATGGAGTAAAGCTTAAATATGAAGATGGAAGTAAAGGATTTATTATATATATACCTGTAGAATAAAATGTATTGACATTGTACTAAGTGCAACCTTTATACTCTGAGTTGGATTGATATAAATTTGACAAATTAGGGGGAATACTTAGTGAAAAAGAATGTGAAAAGATTATTAAGTAGCATGTTATCAATTATCATGTTACTAGGATTAGTATCCTGTAATTCAGGTAAGAAGAAATTATCTTTTACACCTGGAGAGTATACAGCTGTAAGTGCTGGTAAAAATGGAGATGTAAAAATAAAGGCAGTATTTGATGAAGAGTCAATAGTTTCTGTTGAAGTTTTAGAAAGTAATGAAACAGAAGGTATTTCAAATGAAGCCATTGAACGTACTATAAAGTCAATTGTTGATGGACAAACTTTAGAAGTAGATGTAACATCAGGTGCAAGTTTGACTACTAATGCAATTGTTTCTGCAGTTGAAGATTGCGTAAAACAAGCTAATGGAGATGTAGAAGCATTAAAGAATAATAAAAAACAAGATACAGCTTCTAAAAAGGAAGAAACTTATGATACAGATATAGTTATAGTTGGTGGTGGTGCTGCAGGTTTAACAGCTGCAATTAGTGCATCAGGCTTAGGTGCTAAGGTAATGGTAATAGAGAAAGGGATAAGCCTTGCTGTTAGTAATGGAGCTAATGCAGGTGGGCCTATAGCTACTGGAACTAAGGTTCAAAAAGAAGAAGGAGAGGACCTTACAACAGAAGAATTATTTGAACATATGTCTGAATTTGGTAATAGTACAATTAATGATGCTTTACTTCGTAAGACTTTAGAAGTTACAGGTGAAACAATAGATATGTTAGCAGATTTAGGTTTAAGTGTATACTTAAGACAAGATGCTTATGGAGTAGGATTTAGAGCAAGACATGGAATAAAAGAAAAAGGCCTAGACAGAATGGGCTTCTTAGCAGATAAAATAACTGCTAATGGTGGAACTATAATGTTAGAAACTACTGGAGAAGAAGTTATTTTAGATAAAGATGGAAATGCAGTAGGAATTAAGGCTACAAAAGCAGATGGAACAAAAGTTACAATAAATGCAGATGCAGTATTATTAGCTACTGGAGGATACTTAGGTGGCCAAGAAATAATTGAAAATAAATTTGGTAATATTACAATAAACCCACTTGGAAACACATTATCAACTGGTGATGGCATTAATATGACATTAGCAGCAGGTGGAGTAGAAGATAAAAACTGGGGTATAGTTGCAAATGAGTTTTCAGCTTCAAATTCAAAGGCAGGAACTTGGTCTGTAAATTCAAATCAAAATTTAAGATTTGGTATTTATGGAGGATTACTTGTTAATTCAGAAGGAAATAGATTCTTTAATGAAGAAATAATGGCTTCAGAACCATTAAGTGGTGCAGAAGCTACATTAAGATATGGAAAATACTATGCTGTAATGGATGAAGCATATTATAATTCAGTTTGTGAACAAGGTATATTCAAGACTTTAGGTAGTCCTGAAAATTGGGTTGCAGGTGTAAGAAACTTATCTGATGAAGCACCAACATCAAAATCACATGTTAAGGTATTAACAGAAGCAAAAGCTCAATTACAAGAAGCAATTGACCAAGGTTGGGCTTATAAAGCTGATACAATTGAAGAATTAGCTGAAAAGTTTGGTCTTGAAAATTTAGTTTCAACAGTAGAACAATATAATAAGTATTGTGAAGCAAAATATGACAGCGAATTCTTAAAAGATCCAACATTCTTAACACCAATTAACAATGGACCATATTATGTATTTGAATATGAACCAAGTGCATGGTGTACAATTGGTGGAGTTAAGGTTGATGATTCATTAAGAGCATTAGATAAGAATAATGAACCAATTAAAGGTCTATATGTGGCTGGTGTAGATGCTGGAAGTTTGTTTACTGCACCATATTATGACAATGAAGGTTCAGCTTTTGGTCTTTCACTAGGATCAGGAACTTTAGCAGGAAGAAATATGTATAAGTATATAAAGGAAAATAATAAATAATAAGTTATTTAAATTTATTATATTTAGAAGATATATTAGTATAGTTTTTGCATACTAATATATCTTTTTCTTTTAAAAAAAATATATTTTTGTATTATTTTGTATAAATTTGGTTTATTTTGTGATAAAATAATGTAGATGTTAAAAGTGATTATTAATTTATTAGCATATAAATTCATATGTAAAAGATAAATAATATTAAATGTGAGGTAGAAATATATGAGGTACAAACTATTAATATTTACATTATTAATAAGTATTTTAATAAATACTGTAATTCCTACAAAAGTGTGTGCAGATATAGTAAAAAAAGAATATTTTGTAAAGATATCTATTGATGAAGGCCTTTCAAATGAGTATGTAACAACCATATTTCAAGATAGTAAAGGTTATATGTGGATAGGTACAAAAGATGGTCTTAATAGATATGATGGTGAAAAAATTAAAATATATAATTGTAAATTTGAAGATAAAAACTCATTAAGTTCTACATATATTTATGATATAGAAGAAGATTCTTGTGGTAATATATGGATAGCAACTGATCATGGATTAAATATTTTAATCAGAGATACAGATAATGTTATAAGAATGAAGGATATTCCTAATGATAATTATAATTTAGGGTATTTAAAAATCACCTCATTACTAAAAAGTAGTTATAATGAAAATATTATGTGGGTTGGTACTGAAAATGGATTAATAAAAATTGATATTGAAACTCAAGAAATTGAAGCTTTTTATGGTGATAAAAATGATATGAATTCATTAACTAATTCTTCTATAACCTGTATAAAGGAAGGAAAGAATGGTGAATTATGGGTTGGAACAAAAGATGGAATAAATGTTTTAGATAAAGATTTTAAAATAGTATATAGGCAAATAGAAGTAGATAATGATAAATTATATATATATTATTTAGAGATAGACGAGTCTGGAAATGTATGGATATCAACCAAGGAAGGAATTATCGTTTATGATTTAAGAAAATTAGAAAATGTATATTTATGGATGGTTGATAATAATGGAATAAAAAAATACGATATTAAAGAAAAGAAAATAGTAGAAAGCTATGAGGACAAAAAAGAACAGGAATTTTATAATAATAATTTTATTCTGCTAGATAGTGAAAAAACATTATGGATATCTAGTAGTGATGGTATATTAAAATATTATCCAGGACAAACTGAGCTTAATATAATAAAAAAAGATGAAAAATTTAAAAATTCCCTTAGTAGTAATGTTGTAACATGCTTTTATGAGGATTTTAATGGGACTATATGGGTTGGAACAGATAAAGGTTTAAATATATTAAATAAAAATAATCAATTTAATTCTGTAGAAGAACAAATATATTTAAATAACAAAAATATTGTATCTATTTTAAAAGATGATAGCTATTTATGGATAGCCACAAAATATGATGGAATATATATATATGATAAAAAAACTAGTAATTTACTATTTATAATATATGATAATGACAATGGAATAAATATAAAGAATCAACATATTAAAAGTCTATATAAATTAAATGAGAAGTGGATTATAGTTATAACTAATAAGGGAATAATATCAATTGATAGAGAAGATTATACATATGACCATCATTTTATTGAAGATGGTTATTCCTCAGAAATAAATTATTTATATAGTGATGAAGAAAATATTTGGCTTGCGTCAACATCAAGTTTTTATTCTTATAATTTCAATACTGGGGAAACAACATATTATGATGAAGATTTAATTAAATTTAATATAAAACCAGGGGGAATAAAATATATACTACCAGATTATAAAGACGAAAATATTATTTGGTTAGGTGGAGTAAACACAGGATTAATAAAGTATCATAAGGAAAATGGTGTTATAGAACAATATACACAGGATTCTTTTAATAATAATTTTTTTATTGATAACTATATAAATTGTATGACATTTGATGACTTAGGAAATCTGTGGATAGGAACTAATGTAGGCCTTAGTAAATTTGATTTAAGTACAGAAAAGGTTACTGTTTATACTACAGTTCATGGATTAAGTAATAACTTTATTAATTCAATTTTAGTTGATAATAGTAACAACCTTTGGATAAGTACAAATAAAGGATTAAATAAGTTTGATATTCAAGGGGAAAAAATTGCAAACTTCAAAAAAGCAGATGGATTATATGGATATCAGTTTAATTTAAATTCCAGTGTGAAGCTTGAAAATGGGGTTATGATATTTGGAAGTACAAATGGAGTAACATTTTTTTATCCTAATGAGATAGTTACCTTTAATAAAAATGAAGTTGTAATTGGAGATATTTTTATTGGGCAAAATAAAGTTCTTTATGATGGAGAGGAATTAGTTTTAGAATATAATGATAAAGACTTATCTATTGATTATTTTTTACCAGACTACGAAGAGTTAAATAATATAAGTTATGAATATATTCTTGAGGGTATTGACTCAAATTGGATATATATAGATTCAAAAAGTAGTTTATCATTTAAATCATTAGAACCAGGAAAATATATATTAAAGTTAAGAGCAAGGTATCCCGATGGTGATTTAACAAAAGAGACAAGCATAAATATAAGAGTTAAAAATCCTGTCTGGAAAACACCTTTAGCTTATTTAACATATATAATATTACTTACGGCAATAATTGTTTACGTTTTTAATTATGTTAAGATATTACAAAGACTAGTAGATCAAAAGACAAAGAAAATTAATAATCAATTGGAAGAAAATAAAAGACTAAGCAAGGAAATAATAGATAAAGAAAAATTTAAAAATAATTTTTTTGTGAATTTATCTCATGAACTAAGAACACCAATAAATGTTATTTCAGCAACAGTTCAATTAATAAGTTCTTTGATGAGTAATAAAACTATGACTTATGAAAAAGCTTATGAATATATGGATATTATAGATAGAAATTGTGGTAATTTATTGAAAATAATAAATGATATTATAGATACATCAAAAATAGAGACAGGGCATTATATAATAAATAAAGAAAATAAAGATATAGTATATGTAGTAGAAGAAGCTGCACTTAATATGAAGAAATTTATAGAAGAAAAAGGAATATCTCTTATAATTGATCCTTATATAGAAGAAAAAGTTATTTCTTTTGATAGTACTGAAATAGAGAGAGTTGTTATTAATTTATTAGCCAATGCAGTAAAATTTACTCCAGAAGGTGGAGAAATTATAGTTTTTATTAAAGAAGTTAATAATTATATTGAAATTACTGTAGAAGATAATGGTATAGGAATATCAAAAGAAGATCAAGAATTTATATTTAAAAGATTTTCACAAGTTGAAGGAACAGGCAGTAAAAAGGCAAGTAGTAGTGGTATTGGGCTAACTCTTGTTAAATATATTGTAGAACTTCATAATGGATATGTTAGGCTTGAAAGCGAACCTAATAAGGGTAGCAAATTTACTGTTGGACTTCCTGATATAATAGAATAGAAGATTTAGTAACATAATTATTAGTCTGTCATATAATGTATTAGTGAAAGATGAAATTTATATGGAGATGATTTAATATGTATAATGATTGTTGCTTTGAAGATGAGTTAGAATATAAATCATTAGTATTCAATGGTGGATCAATGAATGATGCTGAAGAGACTGAACCAGATACAGTGCCACTTGGAAGTGCTAATTCTGCTCTTAGGATAATGGGATGGCTTCTTCCTCAAGGAGATACAGAAGAGTATACACTTACTTTTAATGTTCCTAAAGACGCTGCTAATAGCTCAAGAAGAACTAAGGTGTTTGTTCATTTATTAACTGATAATTCAAATACACCAATGGGAAATAGGTTTGCTATTAGGCTTTCATCATTATTTGCTAGAGCAAATGGTGTTGTAAATATAGCTAACCTAAGAACTATTAATAAAAGAAATATTCCAATTAAAAACTCACCAGGAAATTTTCAATATAATCACTATGTAATAGAGTTTGAATTAAATGATGTTGTCAGAGCAGAAGATTTTGCACTTTTAAGTGTTGCTCGTATAGCATCTAATAATGATTATGCTGGTGCACTACTTTTAACTAGTATAGAGTTCAGATATTTAAGTTGTTAAGAAGAAAATTAAATGAAGGAGGCTATTGTTAAATAGCCTCTGATTTTTGTTAAAAAATAAATATATGTTCTAAAAATAATGTAGATAATGTACCAATTTATCCAATTAAAAGCTATGACTGTGATATTATAATTGTTGTTCATTTATCTTATAAGAATAACATAGATAGAAATGGCTTAGAGAATAGTAGGATAATAGAGATTTATCCATCAATTCCATTAGAAATAATAAATGGAATAGGAACTATTAATATAAAAAAGGATACTATTGAACATAATATTGAACTTGGATATAGGGATGCTATGGTAATAATAGCACCTATGATAATAGAGATTTTAAAAGGAAGAAGCATAGAGGCTTTAGTAGAAAAAAATGATGAAAATAATAAAAAATTAAAAATATAGATATTAATTTTCTTAAAGGATATTTCATTTACCTAATTAATAAATGCACACCTACTAATAAAAAAGTAATGGTGTGCATTTTAATTATATATAAAAGTAATTTTAATTAAGTCTAAAAATTATTTACCACTAGCACCATAGTTTGATAGAACTCTTGCACTAGGGTCATTTACGTTACAGCCATTCCATTCTTTGTTTGGCATCCAAAAATCTACGATCATTTCTGCTTGTCTAGGATAATATTTTTCGAATATTTCTCTATATAATAGGGATTCCTTTGTAAATGGTTTTGCATGGTATTCATATTTTTTACATAAAGCTTCAAAATCTTCATCAGAATATTTTGAGTTTGCATATTCCTTTAAATAATCAACCATAGAGTGACCAACAGCATCACTAAAGGCTGCTTTTTCACGGTATAATATATTTTGTGGAAGAAAATCTCCTTCAAAGGCATGCCTTAATAAATATTTACCCATGTTATATTTATTTAATTTCTTTTCTGGATCAATTGACATAACATATTTAACAAAGTCTAAATCTCCAAAAGGAACTCTTGCTTCTAAGGAATTTGAGCTTATACAACGGTCAGCACGAAGTACGTCATACATATAAAGTTCATTAACTCTCTTTATTGATTCTTTTTGAAATTCTTCTGCATTTGGAGCAAAATCCGTATATTTATATCCAAATAATTCATCAGAAATCTCACCAGTTAAAAGTACTTTTACAAGAGAGTTTTCATGTATCTTTTTACAAAGTAAATACATACCCATACTTGCTCTTATTGTTGTTATATCAAAAGTTCCAAGTATTTTAATAACTTCATCTAAGGAATCAATTACCTCTTCTTTTGTCATATAAAATTCAGTATGCTCACTACCTATATAATCAGCAACCTCTTTAGCATATTTTAAATCAATAGCATCTTCTGACATACCTATACAAAAAGTTTTAATTGGTTTTTCAGGATGTAATTTTTGAGCAACTGCACATACTAAGGAACTATCTAATCCACCACTTAATAAGAAGCCCACTGGAGCATCAGCATCCATACGTTTTTTTATTCCAGCTACTAACTTATCATGAATTTTATTTAAGATAATATCTATACTATCAGTGCAATATTCACCATTTACTTTAGTAATATCACAGTAACAAGTAAATTTACCATCAGCATAATAATGTCCCGGTGGGAATGGCATAATTTTTTCAGTTAGCCCAACTAAATTTTTAGCTTCACTTGCAAATAATATTTTCTTGGATTTTGAATATCCATAAAATAATGGACGAATTCCAATTGGATCTCTAGCTGCAATGTAACTATCTTTTGTCCCATCATAGATAACAGTTGCAAACTCAGCATCTAATTTAGAAAACATATCTAATCCATATTCATAATACATTGGAAGTAGTATTTCACAATCACTTTCAGAATTAAAGGAATATCCTTTTTTTATTAATTCTTTTTTGATTTCACGGAAACCATAAATTTCTCCATTACAGATAGCAGCATCTTTATTATTTGTAAATGGCTGCATACCACTAGCACTTAAATCCATAATAGAAAGTCTTTGAAAACCAAAGATTCCAGATGGTAAGGTAAGTATTTTTGTCATATCTGGACCTCTAGATTCAGTTCTTTTTAATGCTTCTTCAAATTTCTCCATTTCAATGTCTTTTCCTGCATAACACATAATTGTACACATATTGATAGCCCCCTTAATATAAAAATAGCACCAATTCGTTTTATAACAATAGGACGAATTGGTGCTTATCCGCGGTACCACCTAAATTACCTTAAAAAGGTCTCTTCCCAGCCATTACTGGTATCCATATAACGCATGGAATACGGCGCCCCTAATTTATCTAATAAATAATAATGGATATTTCAGTTTGCAGCTACTGAGTGTTATTCAAAAAAGCCCTGCCACTGAATTTACACTATCTTCAGCTCACTGTAGGTGGTTACTTTTTCTACTTCTCTCTATCTTTGCTTTTAATTAATTGTATTTATTTTAAGTTTTTCATATTAATTTGTCAATGATTTTTGAGAAAATTTACAATATTTCAATTATAAGTATCCATTATAACACCAGACTTTAAAAAGTGATATTATTAAATAAAAGAGAGGTGATGAATAAATGGCAAGTATATATAAAACTGCTGAAGTAGCTAGTATTATTGGAGTTCATCCTAATACTGTTAGGTTATATGAAAAACTTGATTTAATACCAAAAGCTAAGAGATTAGACAATGGCTATAGAATTTTTAATGAATTTCATATTGAGCAATTTAAACTTGCAAGGACTGCTTTTAAAGTAGAGATATTACAAAATGGTCTTAGAAAAAAGATAATTAATATTATTAAAACCTCTGCAAGAGGAGATTTTCAAAAAGCAATTGAATATTGCGAGGATTATATTAATCAACTTAATAGAGAAGAAAAAAATGCAGAAGAGGCTATTGAACTTGCTAAGAAAATAATATTAGGAGAAGAAAAAATAGAAAACCAGATATCATTTACAAGAAAACAAGCAGCAGACTATCTTGATGTTACTATAGATACCCTAAGAAATTGGGAGATGAATGGATTATTATCTGTAAAGAGAAAAGAAAATGGATATAGGATATATACAGAAGAAGATATTAAAATCTTGAAGATAATAAGATCTTTAAGATGTGCCAATTATTCTATTGCATCTATTTTACGAATGATTAATGAAGTATCTAAAAATAGCAATATTGATATTCGTGCAGTTATTGATACTCCTAAAAAGGATGAAGATATAGTGACAGCTTGTGATAAGCTACTTACTTCCCTAAATAAAGCAGAAGAAAATGCAAAATTAATGATGAAACAGCTAGTAAGTATGAAGGAAAAATTTAACAACTTTACATTATAACACCAGAGTTTTATCTGGTGTTATTATTTTATCAACAAAGGATAGGAGGTTTATGAATATGGAAGTAATAAAAATTAGTAATCTTTCAAAGGATTATGGAAATGTAAAGGCTGTTAATAACCTTAACATTTCTGTAAAGCAAGGTGAAATATTTGGACTTCTTGGAGCAAATGGTGCAGGTAAAAGTACAACTATTGAGTGTATTTTGGGCACAAAGAAGTATGATAGTGGACAGGTTTCACTTTTAGGAATGAATCCAGAAAAGGAGAGAAAGAAGTTATTTCAGAAGGTTGGAGTTCAATTTCAGGAGTCAAATTATCAAGATAAAATAACAGTAGAAGAACTTTGTCAGGCAACAGAATCTCTTTATGAAAAAACATTAGGATATAAGGATTTATTAAAGGAATTTGGATTGCTAGATAAATGCAAAAGTTTAGTCGCTGAGCTTTCAGGAGGCCAAAAGCAAAGATTATTTATAATATTAGCTTTAATTCCAAATCCAGACATTGTATTTTTAGATGAATTAACAACTGGATTAGATACTAAAGCTAGAAGAGATGTATGGAAGTGTATATCTAAGTTTAATAAAAATGGATTAACTATTTTTTTAACATCTCATTATATGGACGAGGTAGAAAAGCTATGTGATAAGATTTGCATACTAAGAGAGGGGAAAAGTATTTTTTATGGAACTGTAAAGGAAGCTATTAATAATAGTCCTTTTGATAATTTAGAAGAAGCTTATTTATGGTACACAGGGGAGGAGGAAGAAGAGGATGAAAGCATTTAAAACAATGTTAAAGACAGAATTAAAATTATCTTTTAGGGGAATTGATATGTTTATATTCGCAATTTGTATGCCAGTAGTAATTACTGCTCTTATTGCTATTATTTATGGAAATAAACCAGCTTTTGAAGGCGCAAATTATACATTTTTACAACAATCCTTTGGAGCACTTACAACTATTGCAATATGTGCAGGAGGGGTGATGGGATTACCTTTAGTTATTTCTGATTATCGTAACAAGAAAATATTAAAAAGATTTAAGGTAACTCCAGTAAGTCCAGTTATGATTTTAGCAGTACAATTAGTTATATATTCATTATATTCTATTACTTCTTTAATCCTTGTTTATGGAGTAGCAAGGTTATTTTTTAACTATAACTTTCAAGGATCATGGATTTTATTTTTAAGTTCATATTTATTAGTAATGGTATCAATGTTTAGTATTGGATTGATGGTTGGTGGAATTGCAAAAGATACAAAAATAGCTGGAGTAATTGCAAGTATTTTATATTTTCCTATGCTAATTTTTTCAGGAGCAACACTTCCTTATGAGATTATGCCAAAAGTTCTTCAAAAGATTGCAGATATATTACCATTAACTCAAGGAATTAAGCTTTTAAAAGCAGCATCTTTAGGAATAAGTATTAATGATGTTACAATTCCTATTATTGTAATGGCTAGCATTGCAATTGTCTGTACTTTAATAGCAGTTAAATTCTTTAAGTGGGAATAAAATAAATAATATTATAGCTTAGTATTACAAACATAATTTTATATGATATAAGCTCGTAACAATAATGTTACGGGTTTTTTCTTCTTATTAATTAAAGAATAAGTATGCAACTAAGATATACATCTATGTTAATTTCAGTTGATGGAAATTAAAAATTTTCACTAGTATAATAAAATATCAAAGGTAGTATTATATCCTCAACAATCTGAGCAAGGAGCAGTTGCTATGAGAGTTAATGAGCTAGGTGCAGGAATTATTTTAAAAAATAATAGCAAAGACTTAATAAAGCAAACTGTTTCATTCTTCTTATATTAGTAAGAGGGGTTTCTGGATACTTTTTTATCTTAGATTTATTTATCATTAAAAATCAATCTCCATATTAATTATTTATTATAGCTTAAAATATATGTACTACAGTATATTACATAAGTATAAAAAATGTTAACAAAGAATTTTAAAAATTATTTAGTAAAAAATAGTTTTGTCTTAAAACCAGAATAAAAAGTAAAGGGTAAAAATATAATACCAATAGATATTAATTGTTTTAAGCAATAAAATAGTATCTTAGTATATGGGTGAAGGTGTTAGTATGAGACATTTAAAAAGTATTAGTAGTGAAAAATTTTATAAAGAGCCTATGAGTTTTAATAAGTATTCTAGTAAGGATTTATTAAAGTATGCCATAGGCTCTAATTTATATATGAATGCACTTATGGATATTTATAGCATAATAAAACTAAGAAAAATTAAAGATATAACTACCATAACTATTTGTTTTGAAGACTCAATTAAGGAAAGGGATGTTGATAAAGGTGAAATTAATGTATTAACTGCTTTAGATAATTTAAATAAAGCTTTAGAAAAGAGAGAAATAAATGAAGAGTATATTCCATTAATATTTATCAGGGTTAGAAGCACTTATCAGTTTATTAAATTTTCATCTAAATTATCAAAGGAGGAATTAAAACTAATATCAGGTTTTATATTTCCTAAGTTTAGTAAGAAAAATGGATTATTGTATTTAGAACATTTAAAAAGAATAAATAATGAATATGATGATATACTTTATGGCATGCCTATCCTTGAAAGTGGAGAAATAATATATAAGGAAAATAGGGTTCAAGAAATTTTATATTTAAGAGAACTAATAGATAAATATAAGAACTTAATTTTAAATATTAGAGTAGGAGGAACTGATTTTTCTTCAAAATTTGGACTGAGAAGAAGTGTTAGTAATAGCATTTATGATGTTTCAGTAATAAATGATTGCCTTTGTGATATAGTGAATATCTTTGGTAGATATAAAGAAGAATATATTATTTCTGCTCCAGTATGGGAGTATTTTTCTTATGATTTAAATTCTAAAGAAAACAAAGGATTAATTAGAGAAATAAAATTAGATAAGGAAAATGGCTTTTGTGGCAAAACAATAATTCATCCAACCCAAGGTATTTACGTAAATTCTATTTATTCAGTAGATTATGAAGATTATATAGATGCCATAAATATATTAAAGTATAAAGAACTTGGAGGAGTCTTTAAAGGTTATAGAAATAATAAGATGAATGAAGTGTCTCCCCATTATAATTGGGCAAGAAAGATATGTAATAGAGCAAATGCTTTTGGAGTATTAAGTAATAAATTTTCCTGTAATGATTTATTTGATGAGGATGGAATTAATTATGAAGATTAATATAAAAGAGAATATATATGGAATAGACAGTGAAGAATTATTTTCAATAGGATACAGAAATAATAATAGTAAAAGAAATTTTTTATTTATAAGTAAGGTTTTAGGAAAACATATAGAGGTAAGACCAGATGTATGTAAAGTTATGGGTTTACTATTAGCTTCTACTATTTTTGGAATAACTAATGAGACAAGTACTTTTATTAATTATATAAAAGGACAAAGGGGAGAGGATGAAAAGGTAAAAGAAGCTATGAAGTTACCTTATAAAACAAATGAAAAAGTAGTAGTTTTAGGCTTTGCAGAAACAGCCACAGCATTAGGTATGGCAGTAGCATCAGCAATAGAAAATTCTTATTATGTTACAACAACAAGAGAAAATATTCAAGGAATAAAATCATTTTTGACCTTCGAAGAAGAACATTCACATTCAACTACTCATAGGTGTTTTCCAGAGGATCCTTATAAATTAAAGGAAGCAGATAGAATTATTTTAGTTGATGATGAAATTACTACTGGAAAATCTATGTTAAATATAATAAAAGGATTAAAAAGAACTACAGGTGTAAATAAATATGAAATTTTAACTATTTTAGATTGGAGAAGCTTAAAATATAAGAAGTTGTATAAAGATTTCGCAAAGAAAAATAATATAGAAATAGAAGTTAAAGCCTTAGTATCAGGAGAGATTAAGGGAGAAGACAATAAAATTTATTGTGATGAAGAAGAAAAAATAATAGATGAAAGAACGGATATAAATAAAATAAATGTATTAACAAGAAGAAGAGAATATTTAAAATTTACAGGACGATTTGGGATAAGCTATTGGGATATTTTATTGTTAGAAAATGAATGTATTAAAGCAGCAAATATGATTCAAGAAACATTAGGAACTTATGAAAGGTTGTTAGTGCTAGGGCATGGAGAAAATATTTATATTCCATCAAGAATTGCTTCATATTTAAAAGGTGATGTTTATTTTAAAAGTACTACAAGAAGTCCAATATATTGCAGTGATGAAAAAGATTATTTAATTAGAGAAAAAAGTATTTTTTATCATAATGAAGTTAAATATTATTTTTATAATAGGACTAGCATAGAGGAAAACTATGATAAAGTTATTTTAATTACAGAAGATGATTTAGATATAAAGCTAACAAAGGAATTATTAATATTTAAACCATAGATGATATATTATGAATTATATATTTAGGGCTAGTTAAAAACCACATTTTTTGTGTGGATTTATAGAAAATATTAATTCTTGTTAGAAAAAAGATATAAGTAATATTGACATAATAAATGAGAAAGTAGTAGAATTGTGATAATGATAATAAATATCAATTAATAATATTTATTGATAATTGAAGGGATTGATACGATGACAACACAATATCCAATGTCACAATTAATTATAGAAAGAAGAACTATAAAGAAATTTAAGGAAGAGAGTATTCCTACAGAATTATTAAGTGAGTTACTAGAAGTTGCTAGCTGGGCTCCAAATCATAAATTAAGAGAACCATGGAGATTTATAATTTATAATGGTGAGGGAAGAGAAGTCTTAGGAAATGCAATGGCAAATATAGCTTCAAAAGGAGCTAAGATGAAAAAAAGCCCTGAAGAAATAAAAAAACATTATGAAACTATTCCCGCACATATACTTGTTGTAATGCCGGAAGATCCACAGCCATTTATTAGGGAAGAAGATTATGCAGCTACTTGTGCATTAATTCAAAACTTCCAGCTTGCAGCTTGGGAAAGAGGTATAGGTGTATTTTGGAAAACAGATTCTTTTTTAACTTTACCTGAATTTAGAGAAGCTGCTGGAGTGTGTCCTGGAGAAAAAATAGCAGCTATTCTTCATGTAGGATACTTTGATAATATTCCGAAACCTCGTAATAGAACTCCAATAGATAAAAAACTTACTGTAATTGATAGCAATAAATAAAATTAAATACAAAGTAGAGAAAATAAAAATAGTAGAAAGAAGCGAATATTTCTACTGTTTTTATTTTTTCTATAAAATTTTATGGTGATTCAAATTATTAAATATACTAATATCTATATATTCTAAAAATACTTAATACTCCAAATATATTAAGTTGGGTTGACTTTTTTTGTGTAGGATGTAATTATTTTATTATTAAAAATGGTTATACTAAAGATAAATAATTAAACAAAAGAAGGAGAAATAAAATGAACAAAAAGTTACCTAAAGAAGCTTATGGAGGCATACATGGTAAAAAGTATGTACCTTATATTTCTAATAACTCAAATAAAGGAGCTAATTTATCTGTAATAATAATAGGTATAGTTTTATCTGCTATTTTTGCTGCATCTACTGCTTATTCAGGTATGAAGTCTGGATTAACCGTTGCAGCTGGAATTCCTGGAGCAATAATTGGTTCAATGCTTATAGGAATATTTGCACAAGGAAAAGGCATTCTTGGAAAAAACATAACACAAGGTATGTCTAGTGGTGGAGAATCAATTGCAAGTGGTATGATTTACGTATTACCTGCAATTATATTAATAGGAAATAAATTTACTTTTATTGAAGGATTAATTGTAGGAGTTGGTGGGGTACTATTTGGAATAGGAGCCTTATCATTAGTTTATAATTATTTAATAGTTGAAGAACATGGAAATCTTTTATATCCTGAATCATTAGCTATATCTGAAACCCTTGTAGCATCAGAAGGAAATGGAGATGCCATTAAATATATGGGAATTGGATTTGGAATAAGTGGGATTATTAATTTATTAACAGGATCATTTTTAAATATAATAAATAACACTATTACTTTTGTAGGAAGTAAGTTTTATAAATGGAAATTTTCTCTTGAAGTAAATCCACTTTTATTAGGTATAGGATTTATAGTTGGTTTAGAGGTATCATTACAAATGTTTGCAGGTTCAATATTAGCTAACTTTGGAGTAGCGCCTTTAATTGGTTATTTTACAGATTTAGCTGATAAGAATATAGTATCATGGAATGATGCATCCGTATTACTTAATCAAATGGATGTAAATTTAATATCATCAAGTTATGTTAAATATATAGGAGCTGGAATGATGCTTTGTGGTGGAATAATTGGAGCTCTTAAACTTGTTCCAACAATAATAGTATCTATAAAAGAAACACTAAAAGCTAAGTCAAGTATTGATGATAATTCAGAAAAAAGCTCTGGGGAAATAATAATACTTTTAGTTGGAGTTATAGTTGCAGCTATATCAGCATTTATAATTTCAAACAGCGTTAAAATGGCTATAATAGCAGTAATAGTATCATTAATATTATCATTATTATTTGTAATAGTATCTGGACGTTTAACAGGAACAATAGGAACATCAAACCTTCCTGTGTCAGGTATGACAATAGCTTCACTAGTTATATTAACATTAGTTTTTGTTATTATGGGATGGACATCTCAAAGTGATAATAAATCATTACTTTTATTTGCAGCATTTATGGTTGTAGCAATTTCAACAGCAGGTGGATATAGCCAATCTCAAAAGGTAACCTACATAATAGGTGGAAGCAGAAAAGAAATGTTATTTACTTTTGCTATTTCAAGTATAATAGGAGTAATTGTAGTTACAGGAACTATTTTATTACTTGCAAATCAACTAGCAGTTACAGGAGCAGATGCACAATTTGCACTTCCACAAGCTAATTTAATGGCTACATTAACATCAGGAATAATGTCAGGAAATTTACCTTGGCCAATGATTTTAGTTGGGATAGTTATAGCTTTATTCTTATTACTATTAAAGCTACCTGTAATGACTATTGCAATTGGATTTTACCTACCTATATCAACAAGCTCAATAATTTTAGTTGGAGCCTTAATTCGTGTATTTGTTGAAAAAATGAGTAAGAGTGATAAGGAAAAAGAGTTTAGAGTTTCTAATGGAGTAGGTTTATCTTCAGGACTTGTAGCAGGTGGATCTATAATAGGATTACTTGGAATTATACTACAAGTAACTGGAATAATAACTCCTAAGACTCCAGTAGGTTTTGCAGCTAGTAATATGATGGGAATAATATTATTAATTATTTTAGTTGTTGCTACTACTATACCAATAATCTTATCTAAAGTTAAGAGTGGTAAGTAATATAAGAGTATAAAATATATATTGAAATTATGAAACTATAATCATTTAATATAAAGGATAGTATTAAGTTTTAAAAATTATAATATTATATTTTGTAAAAAGATACATCAAGGAAATAGAGCAAAGCATCTGCAGTTATGTAGGTGCTTTGCTCTATTTTTTAGGAAATTGATCGAAACTTATTTATTAAATATGAATATAAAAATCATTGTAATGTAAATAAAAAAGGTGTAGTATGTTTATGGAAATAAATTACAACAAGTTGTTTGTAGGGGGATATCAATGGATGTAATAAAAATATCTAATATTACAAAAAAAATATGGGAAAAGCGTGGTATTAGACAATGTAAGTTTAACTATAGAAAATAATGTAATCTGTCTTAAAAAATATAGAAGGATTTAAAAAATAGCATCTACATTAATATAGGTGCTATTTTTTATAATAGCTACAACTAATATATATAACTCTGGTATTGCTATACTTACTGTAGGAAGTTTACTTTATGGAATCCTTGAAATTGCAGGGATATCTAATATTATTCAATTGTTGGATGGATAGCAATAGGATTAGGTATAACTGCTTTATTTATTATTAAATTTAAGAAAAGAGGATTATATATTGATAAAAAATAAAAGAAATTTGAGAAAAGATACTATATACATACAAAAAAATAAAATTAGTGATAAAATTATAAATGAAAATAATAATTGTTAGGTTAGGGAGGAGAAAGCATGGACTTAGATAGAAAAGTTGTTAATACCATAAGAGGACTATGTGCTGATACAGTTCAAAAAGCTAATTCTGGACATCCAGGTTTACCTTTAGGGGCAGCACCAATGGCATATACCCTTTGGTCAAAAGTTATGAATAGTACACCAAAAGATGTTAATTGGATAAATCGTGATAGATTTATACTTTCAGGGGGACATGGATCAAGTTTATTATATAGTTTATTGCATTTATTTAATTATGGGGTAACTATTGATGATTTAAAAGAGTTTAGACAATTAGATTCTAAGACTCCTGGTCATCCAGAGTATGGAGATACTGTTGGAGTAGAGGCTACAACAGGACCTTTAGGAGCAGGAATGGGTATGGCAGTAGGAATGGCTATGGCAGAAAAACATCTTTCAGCTGTATTTAATAAAGAAGGGTATCCAGTAGTAGACCACTATACATATGTATTAGGTGGAGATGGATGTTTTATGGAAGGAATTTCATCTGAAGCTTTTTCATTAGCAGGAACATTAAAATTAGATAAATTAATTGTATTATATGATTCAAATAACATTTCTATTGAAGGAAGTACAGATATTACATTTACGGAAGATGTAAAAATGAGAATGGAAGCTTTTGGATTTAATGTGTTTAAAGTAGAAGATGGAGATAATCTTGAAGAAATTTTAAATGCAATTAATGAAGCTAAAAAATCTGTTGGAAAGCCTGCATTTATAGAAGTGAAGACTAAAATAGGTAAGGGATGTCTAGCAAAAGAAGGAAAAGCAAGTGCTCATGGAGAACCTTTAGGTGTAGATAATGTAATAGAATTAAAGAAAAATTTAGGCTTACCTGAAGATAAGGATTTCTATGTTGATGAAGAAGTTTATAATCATATAGCATCTGAGCAAGAAAGAGCTAATAAAGTATATGAAGCTTGGAATAAAATGTTTGAAGAGTATTTTGTAAAATACCCAGAAATGAAAAAAGTATGGGATGAATACTTTAATGTTGATTATAAAAAAGTTTTAGATGAAAGTTCTGAATATTGGCAATATGATAAGAAGGCTAATGCTACAAGAAATTTATCTGGTATTGCTATGAACAAAATTAAAGATTTATTCCCTAACTTTATGGGAGGAGCAGCAGATTTAGCACCATCTACTAAAACATATTTAAATGGAGCAGGAGATTTTAGTAGTAATAATTATGCTGGTAGAAATATACACTATGGAGTTCGTGAATTAGCTATGGCAGCTATTGGAAATGGAATTATGCTACATGGTGGATTAAAGACATTTGTTTCAACTTTCTTCGTATTTAGTGACTATGTTAAGCCAATGGCAAGATTATCAGCACTTATGAAATTACCTTTAACATATGTTTTAACTCATGATAGTATTGGAGTTGGAGAAGATGGCCCAACACATGAGCCAGTTGAACAATTAACAATGCTTAGAGCAATGCCTAACTTTAATGTGTTTAGACCATGTGATTCAACTGAAACAAATATAGCTTGGTATATGGCAATGGCATCAAAGGAAACACCTACAGCTTTAGTATTATCAAGACAAAACCTTCCTGATATAGAAGGCTCAAATAAAGATGCTATGAAGGGTGGATATATTATTGATGATTCTATTGGAGAACCAGAAATTATATTAATGGCTTCTGGATCTGAAGTATCTTTAGCTATTGAAGCTAAGAAGAAATTAGAAAATGAAAAAATTAGAGTAGTAAGTATGCCTTGTATGGATATATTTAAAGAACAAGATTCAGATTATAAAGAAAAAGTTCTACCAAGAAAAGTAACTAAGAGGGTTGCAATAGAAGCAGGCTCAGGTTTAAGCTGGGGAGAATTTGTTGGATTTGATGGTAAATATATAACAATGGATACTTTTGGAGCATCAGCACCAGCTGAAATATTATTTGAAAAGTTTGGATTTAGTGTTGATAATGTAATTAATGTAATTAATGAATTATTGAAACTAAATTAAAATAGGCTTAGAAGTTGCTGTGGCACGATTTTAAATTAATAAGTTTATATTTAACTTGTTATTTAGGTGTTGCTACATAAACAAGTAGAGTCATGGTTCGAATTAGCTGTTAAGTGGATTAAGAAAATATAAAATAAAAATCAGTAACTAATAAGTTTGGTTGCTGATTTTTTATTTAAAGATATTTGGAAAGAAATTAATTATATTGGTATAATAGAGTAGTAATATTTTAGTTAAAAAAAGCTATCTAAATAGCAGACGAAATTAATAGGTTAATAAGACAAGAAAGTATTATATATAGATTAATAAATAATGACATAATATATAATGAAATGTCAAAATAATTAGGAGGCAAAATAATATGATAAAGTTAATAGCATCAGATATGGATGGTACATTATTAAATAGTAATCATGATATTGATAAAGAAACTGTAGATGCCATTAGGAAAGCAGAAGAAGCAGGGATAATATTTGCAATTTCCACTGGAAGAGAATATGAAAGTGTTAAAGAAGTATTAGATAAACATAATATTAAAGCACAGTGTATTTTATCTAATGGAGCAGAGTATAGGGATGAAGAGGGGAATATATTAGATATTATTAACATAAATATGGATACTGCTAGAAGCATAATAGATATCTTAGATAAAAATAAGTTCTCAGCAAGAATTTTTACTAATAAGGGTATTTTTACAACATCAACAAGAGAAGAAGCATTACAAGAAGTTATAAATAGAACAATGAGTTTTAATCCTGAACTAAGTGAAAATGAAGCAAGAGAAATATCAGAAAAATTAAGATTTTTTACTGAATTAAAATATATAGACAATTTAGATGAGTTTTTTAGTGAAGACATAGAAGTAAGAAAATTTGTTGCTTTTCATAGGGATATAAAATTAATAGATAAAATAAAAAGGGAACTTAGTACAATAGAGGGATTAGCTATATCATCTTCTTTTAGAGATAATATAGAAATAACTGATATAAATGCCCAAAAAGGAATAATATTAGAACAAGTTGCAATTAAATTATCTATAGCTAGGGAAGAGGTTATGATATTAGGTGATAGTTTTAATGATTATTCTATGTTTGAGATATTTGAAGAAACTGTTGCTATGGAAAATGCAATACCAGAAGTTAAAGCCATTGCAAAATACATAACAGATTCTAATGATAATTTAGGAGTTGCAAAAGCTATACGAAATGTTTTAAATAATGAAATGAGTAAAATGCTTAAGAAATAAACAATTAAAAACTTCTTTTATAGTTATGAATTAGCTATAACAGGAGTTTTTTATTTTTAGTATAATATAAAACTAATTTAGTAAAGAATATATTTATAAAGTTAAGAGAGGTGTAACATGAATAATAATTATGATTATATTTTTAAATGGTTAAAAAATGCAACTAAGGAAGAAAGGCATATTAATGAAATGGAGTCATTTGCTAAAAAGCATCCTATAATATTTATGAAGTTTCATACTTTATCTAAGGGCATAGTAGATTTTGATGAAAATAAGAAAGAATATTTAGAAGCTAAAGAAAAAATAATTGATTTAATACAAGAAAATGAAGAAAAATTTAAAAGTGTAACTGATGCAGTAAAGGATAAGTTTAATGGAAAGTATTTTTAGTTTATACAATAATTTGTATTGAAATATTTTATATATTAAAATAAATATATAAAATTAATATTAGGGGTTGTTATTATGGGAAAATTCGCTGATTTCTTTAATTCAATAGATAATCTATTAAGTGAAGAAAAAGAACAGAAATTAAAAGCTAAATTGGCAGATAAGATTAAATCTAAAATATTTACTGAAGAAATTTTAGAAAAATTAAATGAGCATGATTTTTCTGGATTAGCTGATGAAGAGGAAGATATAGTAATGTTATTTTCTACTATCTTTCCTATATTCATCAAAAAAGATGATATAGTTTTTAGGTTATATAAACATAAAATTGAAGTTGATTTATCAGATGAAATGAAGGATAGATATATTTATATGTTTTCTGATGGAAGATTAACTTCTGGTTTATTTCAATGCTTTAATATTAGTGATGATGAGTATGTTTATGGTATTAAGAGAATAATTGAAGTTATTCCATTGTTTAAAGAATCAATTTTAGAAACATTATCCACCTATAATAAAAATATAAATGCTACTTATGTAAATAATAGCTTAAAACCAAGACTAGAAGTAGCGGAAAAGAATTACAATTATTTAATAAAATACTTAGAAGAAGAACGCTAGTTTCTTGAATAAGTTTTTCAAATATAATATAACTAATATTGTAGTTATATTATATTTGGAGGATTATATGCAGCAGAATATAGACAAATTAAATACAGTAATATTTGATATGGATGGAGTTCTATTTGACACAGAAAAAGTTTATTTAGATGTGTGGACAAAAGTCTTTGAAAAACATGGTTATAAAATCACAAAGGAAATATACTGTAAAGTAATAGCCACTGGGCGTGAAAATGTTAAAAAGGTATTTAAAGAGGAATTTGGAGAAAAATTACCAATAGAAGAAATGTATAAGGAAAAAGATAAAGCTTTAGAAGAAGAAATAAAAAAGGGAATTCCAATTAAGGATGGAGCATATGAATTATTAAAATATTTAAAGTATAAAAAGTACAAGCTTGCTTTAGCAACATCTGCATCTAGAGAAAGAATGGTAAAACAATTAAATCAATCTAATTTTAAGCATATATTTGATGCAGTTGTTTGTAGAGATGATGTTAAAAAAACAAAGCCAAATCCTGAAATATTTTTAAAGGCTGCCAAAAAACTTAAGGTTAATCCACAGGAATGTATTGTAATAGAAGATTCATCAGCAGGAGTTGAAGCTACTTACAAAGGTAAAATGACTCCTATTCATGTAGTGGATTTGAAGGAAGCTGATGAAAAAATAAAAAGTTATAGTTATAGAAGTTTCAATAGTTTATATGAAATAAAAGGATATTTTATGGGAGAATAGGTTTAGATAAATAAATATAATCATATTAAGATTGAAAAAGTGAAAGAAAATAAATGGAGTTAAGTAAAACTTAAAACAGTCTTATAATGATAAATTAAAAAGTAGTTCAGCAATATAAGGTAAATAATGTTATAAAAATATTATTAATTTGATAAAATTTTATTGTATAATTATAGAATTTAAGTTATAATTATGTTCGATTTTATAATTTAAGAAAATAATAGAAGGGGAGGAAATGAATGTTGAATAAGAAAAAAGCTTTAATATCTTTACTATGTGTAATAATTTTCTTGTTTAATACAACGGTAAATACATTTGCTATCAATATAACAAATGATGAAAATGTAAAATCAAATGACGTAGTATATCTTACTGAAGGTCAAGGAAGTGAGTGGGCTGGTAATGGTTCTAAAAGTAATCCTTATAGAAATATTAAGACAGCTCTTAAGAATGTAAATCCAGGGGGTACCATTAAGATAACTGGAAAATTTAATTATTGGAAGTACGAGGAAACTTCTGATTTATTATATAGACCACTTATAATAGACAAGGAAGTAACAATTGAAGGTGCAGAAACTAATAATGAATTTATTGTAAGAGCACCGATTCAATTGGGAGCAGATGTTACTTTTAAAAATATTAATCTTCAATTTTGGGCATCTAATGAGTTAATGCCTGGAGTACCTGATAGTGGTATGCCACAAACACCTATAGATGAAGGGACTACGTTTAGAAGTGGTAGAACGATTTACTTAGCAGGATATAAATTAACACTACAAAGTGTAGATACTCGTATTCCTACTGAATCATTTCAAAGAGATTATCGTCCATTTATTAGTGGTGGAACATTTAGAAACGAAGGGACAACAGGAAATAAGGCAGTTCTTGATGTAATAGATGCTAATGTGTATAGTGCACATTCAACTGTACTTGGAAAAACAGAGTTCGCTGGAATATATGCAGGGGATTATTGGGTAGAAAGAGATTACCCAGTGGAACTGAACGTTAAAGGAAGAGTTTTAGATAGGACAATCCATACTGGAGGAATAATGGTTCCTTCAAAAAGTGAAGTTACAATTAATTTAAGTAACAACACAGGAGTAAGAACAATTAATACTGAAAAACATGATGCTTCTGCAGACCTTAATATAATAGATGGAGCAGGCATGATATATGCAAATCTTAATGGAATAAGGAACTTAAATATAGGAAGTGGATCAAGAATAGAGATAAGTGAAAATAGTAAGTTTGAAGTAGAGAATATTACTTTAAAAAGCAACTCTTTATTAGATTTCACAAATCTTACTGGAAATCCAATAGTAAAAGGTGATTTTACTGGAGAAAATTCTTCAAGTGATGTTTTAGCAGGTGGAGCTATATTTTTAAATGATAATCAGACTCTTGATATAAGTGGTGATGTTAAGGGAACTATAAAATTAAATTATTTTAATGATATTAATAGAGTACCTTTAAAAGAAAATAATTTATACATTAAAGCTAAAGAAAATGCTACAGGTGATTTTATAATAAATCCACAATATAATCAATCTAATTTTAGGTTAGAAAGAAATGACAATGACTTACAACGTACTACTTGGACAGCAGTTAAAGATAAAGATATTTTTAAGGATTTTATCTGGATAGGGAATTCCAACGACATAATTCCAATACCTGAAAATACCGACGATTATTTATATCATGTTAAATATATCAATGAAAAAGATGAGTCATATATACCAATTGGGGATGATTGGAATGAGTTTATAGTTACTTTAGAAAAGCCTGATGGCACTATCTTAGATACTGTTAATAACGATTGGGATTTTGATTTAAGTATAGGTATGTATGACGATGTAGTATGTGTATATTTTGTTAATACTAGTTTTACTGGAGAACTTATTTTAACTCTTAATCATATTAGCGGGAAATCTATCAGCAAAAAAATTCAAGTTGGAAATATAAATAATGCAGGTGATCCAGTTATAAATGGAGCAGACAATACTACAATAAAATTTGGTGATGTTGATGAATTTAATAAAGATTTATTAGATGGAATAACAGTAACTGATGATAAGGATACAATAGATCCTAAGTCTATAAAAGTAGATGGACAAGTAGGCAAACCATTACCAGGAACTGACGGAATATATAAAATAACTTATGAAGTAACAGATAATGATAATAATACTACAACTGTTTATAGAATGGTAACTGTAACTAATAGATTACCAGAGATAGTTGCAAATAATATAGAAATAAAAGCAGGTAATTCTATAAATTTATTAACAGATGGAAGAATAGGATTAAATGCTACTGACCATGAAGATGGTAATAAAAAAACTGACATAACTTTAAAAAGTACAGGTGAATTAAATCAGTCAAATCCATCAGAAGGAACATATAGAGTAACATATGAAGTAGAAGATAATGATGGTAATATTGTAGAAAAAGATATTATAGTAACAGTAATATCAAATAAAAAACCAACTATTGATGGAGCAGATAACATAACAATAAAACTTGGACAGGTAGATAACTTTGATTTATTAGATGGAATAATAGTAACAGATGATCACGATAAAAATTTAGTAGCTACTCCAAGTGGAACAATAAACAAGCCATCTGCAGGAACGAATTTAGATTCACAAATAACTTATACAGTTGAAGATAGTGATGGTAATGTAACAACAGTAACTAGAGTTATAACAGTAACAAATCAATTACCAACAATAGAAGGTTTAAGTGATATTACAATAAAACAAGGTGAAACATTTGATTTAAGAGCTGGAGTAACTGCTAATGATAATGAAGATGGTATTATAAGTGATAGAATAGTATTACCAAATGTTGATTTAAGTACTTTAAATGTAGGAAAACATGAAATTACATATAAGGTAACAGATAGTGATAATAATACTGTTACAAAGACAAGAGTAGTTAATGTAGAAGTAAAACAAGAGATAAAGCCAGATACTACTGGTGTATTATATCAAACTCATGTACAAGATTACGGCTGGCAAGAATGGAAGAGTAATGGAGAAATGAGTGGAACAAGCGGAGAGTCAAAGAGGCTTGAAGGAATAGAAATAAAGCTAGAAAATGCACCAGGATATAGCATAGAATACAGAACTCATGTACAAGATTACGGCTGGCAAGAATGGAAGAGTAATGGAGA
>ERZ857998.1201-NODE-1201-length-31057-cov-8.728018_pt1 | contig 31057 bp, 26 predicted proteins | sample MGYA00519954_ERZ857998 | MGnify/ENA primary metagenome ERZ857998 (study PRJEB31778, sample SAMEA3449424) | human gut metagenome | biome: human gut; feature: human-associated habitat; material: faeces | place: United Kingdom | collected 2010/2012 ...
TGGCGTCGTACATCAGCTGCAGGCTGGCGTTGCCGCCCACGAACACCTGCTCCGGCTGGCAGCCCAGAATGTCCGCGAACAGCCGCCGCGCCGCGGGGATGCCCGCCACCTCGCCGTAGTTCCGGGTCTCCACGCCGTCGGACATGAACTGCTCCGGCTCCGTCAGCAGTCCGAAAATGGGCGTCACTATATCCAGCTGCTCCCGCCCCGGCTTGCCGCGGGCCATGTTCAGCGCCAGATGCAGCGCCTTGGCGCCCTCAAATTCCGCCTGCAGGGCCGCGTATTCCGTCTGCCGCTCAGGCAATGTCATCTCTGTGTATTTTTTTTCCATGATGAACGACCTCCGCCGTATTTTTTTGCGATTATACACTGTTTGCCGCGCCTTGGCAATCACTTTTTTCGGATCTCGTAGATGTCCGTCCGCCGCGCCGAAAGGATCGGCAGCTGCCCGCGTATGGCGGACACCCGCGCCAGATCCAGCTCCGTCACTGCCGCCTCCTCACCGGCGCCGCACTGGCGGAGCACTGTGCCCCACGGGTCGCAGACGATGGAGTGGCCCCACGCCACATAGGCCGCCGTCTCATCCCGCGCCGGGGAGACGCCCACGGTGAACAGCTGCCCGTCCACGGCCCGCTGCCGGAACAGCAGCTCCCAGTGAGCCGGGCCGGTGGTCATGTTGAAGGCCGCCGGTACCAGCAGCACCTGCGCGCCCTCCAGCGTCATCAGCCGCGCCAGCTCCTGAAACCGCAGGTCGAAGCAGATGCACAAACCCATCTTTCCCCACGGCGTGTCGAACACCGTCACATCGCTGCCTGCCGTCAGGGTGTCCGACTCCCGGAATCGCTGCCCGCCGGCCACGTCGATGTCAAAAAGATGCATTTTCCGGTGGCGGGCGGCGCACCGCCCGTCCGGCGCGAACACGCAGATGTGCACCACGAGGTGGAACCCGCCATCGGGCACCGGGTCGCCGCGGTACATCGTGCGCCCCGTCAGAGAGCGGTCAAAGCTGTATACGTCCCAGAGTTCCCGCGACATGCTCACTTGCCTGCGCTGAGATACTCGAGTATCTCGGCGGCGTTGGTGTCCGGCTTGACCTTGGGCATGACCTTTTCGATGACGCCGTTCTCGTCTATGATGTAGGTCGAGCGCACGACGCCCATGCTGACCTTGCCGTAGAGCTTCTTTTCGCCATATGCGCCGTACAGCTTGTGCACGGTCAGGTCGGGATCAGACAGCAGCGGGAATGTGAGATGGTCGTGCTCGGCGAACTTGCGCAGTTTCTCGAGTGAATCCTTGGAGACACCGAGCACCGCAACATTCTGCGACTCCAAGCGTGCGAGATTATCTCGGAAATCGCAAGCCTCAGTGGTGCATCCGGGCGTCATTGCCGCCGGATAGAAGTACAGTACAACCCTACGTCCGTCCTCGAGCACGTCAGACAGATTGATTAAGCCGTTCTCCGCAGTGCCGGGCACAATCGCCGGCAGAGTGAAATCAGGAGCATCACTCCCCTCTTGCAGACGAGCGTATACAGGAGCTTGGGCGGAATCATGAACAGTAGCAGTCATGCGTCCCATGATAGGCGTCCGAGCCCGCGACATCTATCACAGACTTTCGATGACCACTGATTGCGTCAATAATTCGGCACGTTATATTCGACAGTAATATGCCATCAAAGCGTCGGCAGCGGGCTCTGAAAGACTCGACTAATCGGGCAACTGCGGGTCGGCAAAACGGCGATTCTGCAGAACCGGCATTATCTGGCGTGCGGAAGCAAGGCATTCGCGACTAAGCCCAGTAGCAATAAGCTCGGCTCCCTCATCGCCCGCTTCGGCAACTACCTCTCCCATCGGGTCGATGATGCGACAGCATCCGATGTTCCGCGAACTCACCTCACTGCAAGCCAACACATAGCAAGTGTTTTCCAATGCGCGAGCCGCAGTCAGCAGCTTCCAATGCTGCTCTTTCAACGGGCCGCGCACCCAAGCGGCGCTTACAACAATCGCATCTGCCCCGCGCACGGCCAGTGAGCGAGCGGTTTCCGGGAAACGAACGTCATAACAGGTCATGACGCCGATTTTCCAACCGTCAATATCGACGATAGGCGGCAACGCATCTCCTGGGAGAACCACGTCGGATTCGCGGGCCGCGAACGCATCGTAAAGATGCAGCTTGCGATATTCAGCGATAATTTCACCATCGCGAATCACAAGGAACGTGTTGGAAACTCGGGAATCTGCATCCCGTTCTGTTACTTGCTCCGGCGCAACATGCACGGTACCCATCAGCACAATATGCCGCTGCGCGCTGATACGCCGCAAGCCGTCTACAAACGGCCCGTCCAGTGGTTGCGCGTGCGCGGCAGCATATGAATCGTCATCGCCGCGCCGCGCAATCAAACCTTCCGGCAATGCCAGCAACTTCGCGCCGCCCGCCGCCGCATCACGCGCGAATCCGTCGATGATCTCCAGATTCCGTTCCGGCTCCTCCGCCACCGTAAATTGCGCAATCGCAACTGGTAAGGACTTCGCACTCGTCACGCCAGCCCCAATGTCTTGAAGGCGTTGGCTAGACCGTTGTCGCGGATGTCGGTGGTAATGATGTCGCAGAAGGCCTGGATGCCGTGGATGGCGTTGCCCATGGCCACGGACGTGCCGGCGGCTTTGAGCATGGCGGTGTCGTTATCGGAGTCGCCGATGGCGATGGTGTCGGCGATGGCATAGCCAAGCAAGGAAGCCACGTCGCGCACGGCGGTGCCTTTGTCGATGCCGTTGATGAGCAGTTCGCCGTTATTCGGCGAGATCTTGTCGTATGAGCCGTGCACGAGTTCGAACCAGGGGGCAAGATCATGCTGAGTGTCCTCGAAGGAAGTATCCGGCTCGGGCCCGGTGAAATACGATCCCTTACTCACATGAATCGTGTGCCCCAGCGTAGATCCAGCCGGAACCTCTACCTCGTCCAGCAGATGCCAGAACCGCGCAAACTCACCACGATTCCACGTCTTGCCCTTGGACTCCAGATGGCGGCGATAACCTTCGGAAATGTACATGCCGTCCGCACCCTGCCACTGGTAGCTCTCGATATGGTGTTCGGCAAAATAGGCCATCGCCGCATCGATGGCTTCGGGCGATACGAGGTGCTGGAACAGCAGCTTATCTCCGATATTCGCCTGTGCGCCGGCTACGGAAACTACACCGTCGAATCCAAGATCCAGAATGTTGCGTTCGATTTTCGGCACGGATCGACCGGTGCAGATGAAGAGCTTGTGACCGTTGGCTTGGGCCCGCGCACACGCCGTTTTTGCCGACTCCGGCACAATATGATTCTCATCAGCCAGCGTGCCGTCGATATCAATGAATACGAGTTTGCTACCAGTCATGTCGCTTTCCGTCATATGTCGAACCTCCCCAAGTCAGCTTACGCTGACAGCCCCCTCCAGAGGGGGCGAAGAGAAAAATAAAACCTGCCGAAAAAGGAAAAGTACTGCTGACACCTCCCCCAGTCGGCTTGGCCGACGGCTTCCGCTGGCGGAGACCAAAACGGCATCACACGGCGTAGGCGGCCCAGCGGCCGTGAGTGTGCTGGACTTCGATGGGCATGCCGAACAGGTCGGAGAGACGCTCGTCGGTTAGACCGTCTTCCAGCGAACCGGTATAGACGATGGTGCCAGCACCGGGATTGCCCATTGAGTCGACGCCCGCTTCGGTGGCATCTTCGGCGGGAATCGGCTTGCGGCCCATAATGGCGATGTGATCGAAGCCTGCCGGAATCTCTTCCAGACGGTGGGTGACCAGCACCACGGCACGTTCAGAGCTTTCCTCGCCGATTCGGCTCAACGTGCGCATCACCTGCTCGCGGCCGCCCAGGTCAAGGCCGGTGGTCGGCTCGTCCATAATCAAAAGCTCAGGATCGCCCATCAGCGCACGGGCGATCAGCACACGGGTGCGTTCGCCTTCGGACAGTCGCCACATCTCCTTGCCTTCCAGATAGGAGACGCGGAAATCACGCAGCAGCTGGCGTGCGCGGGCGTATTCTTCGTCCGTGTAAGTATCGCGCCAACGTCCGGTCACGGCGGACAGGCCGGTGACCACGGCATCCAGCGGGTCCTCGAACTCGGGGAACTGGCGACCCAGGTCGGCCGATGCGAGACCGATGCGGGTGCGCAGCTTGAACACGTCGTATTTGCCGAGCTGGTGGCCGAGAATGAACACGCGGCCTTCCGAGGGGAAGGTGCGGGTGGCCAGCATGCCGACTGCGGTGGATTTGCCGATGCCGTTCGGTCCGAACAGCACCCAACGCTCCCCCGCATGGATGGTGAGGTTCACGTCGGTGATGATGACGCGGCGGTTGCGGCGGAATTCGACGTTGTCAAGTTGGAGGACGGTTTGGGACATGATTCTCCTCAGTGGTACAAAACGGAGGGAGAGCACCGCTTATTGCACGGTCTCTCCCTCCGTCACGCTGCGCGAGCCTGCGCTGTCTCGCTTTTACTTCTTCTGCTCGTCGAGCACCGACTGGTAGACCTCCACGGTCTTGTCGCCGATGGACTCCCAACTGAACACGTCGCGGGCGCGTTCGTAGCCGGCCTGGCCCATCTTCTTGGCGAGCTCCGGATCGGCCATGATCTTGTCGATGGCGGCGGCCATGTCGTGCACGAACTTGTCCGGATCGGTGGGGGTGCCGGTGCCGTCGTGCAGCTGGTCGATCGGCACCAGATAGCCGGTCTCGCCGTCGACCACAACTTCCGGAATGCCACCGGTGGCGGAGGCGACGACCGGCAGACCGCAGGCCATGGCCTCAAGGTTCACGATGCCCAGCGGCTCGTAGATGCTCGGGCAGATGAAGGCGTCGCAGCCGTGCTCCAGAGCGTTCAGCTCAGGCTTCGGCAGCATTTCCTCGATCCACACGATGTTGCCACGCTCCTCGTCCAGCTTGGCGAACGCGTTCTTGACTTCCTCGGCAATCTCCGGGGTGTCGGGCGCACCGGCGCACAGCACCACCTGAATATCCTTGGAAATCAGGTGCAGGGCCTTGAGCAGGTACGGCAAACCCTTCTGACGGGTGATGCGGCCCACGAACAGCAGGGTCGGCTTGGAACGGTCGATGTTGTAACGCTCAAACACCTTCCAGCCCGGATCGTCCGGCGCCGGAGTAGCAAAGTCAGACATGGTGATGCCGTTGTAAACCACAACCACCTTGTCTGGATCAAGATTCGGATAGGCGGTCAGAATATCCTTGCGCATGCCACCGGAAACGGCGATCACGCGGTCGGCGTGCTCGTAGGCGTCCTTCTCGGCCCAGGAGCTCAGGTTGTAGCCGCCGCCGAGCTGCTCACGCTTCCATGGGCGGAACGGCTCCAGGGAGTGGGCGGTGATGACCAGCGGCGTACCGTGCAGCATCTTGGCCAGGTAGCCGGCCAGGCAGGCGTACCAGGTGTGCGCATGAATAATGTCGGCATCCACATCATTGGCGATCTGCAAATCAACGCCGAAGGTCTTCAATGCGGGGTTGGCATCAGCCAGCTCAGAAGGCGTGTCATAGCCGACGACCTTCAAGCTGCCCTTAGCATCGGCAGCATTCGGGATAGCAGGAATGTCCGCCTCGGTGCGCTTGCCATCAAACGCACGAACGGTTACGTCGATGCGCTCGGCAAGCACCTTGGACAGTTCCTCGGCGTGTACACCGGCCCCACCATAGACATGCGGCGGGTATTCGCGGGTTAGAATATCAACTTTCATCGGACTGCCTCTCCTTCGTGCGTCAGAAAGAAACTCAAGCACTTCTTACTTTAGGGCACCGCATACAAGAAAACGCACAACTTCCGTCGTGCGTTTTGCTTTTCAAGCCGGATTTACCGGGCAAAAGATCAAACGGCCGTGCCGTTCTGGTCCAGATTCGGATTGTGCTTGGAATCGCCAGCCGTAAAGAACAGGCTCAGCACACCCACAATGAACACCGCGGAAACGGTGATGATCAGCCACATCGGATGGCTTGGCAGCCACATAACCACGAAGAACGCGATAATCGCGATGGCGATCAGCGTCCAGCTGCCCACGCGGAACCACTGACGCAGCGAATGCGGTGCCTTGAACATCTTCGGATTCGTGTAGTTCGGGTTAGTGGTCAGCAGGGTTTCGGTGTCCGCAATCGTACCGCCGCTGGGCTTCCATTCGGTGCCGTCGGTGCCGTCCTGCAGACGCTGGGACTTCTGCTGCAGCTGGTATTCGTCAATCATTCCCGAGCGACCGCGGCCACGGGTCTGGTCATACTGCGACGGCACTCCCCTGCGGCCTGCTTTGGCTTGGGCACGGCGTTCTGCACGATTCGGCATTTCACTACTCCTGTTTCGACGGTGACACTGTTGGCTATATTACTCGCTTGTCGGCGGCAATTTGCCACCAGTCCATCGGAACCCACTGTGTGTCATTGTATTTTCAGTCGGTGATGCGATAGGTTTGCGTATGGAAGTCGCAGGTGACCGCAGTGCCGTCCGCGAATACCGAACGCTGCACCAGCGGATCATCATCCACGAACTCGTGACGAACCAGTTCCTGCATGCCGACCCGCTCATGGAATGCAGCGACCGTATGGCAGCGTTCGATGTCGTTTTCCGTGCGAGCGCGCTGTTCGTCGTCCATGTCGCCGTCAACGCCGATGTATGCGGCATCGCGAATCAGGTATGGAGCTCCGCCGTTGAGCAAGGCGTACAGCATGTAATCGTCGCCGTTCACCACACGCTCCATCATCCATGGTTCAATAACGCAATCATGGTAGACAAGGTTATACAGCGGCACCGGCACACCTTGGCGCGGCTCGTTGGGTGAGCGCATCTGGAAGTCGTATGGTGCGTAATGGCAGAATATCAGGCTTGGCACTGCCCAGTCCGATACCTCTTCGGACGAGGAGAGGATGCCGTGCGAGAGCAGATATTCGAAGCATTCGGCGCGGCGGTCAAAGCATTCGCGGCGGGTCATGCGGTGTTCGGGGTTCGAGCATTCGTCGCCTTCGTTGCAGGTGAAAACATCCAAGTATGCACAGTCGAGCTTGATGCCATGCGCGGCAATCTGGGTGAAATTGCGGCGTACGTAGTCCGGTGCGAGCTCGGCGCACAGGTAGGTCTGGTGGCCGCCCGCCCAGCGTGCGTGTTCGGGCATCGTGCCGTCTGCCAGCCGAATCGCATTGTTGGCATCAAAGGTTTGCGCGGTGAAGTAGTAATCGCGGTACTGGTCGTGCGTGCCGAAGATATCACCTTGCTCATGACAGGCATCGACCAACGATTTCATGCCTTCCCAGCCGCCCGCTTCCTGGCAGGCCGGCAGATAGTCGGGGTGTGCGTTGTCGTATCCGGGCTGCGCCCAACCATCCAAGTGCATGTACAGTCGGCCTGCACCCATGCCGTGCAGTGTGCGCATCTGCTTCTCGCGCTGCGCAAAGGTGACCAATGAATCGTTCTTTTCGGGATGGTCCTTGTCATAGTAGAACGAGTCGGGCTGCACTTTGGTTTTGATGCCGACGTGCACCCATGAACGACCAATCAGGTCACGCACGGAGGGATTGCGCGCCGCCTTTTCGGCGAGCGTACGCAAGCGACCTCGTTCGTTGACGTACGAACGATAGGCCTTGCACACCGCCGTGTGATCGGCGTGGTCGAGGAACTGGTAGCGTACCACGCGGCGATAATTCATTGTGCCGAGGCTTGGCTCAAACCAAGTATTGATATGGGTGTACGGACCATTGCTGGGATGGTCGATGCCGTAACCGGCATTCCATGGGGTTTCGCAGATGGCGATATACCCGTGTCCGCCTGCACGAAGCTGCGCGAACCACGGCATGTAACCGCCAGCCGTTTCGAAGCGGCCGTCGAAGGCGATATCTTTGGTGCTCACGGCGGTAGGCCATGTGTTGGGGATCATCACACCTTGCTCATGGGTGATGAGTGTCGTGTCATGGTCGTCGGCGCAATCGAAGTCCATGGCTGCGGGCCACGTCACATTAGTGATGTTCAGGCCTTGCTCATTGAGCGGAATCCATTCGAAGAGCACATCGCCTGAGGCACGCTCCACCCATACATAGGTTTCAAAGGAGTATGCGCTGTGCCCAAAGCCGGTGAAGATGCTGCGAATGCCGGTTCCCGTGCCGGTTTCACGCTGCTCATGGGTGATGGAAGTGGCATCTGCGAACGCGAAGGTGCCTTGCGCGCATTGCAGGGTCGGCTTGAAATCAGCGCAGGTATTCCATTCGGCACCGTCGCGCGTAAAAGCGAACTGCATTGTTCGTTCATCGAATCGCACGGTAGTGCCGGATACGGTGAATTCCATAGTTAATGTGCTCCTGTATGTTCTCGATTGCTCCCGATTATGGGAACTCGCTCATATAACAAGATTAGGGGTGGTCTGCTGTTTGAGACCACCCCCAGTCGGCTTTGCCGACAGCCCCGCCAGCGGGGGCCAACAGAGGTCAGATTGGCTCAGCCCATGGTAATCGGTCGGCAACCCGACCTATAGCAAGGCCAACTCTTTCCAGCAAAGTCGCGCTTACTGCTTCTTGGTCAGTGCGGTGAACACTGGGCCGCCACCGTAATCGAATTCTACGCCGGAGACTGCAGAGGTGCTGACTGCGGTGGCATTCTGGTTCCACAACGGGATAGCCGGAAGGTCCTGCAGCAGAATCTCCTCACCTTGCTGATAATACTTGTCGGCTTCCTCGGTGGACGAGGCGGAAAGAGCCTTGTCCATCATGGCATCGAACGCGGGGTTCTTGTAGTTGCCGCTGTTGCCGCCCTTGCCATCGGCCGAGCTGGAATCGTACAGCTGCACAAGGTAGTTGTCTGCGGACGGGTAATCCGGGCCCCAACCACTGCGGTATGCGGAGGTCATCTTGCCCGAATCCACATTGGACAGGAACTCGTCGGAAGTGGACATCGGGATGCTCTTGGCATCGATATCCAGCGTGTTCTTGATGTAGTTGCAGATTGCCTCAACCCAGTTCTTCGCAGTGCCATCAGCATTGTATGCAATGCCGAACTCACCGCTCCACGGGGAGATGGCGTTGGCCTTGGCCCACAGTTCCTTAGCCTTCTTCGGGTTGTACTTCAGCACTTCATTGCCCTTAAGGTTCTTGGAGTAGGCGCTGATTGGCGCTGCAATGAAGTCAACGGCCGGCGTGGACGTGTTGTTGAAGATCTTCTCGGCGATGGTTTTGCGATCGATGGACATGGAAATGGCCTGACGACGCAGATTGCCTTCCTCATTCTGGCCGAAGTGGTCAAGCCATTCCGGAATGGTGAAGGAGAGGGTGTTGCCACCGGGCTGATTGTAAGCCTTGATTGACTTATCGGACTGGAAGGTCTTCAGTGCGGTGGATGGGATGGCGTGAGTGAAGTCCAGGTTGTCGCCGCGCAAATCAGCGTAGGCGGAGTCCGGAGATGTGTAAATCATGAAGTCAAGGCCATCGTTCTTGGCCACGCGATTGCCCTTGTAGTCAGGGTTCTTGACCATCTTGATGCTGCGGTTATGGCTCCAGGAAACAAACTTGTATGGGCCGTTGCCAACCGGGTTCTCACCGAACTTCTTCGGATCCTTGAACGCGGATTCCGGAAGCGGCATGTACGCGTGGCTGCCGGACTTGACCGGAAATGCGGAATCAGGCTGGCTGAGCTTCACATCGATGGTGTAATCGTCCACAACCTTCAGACCGGAGAGCGTTGCGCTCGGGTCAACATCCGACTTCTGCAAATCGTCATAACCCTGAATGGTGCTGAAGAAGCTGGCGCTACCCTGCTTGTTGGCACTGTTGGCGGTGTAGTTCCAGGCATCAACGAATGAATGAGCGGTGACCGGCGTGCCGTCGGTGAACTTCCATCCCTTCTTAATCTTGATGACGTAATGCGTGGCATTGTCGCTGGAGGTGATGCTCTCAGCCACCTCGTTGTGAATGCCGCCCTTGGTATCATAAGTAACCAAGCCTGCAAACAGCTGATCGACGACCTTGCCGCCGCCTGCCTCGGTCACAGCGCCTGGGAACAGCGGGTGTGCCGGTTCGCTGCCGTAGACGGAAATGATATTGGAGCCTGACGTGCTGCTGGCATTGCTGAATGAACCAGTCGATCCGCAACCGCTGAGCAGCATGACAATTGCCGCACCGGCCGCGACCAGTGAAGTGACATGACGTGTGTTCATGAATCTCTCCCATATATTTTGGCGTCGTCTTTTTGGCGACGAAAGACACCATAGGAGCTTCATGTTAACCATGTATGCAAGATTCTCGAAGTATAGACATTACAAGTATTTTTGGAATAATTAATCAGTTTCTACATCCTCGGGGACGCGACTACGGAGAATTTGCGAGGACGTTACACGAATGATGACGGTACTCACAACGACGGCTAACGACATTTTCAGAACCAAGTCACTGAAGTTGGCTACATCCGAACAAGTAAGACCACCTTTGTAAGGAGAAATCGCAAACACTGTCCATTCATATGAGTTGCAATGAAGCGCAAAAGGTTCATGCAATGTAATCTATTAAGTATCAACATATTTCTTGAAGACTTCTCCAACGACAACGTTGTCGTCCACGTTCGGTTCGAACTGACGATATTCGTGACCACAATCAGCCGACGCTTTCTCCCCCTGAAAGGGATTATCATGAGAACCGCCAAAAAAGCCACCATTGTCGCTCCATGCAATGTCCAAGTGCTCGCTTCTGGAAGCGCAATCGTGCCCAGTGCGAACGTATGGGGTTACCGATATTGGGAAAGCTAGGCCATTATGAACACTCGACTGGCAACAAAAACAAAGGCCGCAATCATCGCTGCCGCGATCAGCCTATTGGCTCTTGCCGTCGGCCTCATATGGATGATGACTCCACATGGCAGTAGCAATGATTCTGCGGCTTCGAAGCAACCTGCTAAGGCACCCGTTTCCGAGCATGTTCTCGACAAACGCTCCGTGACAAAACTCGATAACGCCGTACAGGATGCCGTAGAGCTCAATCGCGAATCGTTTCGCGCGTCGTTCAACGCACGTCCCAGCTATCAGACTGATGAGACCGGTAAACGAAAAACCATGTCCATTCTTGATACTGACAGTTCACCATGGGATGCCGGCACCTACCAGCTCACGGTGTACTGCATGGGCAGCGGGACGCTCAACGCGTCATTCTCCATCGGAGAACAGTACGAGGATCGCACCGTCTCCTGTACGGATGACATTGCGCAAGAAACACTGACCATACGAACGGAAGGCGCCTCTGAGGGTCAGGTCAGCATCGCGCCATCCGAAGATTCAGTAAGCGAAATCGCCTACTGGATTAATCATCCCAACAACTAGCACAGATTCTTAATCTGTACCGATTGGTGAAGATTCCACATCCCTGAAATCTCGTCAATAGAAAGATTCCTTCGGAGAGGACTCACCCAGCAAGAAGAGTGAGTATATCATGTGGACGGTGCACATAGCCGCCCACATGATATACGGATATTGCAGTGTTTGGTATGAGCGCCTTCCAACTCTCCTATACCACCGAGCAACTCTTCGTCGCCGGTATGCTGGCACTCATACGCAAGGAAGCACCGACACAAGAGTACGTGCACATCATTGGCAGGGTCTTGGCAACAAACATCTGATGCAATGGCGGGAACACTCGTTGTCGTTTGAGCGCATGATGCTTACCGACACCGAATTGTCAGTGCTGGGCACTAACGAGTTGAAACGCAATCTTGCCGGATGGTGCTTAGAGGGCATTATCGACTTAGCTTCTGGCTTATGCCAGAAGCTAAGTCGAAGGGGGATCCGCTGCTAAATAGAAAACGGCCCCTCAAATGAGGGGCCATGAGGACTATCTAGTGTTGTATGTAAGTTTCCTCGTGAAAGGGAACCACAACGGAGAGATTCAGCGAGGCAGCATCATCGGACGCTGGCTGGCCTTGATCGGAGCCGGCAGCTCACTGGTCTGCTCGCTGGAGAGGTACTCGTCCACGGCTGCGGCGCAGGAGCGGCCTTCGGCGATGGCCCAGACCACGAGGCTCTGACCACGGCCGGCATCGCCGCACACGAACACGCCATCCTGGGAGGTGGCGAACTTGTCGTTGCGGGCGATGTTGCCACGCTTGTCGAGTTCGACGGGCAGCTGGTCGAGGATGGTCTCGGTGTCCGGGTGCAGGAAGCCCACGGAGATGAGGACCAGATCGGCCGGCAGCACGCGCTCGGTACCGGGCTGTCGGGTAAAGGGGCCGTTCTCGCCGGGGGCCACAGAGACAACCTTCAGGCCGGTGACGTGACCGTGTTCATCGGCCACGAAGCCTTCGGCGGTGGTCGAGTTGTCGATGGTGACCTTGGCCTTCTCCTCTTCGGTGCCTTCGAAGTTCACCGAGTCGGTCGAGTAGATGTACTCGCCACCCTCTTCCATGGAGGAAGTCTTCTGGTAGGTGCGGGCGAAAGTCGGCCACGGGCTGTTGTCCGGGCGTGAAGACGGCTCTTTCGGCATAATCTGCAGCACGGTGACGTCTTTCGCGCCTTGGCGGATGGAGGTGCCGAGGCAGTCGGAACCGGTGTCGCCACCGCCGATGACCACCACGTGCTTGTCCTTGGCGGTGATGTCGTGCACCGGCTTGACGCCGAAGATACGGCGCGTGGCGTCGGGCAGGAAGTCGAGGGCGAAGTGGATGCCGTCGAGCTCGCGGCCCGGAATCTTCATATCGCGCGGCACGCGGGAGCCGATGGCCACTACGACGGCGTCGTAACGGTCACGCAGGTCATCCCACGTGATGTCCTTGCCGATTTCCACGTTGGTGCGGAAGCGGGTGCCTTCGGCCTCCATCTGCTTGACACGGCGGTCGATCAGACCCTTCTCAAGCTTGAAGTTCGGGATGCCGTAACGCATCAGACCACCGATGGCGTCGTCCTTCTCGTAGACGACGACGGTGTGGCCGGCGCGGGTGAGCTGCTGTGCGGCGGCAAGGCCGGCAGGGCCAGAGCCGACGACGGCGACCGTCTGGTCGGTCAGACGCTGCGGCGGCAGCGGCTTGACGTAGTCCAAATCCCATGCCTGGTCGATGATGGTCTGCTCGTCAAGCTTGATCATGGTCGGCGGCTGGTGGATGCCGAGCACGCAGGCCTGCTCGCACAGGGCCGGGCAGATGCGGCCGGTGACTTCGGGGAAGTTGTTGGTCATGGACAGACGGTTGTAGGCGTCTTCCCACTTGCCCTGACGGACCAAGTCGTTCCACTCGGGAATCAGGTTACCCAGCGGGCATCCGGTCATGCAGAACGGGGTGCCACAATCCATGCAGCGGGCCGCCTGCGTTTGGGTCCACGGTTGCAGGCCGGTTTCGGCGTGAACGTCGAACCAGTCCTTGATACGCTCCTCAACGGGGCGTTCAGCCAACTCTCGGCGGGTACGGACCTTCAGGAATCCTCTCGGGTCGCCCATGTCAGCGCGCTCCTTCCATAACCTGCTCGTACACCTTTTCCCAGGCGCCGGGCGCATTGAAATCTACATTGTTGGCCTTGGCTTCTTCCATGGCCTTCGTCATGGCCACGAACTGCTTCGGCACTACGTGCGTGAACCGCTTGACGGTTTCGTTCCAGTCCTCCAGCAGGGCCGCAGCGAACTGGGAACCGGTCTCTTCGGCATGCTGCTTGACCAGTGCGTACACCAGCTTGGAGGTTTCGGCATCAAGCGACTTGAAGAGCAGTGCACCGGACTTGATGGCACCCGGGTTGACCTTCTTCATATCAAGGTCAAGCACATAAGTGTTACCGCCGGAGAAGCCTGCACCGAAGTTGCGTCCGGTGGGGCCGAGCACCACAACAGTGCCGCCGGTCATGTACTCGCAGCCGTGGTCGCCCACGCCTTCGACCACGAACGTGGCACCGCCGTTACGAACGCCGAAACGTTCGCCGGCGCGACCGGCTACGAACATCTGGCCGGAAGTGGCGCCGAAACCGGTGACATTGCCGGCGATGACGTTGCTGTGCTTGTCGAAGGTGACGGTGTCTTCCGGGCGCACGATCATGCGACCGCCGGACAGGCCCTTGCCGGCGTAGTCGTTGACTTCACCGTAGATGCGCATGGTCTCGCCGCGCGGGATGAACGCACCGATGGACTGGCCTCCGGAACCGTGCAGGGTCATGTCGATGGTGTCGTCCGGCAGACCTTCCTCGCCGTAACGGCGGGTGATCTCGTAGCCGACCATGGTGCCGACCGTACGGTTGACGTTGCGAATCGGCATTTCGATGCGCACGGGTTCCTTGTGTTCGAGGGCCGGCTGGGCAAGTTCGATGAGCTTGTTGTCCAGCGCCTTCTCCAGCTCGTGGTTCTGCTCGATGGTCTGGTGCAGGATCGTGCCGGGTACCGGGCCGGCCTGCTTGAGCACGTTGGTCAGGTCGATGCCGCCGGACTTCCAGCGCTTGATGGCCTCGTCCTGATCCAAACACTCAACGTGGCCGATGGCCTCCTCAAGAGTCCTGAAGCCGAGCTGGGCGAGGATCTCGCGCACCTCCTCAGCGATGAACATGAAGAAGTTGACCACGTACTCGGGCTTGCCCTTAAAGCGGGCGCGCAGCTCAGGATCCTGGGTGGCAATGCCCTGCGGGCAGGTGTTCTTCTGGCAGGCGCGCATCATGACGCAGCCTTCCACGATCAGGGCCGCAGTAGCGAAGCCGAATTCCTCGGCACCAAGCAGGGCGGCGATGACCACGTCACGACCGGTCTTGAGCTCGCCGTCGCACTGTACGACGATGCGGGAGCGCAGGCCGTTCAGGATCAGCGTCTGCTGGGTTTCGGACAGGCCGATCTCCCACGGGGTGCCGGCGTGCTTGATGGCGTTGAGCGGGGCTGCACCCGTACCGCCGTCATAGCCGGAGATAAGCACCACGTCGGCATGGCACTTGGCCACACCGGCCGCGATGGTGCCGACGCCGAACTCGGAAACGAGCTTGACGTGGATACGTGCCTTCGGGTTGGCCATCTTCGCATCGTTGATCAGCTGCTTCAGATCCTCGATGGAGTAGATGTCGTGGTGCGGCGGCGGGGAGATAAGCTCCACGCCCGGGGTGGCGTGACGGACCTTGGCGATCCACGGCGGGACCTTGGCACCGGGCAGGTGGCCACCCTCACCGGGCTTGGCGCCCTGGGCGAGCTTGATCTGCAGGTCGGTGGCGTGCACGAGGTAATCGGAGGTCACGCCGAAGCGAGCGGACGCGATCTGCTTGATGCGGCTGTAGCGCTGCGGGTCGTTGATACGATCGTCGGATTCGCCGCCCTCACCGGAGTTGGAGCGTGCGCCAATCGAGTTCATGGCGATGGCGAGCGTCTCGTGTGCTTCCTGCGAGATGGAGCCGTAGCTCATGGCACCGGTGGAGAAGCGCTTGACGATCTCGGAGGCCGGCTCGACTTCGGCGATGTCGATGGGCTTGCGGTTGGTGTTGAACTTCATCAGGCCACGCAGGGTCATGAGTCGGTTCGACGTGTCGTTGATGTGGTGCGAATACTTCTTGAACATCTGGTAGTCGCCACGCTGGGTGGACTGCTGAAGCAGGAAGATGGCCTCGGGATCGTTGAGGTGGTCCTCGCCGGTGCGACGCCACTTGTAGTCGCCGCCGGTGCGCAGGTTGCGGTGCGGGGACGCGCTCCACTGGTTCGGGTAGGCCACGCGGTGGCGGATGGCCACTTCTTCGGCGATTTCTTCAAGGCTCACGCCGCCCACACGGGAGGTGGTGCCGGTGAAGTATTCGTCGATGACTTCTTGGCTCAGGCCCACAGCCTCGAACAGCTGCGCGCCACGGTAGCTCATGATGGTGGAGACGCCCATCTTGGACATGATCTTGAGCACGCCGGTGGAGAGGGCCTTGGTGAGGTTCTTCACGGCGGTGTCCGCGTCGACCTTGAGGTAGCCGTTGCGGGCCAGATCTTCCACGGATTCGAATGCCAGGTACGGGTTCACGCAGGCGGCGCCATAGGCGATGAGGAGCGCGACATGGTGAATCTCGCGCACGTCACCGGCCTCGACGGCCATGGAAATCTGTGTACGGGTGTGGCGGCGCAGCAGGTGGTGCTGCACGGCGGAAGTCAGCAGCAGGGACGGGATCGGACCCCACGTATGGTTGGACTCACGGTCGGAGAGCACGATGAAGTTCTTGCCGTTGGCGATGGCCTCGTCGATTTCGGCGAAGATCTCGTCAAGTCGCTCTTCGAGGGCCTTGCCGCCGCCGGCGACCTGGTAGAGGCCCTTGACCACGTACGGGCGGTAGTAGCCGCCGAGGATGCGGGCCTTGTCAAGGCGCTTGAGCTGGGCCATCTCATCAGAGTTGACCACGGGCAGCGGGATGAGGATCTTCTTGGCGTGCAGCTCGGAATCGGCCAGCAGGTTCGGCTCGGGGCCGATGGCGGATTCGAGCGAGGTGACGATCTCCTCACGCTCCCAGTCCAGCGGCGGGTTGGTGACCTGCGCGAACTTCTGGGTGAAGTAGTCGAACAGCATGCGGCTGCGGCTGGAAAGCGCAGGCATAGGCGCATCGTTACCCATGGAACCGAGCGGTTCCTTGCCGGTGTTGGCCATCGGCGTGAGCAGGAGCTTCAGATCCTCTTCGGTGTAGCCGAAGGCGCGCTGACGGCGCTGGACGGACTGGCCGGAGTGGCTGACGTGCTCGCGGCGGGGCAGGTCGCTCATTTCAACGGAGTTGCCTTCCACCCACTTGCGGTACGGGTGCTGGGCAGCGAGGTTCCTCTTGACCTCTTCATCGGGAATGATGCGGCCTTCGGCGGTGTCGACCAGGAACATCTCGCCGGGCTCAAGACGGCCCTTGGACACGATGTGTTCCTGCGCGATCTCCGGCAGAACGCCGGCCTCGGAGGCCAGAACGATGTAGCCGTCATCGGTGAGCTGCCAGCGGCCGGGACGGAAGCCGTTGCGGTCGAGCAGGGCGCCGACCTGGGTGCCGTCGGTGAAGACGATGTCGGCCGGGCCATCCCACGGCTCGATAAGCGTGTTGTTGTACTCGTAGAAGGCGCGCACGTCCGGATCGAGATCCGGGTTCTTCTCCCAAGCCGGCGGCAGCATCATGCAGATGGCGTGCGGCAGGGAGCGGCCGGCGAGGTGCAGCAGTTCGAGGCACTCGTCGAAGGTGCCGGAATCGGAGTAGCCCGGGGTGGTGATCGGCAGCAGCGGCTCGAATTCACCGAGCAGTTCGCTGCTCAGGCGGCCTTCACGGGCGGAGAGCCAGTTGCGGTTGCCCTGGATGGTGTTGATCTCGCCATTGTGGGCCAGCAGACGGAACGGCTGGGCCAGCGGCCAGCTCGGGAAGGTGTTGGTGGAGAAGCGGGAGTGGACGATGGCGATGGTGGCCTTCATGCGCTCGTCGTTCAGATCCTCGAAGAAGTGGGTGAGCTGCATGGTGGTGAGCATGCCCTTGTACGTGATGGTACGGGCGGACAGGGATGCGAAGTAGACGCCCACCTCATGCTCGACGCGCTTGCGGATGCGGAAGGTCTTGCGATCCAAGTCCACGCCGGCCAGAGCACCGTCCGGAGAGGCGACCACGAGAGTCTTGAATCCTGGCATGGCGGCAAGGGCCTGCAGGCCAAGGCCGTCCGGGTTGGTGGGCACCACGCGCCATGCGAGGACTTCGAGTCCCTCCTCGCGCACGATCTTGGCAATGGCCTGTTCCTGCTGACCGGAGGTTTCGATGTCGCGGTCAAGGAAGGCGATGCCTGCTGCATAGTGACCGGCTTCCGGCAGTTCGGCGGGCACGGTGGCACGCATGAACTCATCCGGCATGCTCATCAGAATGCCGGCGCCGTCACCTGTGTTCTCCTCGGCACCCACGGCACCACGGTGATCAAGGTTGACCAGCACCTCAATGGCGTCGGTGACGATCTTGCGCTCAGGACGCTTGTTCAAAGTGGTGACCATACCCACACCACAGGCGTCATGCTCGTTGGCGGGATCATACATACCGTCCGGAGCGTGGACCGTGAGATCGAGCGGGGCTTTGAATGTCACCGAAATCACCTCAATTGGTTGTGGGCACGTAAGAAAATCATGCCTCTTCGTTCATTGCTGTTGACACAGTACCGTTGCTCCATGTCATTTACGTTTCATGTGTCCATATACCGAGTCGCCATAAAAGTCAATAGTGATTCTCAAGCAATTTTTTTATGGCCAGTTATGGGGGTATTTCGAACTTTTTCGCTCGAAATGTCTATTTGACCACACGAAAATACGATACGGAAACGTCCGTATCGTGAAATGCTGCGTTGGGTGATGTTACGGATTGGCGGCTGTGGACCACCCTCAGTCATGCTTCGCATGACAGCTCCCGCCAGCGGGGAGCATGAGAACTGTGCATGTCTGACACCATAGCGATCGGCGCGCTCCGCGAACTCACCGAACGTGGCATCCACGTGCCCGACGACGTACGGCTCATGGGATTCGACGGCATCCCCTTCTCCGCCTGCGCCAACCCACCCATCAGCACTGTGGCGATGGACGTCCCCGCAATGGCGCGTACGGTTATCGATCGCATGGTGGCGCCGATCGAGTCGACCCTACGGCATGAGCGGCCCGATGACATCACCCATGACCATATCCAGTTCCAGGTGATGCCACGCACGTCGACTCTGGCCGCCTGATACCGGCCGGCACCCTTATGAGTGCCGGCCTTCATCCTTGAAAATATGGGTCTATGCCACGTACAGCGCGGCGGGATACGTAAGATACGAAATCTCATCGAGCTGATCGACCGTCACATATCCGGCTGGCGCGTTGAGCACGTCCGGAATGCGGTTGACGATTGTGGCGCACGTATGTTCGACGGTCGCCGGCTTGACCACGTGGAACTCCACGTCCGGTTCACCCTCGATCTTCCAATCGCACATATCGCCATCATCCGGCCCGTACACCTTGCCGATACAGGCAGTTTCCAACGTGATGCCCTGATTAGTTTCGGTGGTTACCACGGCGGACATGCCGATGCATTTGCCGACCGGAATCATCTCGCCCATCGTTTCGGAATACACGTCGACATCGCTGAAATACGGCACACTGGCCTGGGTCTGCGATGTGATGGTAAGCCCAAGCTTCTGGGCCAGCGCTTCATTGGAATTCCATACATACGAGGGCACCACGGTTTCGGGATGCGCAAGCTCGGCCTCGAACTCCTCGGCGGTCAGACCGCAGCCGTGCGCTTTGGCCAAAGCCAGGCCGTAATCCTCGACGTTGTAGCTCACCGCACCGGTGATCTTCTTGATGCTGTGGCATCCGGCGGCGACGGTGGAGACCATGTTCACCCAGTAGATGTCCTGCATGCCGGAGCCGACCATGGTGGCACCGGCTTCCTTGGCGATGATGTCGAGACGGTTCGTGGTGGCCGGATCGGTGGTCCACGGGTAGATGCATTCCTCGCAGGTGGTGATCACGCTGATGCCGCGGGCCAAGCACTGCTCGCACATGGTGGCGATTTCGTTCTCGAAGCTGAATAGCGTGACTACCGCGATATCCGCGTCGCACTCGTTGAGTACAGCCTCGGCATCGGCGCGAATCGGCACATTGATGGGGCCGATGCCTGCAAACACACCGGCATCCATGCCCACGACTTCCGGATTCACGTCAATGGCACCAACGATTTGAATGCCTTTCTCGTGCATATAGCGAATCGTGTACTTCGCCATTTTGCCGCAGCCGTATTGAATGGCTTTGATTGGTTGCATACCGCATACTCCTTTGCAACAGTGCATATTGGCCATTGGAGAAGTCTCACCGTCGAGACCAAGCCAATAGCCTTTACTCTACCGACATCAGGCTGGGCATTCACTGATATCGGCGGCACTGGAGTGTCGGGGAGAGTCGGTGTAGCGGTACCACTACCGAGCAGAAGGGCTGGGGCCAGTACGAGACCTCCCGCGAATCACGGCATCTCGCTGATTTTCTGCCCGCCGGGCAGGGGCCCATGCCCATCGGCGTATGCGCCGCTGATCTGGCCGAATCCAACGACCCGAGAGAACGACGCGCAGGGCTCGAAACCCTTACAGAACTCATCACGGCATACAACAAGGAAAATGGACAATGATTCCCCGCATTGCAATCCCCAGCGGCGCTCATCCGTGGAATATCGTATACATGGTGGCCGAGCGCATTACCAAATCATGACTGCTCACCGGCGGTCTCATGGTGCAGTTGCACGCCATCATGGGCGGTCTCGACGTGCGTCCCACTCCGACGCGGATCTGCTTGGCGCGTTGATTCTTAAGAGCGCCACATACCAAGCAGACCATGCCGGATATGGAGATAGACATCTGTACGATGCCGCAATGCCCGCATCCCTCATCAGCGACCCTGACGCCGAAACTTAACGACTACATAGCCACACGGATCGCAGACGTATCAAGCTCCCGTACGACATGCTCACCGATGAATCACCTTACCGGAACAACCTTGACGAACAACATCGCAGAACAGGACTCGATGCCATAGAGACACTGGCCGATTGGTAGCCGCTCTACCGAACCCGGCTGTGGCGGATACCAGTCAGACCAATCCCGCCTACAACCTACTTCCGGTTACGTAGGGCGTGGAGCATGGCGACGAACACGATAACAATGACCACGGCCACGATCGCGCAGATGAGTTTGCCGGGGATGCGTTCGTCGCGGACCGATTGCATCGCGGCGTCTGCCGCTGAGATAGTGCCCGAGGTCTGGTGCTGAGTCTTCAGAGTTGCCGATTGTTCAAAAGTCATACTCTAACGATAATGCTACGGAAAGCGGTTACCATAAAGCGTGCTCACAGTCGCCCGTCATGCGGACTTTTCGAAAACTGTTGATAAATAGCCATTTTCCGCAAAAGCCCTTGCAAAACACTATGATTTAGAATATCTATTTTTATGACGTAAACCATATTACAAACTACTTAAGGTAAGCGCTTACAGTTCGGCATGAGAGACTCCTCACCACGATATGGATGCGCTACAGTCACTATCGATTGATACGCACGTCCCCATCGACTACGCGATTTCGCCGTCGCCGTACGCGCGTTCGGAGGCTCGCAGACACGGCTTGCCTTGCACCACCTCGACCTGCGAGGGCGGCGCGTCATCGCCGGCGCGCTTGGCCTGGATCTGTTCGAACAGCATTCGGAAGGATCGCTCCCCCATGTCCAGGAAGTTCTGGGTGTAACTGGTCAGTGCCGGATTCCACATGGCACCGAAGTTGCGGTCGTCAAAGCCTACGACGCTCACGTCAGCAGGCACGCGGCGACCAACCTCCCTTAGACCCCGGATCACAGCGATGGCGGTCTCGTCGTTGCCGGCGAAAATCGCAGTCACATCACCACGACGGCCCAAGGTGCGCCCAGCCTTGACCGACTCCTCCAAATCATCGTCGGGCACGATGATTGGGTCAGGTGCCGTGACGCCGCGCTCCTTGAGCGCGTCACGCCACCCATTGGTGCGGGTGTTATCGGTCGGACCTTCCGGACGCCCCACATGGAACACGGTGCGATGGCCGAGATCCAGCAGATGCATGGTCATCCAACGGCCGCCATCCCTTTCGGCGTTGATGACCTGGTATTCACCGTCGCCGAAGCTGCCACCCACCACGACCATCGGCATATCTTTGGGAATGTATTCCAGTGCGGCAATGCCGGCCCGGTCGTACTCGTAGACGATCACGCCCGCCGGCCTGATCGACAAACCCATGCGCACGCGAGCCTTGACGGAGTCCATGTCGGACTCGTCCAAAGAAACAATATTGAGCAGGAACCGACGTTTACGGGCGGCGGCCTCCACCCCATGGTTCGTTTCGGACGTGGAGAAGGCGGAAGGATTGGCCGCGAACACCACCACGGAGTCCATCTCCCGGTTCGACAGAGCGCGCGCCACAATGCTCGGCTCGTAGCCCAGCTCCTTGATGGCCTTGGCGATGCGTTCACGCTTGTCTTCGGTGACATTGACGGTGCCGTTGAGATACCGGGAGACGGTCGGTGCCGAGACTCCGGCCAGTTTGGCCACGTCCTTGATCACCGGCCGGGTGCGGCCCGCACTTCTCGCCATCCTTGTCTCCCCTGTTGTTGTCAGTTGTTGTTATTGCGTATGTTAGAGAACCGGCATCACTATGACAGCCATCCAGTCACACCCATATCCGTTCAGCCGCGCTCCGACTTCGGTTCTCCGTTTTTGCCGCGATTCATTGTAGTTCATGACGGGGAACCTATACCCAAATCGATAACTTCGTGAAAACCGTACGCTGAGTTGCGGTGAGTGTACGGTTTCCGCGAAATCATCCCTAATTTCGTGAAGAACGTACACTGAATCGTCGTCAACGTACGGTTTTCACGAAATGGGGCCTCATCTCGTGAAGAACGTACACTGAGTCATTCTGAGCGTACGGTTTTCACGAAATGGCAGCTGATTTCGTGAAGAACGTACGCTGAAGATGCCCCCGGTGTCACTGATGACTGTTTTCGGTATGGAAGGCGGCGCAGCAAGGTGTCCTAGGCTAATATCGCCTCCGACAAGACCGTCGGCAAAGCCGTCGACGTCGATTCAAGTTATCCACAGCAACAATTCGCGTGACATAGTATCCACATTTGCCGGTTGAGCTTGTGCAACGATCAAAATCACCCTTAGCGTCGAGATATGAAAGAACACAAGGAAGTTTCTGCACTGCTGCAGCAGGCGAAGCAGGAGCGTCGCTGCTGCTATGGCACCAGTGATGCGCAACGGCGCGCCCTGAAACGTCGCCTGCATGCCGGGGAGCTGGTGTCACCGTATAAGAACCTGTACGCCGACCGAACACTTTGGAACACCATGACCAGAGAGCAACAGTCATTGCAGGTCATACGCGCGTTGTCCGCAATCCACCCTCAGTGGGTATTTGCGGGGTTGAGTGCGGCGTGCGTATACGGACTGCAGCACAACTATTCCCTGCACGACGGCACAGTGCACATCGCCTCGAAGTCCGGCATCGGCGGCGGAGACGAGGCGCGTCTCAACCGCATCTATATCAATCGGATTCCGACGCGGAAGCATAACGGCATTCTCTTGACGACTCCGGCGCGAACGCTGCTCGACTGCGCGGCATTCCCATTCCCACAGGCGCTGCCCATATACGATTCGGCTCTGAGAAAGTCCCTGACGACCATCGAAGAGGTGCAGTCGCTGATGATTCAAAGCGTCTGCGACGAGGTCTCCGTGACCAAGCTGCTGAAGTACGCGGATCCCCTGAGCGAAAACGGCGGCGAATCATTGATGCGTGGCCAGATCACCGAATTGTCTTTCGGCATCCCCCTGCTGCAGGTGCAGTTCATGAATCCCGACAATCCCGCAATGTCATATCGCGTCGATTTCTGTTGGAAGCTCGCAGACGGCCGCATCATCGTGGCAGAATACGACGGCATGGCCAAATACGCCGACATCAGCAACAAGAATCGCGCAAGCCTCCAGGCGAAAATGGAGTACGACCGCAGACGTGATCGGCATCTCCGGGAACAGGGCGTCACCGAAATCGTCCATGTGTTCTATGAGGATCTGCTACGCCCCATCAATCTTGAGACCAAGCTGCTCAAGGCCGGTGTGCCCAAAATCCGGTGAAGATAGGCCCCATTTCGTGAAAACCGTACGCTTACGACGACTCAGCGTACGTTCTTCACGAGATGAGGCCCCATTTCGTGAAAACCGTACGCTTACGACGACTCAGCGTACGATTTCCGCGACATGAGGCCATACCTCGTGAAAACCGTACGCTCAGAACAAGGCCGTCAGAAGGTCGACTAGACAACCTCTTAACTACCGAATGGTATCTAAAGAACGGCGATATTCCGCCAGAAACGCCGAGAGCGGAATAGTCCCCTTGCGTTTGTCATCGGACTGCGTTATTCTGAAACCGGTTTCAGAAAGAAGCCGATAAACAAAACTCAAAGCCCCAAGGTTTTGACCAACGAAAGGAAACATGATGTCTCTCAAGGATTCCATGATTCGCGGTCTGGCTGTGTACGGCCTGAGCTCCATGAGCCAGTGCGGTCGCGCCAACAGCAGCACGCTCGTCGACCTGATCAACAAAGCCAACAAGAACGCTCGCTGAGCCATCGGCTCCGGTCCGGCAATCCAATCAGATTAGCCACGGACCCCATAACAACAAAGCTTAAACAACAATCGCAAAGCCGCTCACGGCGATGCGCAAACGAAAGGTAATGATTATGTCTCTCAAGGATTCCATGATTCGCGGTCTCGCCCTCTCCGGTATGGATGCCATCGCCCGCGCCGGCTACGCCGACTCCAAGATGTTCGCCGACATCATCAACGCCGCCAACAAGGACGCTCGCTGAATCTAGCGAACAATCCCGTTCATGAGATTGCATGACACATACGAAGGCAATCCCCCTCAGGCCGCAATCGGCCGGCACACCACAATAATTGAATAACGCAATAATTCAACACAGTAAAACTGAACAATAACCGGGACAACGGGGTCCATATATTCTTTCTTTTCCCATCGTGCGTACGCCGCGCCAGCACAGGTTCACATACGATGCACACGGCCGCCAATACACGATGCGTCATCATCAACGCCCTCACCGCATCATGAGATACTCCCCCGTCCGTTGTCCACACTGTTGCCTCTACAATGCCTGTGATGCACGCCGAACGGCATCCTGCACAGTGACTGAAGAACGAAACACCAAGGGACGGAAATGGATAACGAACTCTTCGAAAAGGCGCCGATTCCGAAGGCGTATTTCTCGCTGGCGATGCCCGTGGTGCTCAGCATGCTGGTCACCTTGGTGTACAACATGGTCGACACCTATTTCATCGCGCATACGGGAAACACCGATATGGTGGCGGGCGTCTCCCTCACCGCGCCAGTGTTCACCGTGATGATCGCCCTCGGCGACATCTTCGGCCTCGGCAGCAGTTCGGTCATCTCGCGCTTGTTCGGCCAACACCGGTTCGCCGACGGCAAGCGACTCAGCGCGTTCTGCTTCTATGCCGCCATCGCCACCGGCCTGCTGATTCTGGTGCTGGGCCTGGCGTTCCGCGACCCGATGCTCGCGCTGCTCGGCGCCACTGACGACACTTGGCAGTATGCCTCCGACTTCTACACGCTGATTATCGTCGGCTCGCCGTTCATCATCGTGTCGATGACGCCGTCCAACCTGCTGCGCACCGAAGGCCACGCCGTGCAGTCCATGATCGGTTCGGTGGCCGGCACGGCGGTCAACATCGTGCTCAATCCCCTGTTCATCCACGGGTTCGGCTGGGGTGCTGCGGGTTCGGCCGGTGCCACCGTGATCGCCAACATCTGCACCGACGCCTATTTCGTCTGGTTCATGCTGCGTCACAGCAGCAACCTGTCCATCGACCCGCGGACCGTCATCGACCGCGCGCGCCGGCGTCTGGCGGTCACGGCCCGGGAGGTCGGGAGCATCCTCGCCATCGGCATCCCCTCGGCGATCACGAACCTCACGCAGAGCGTCGGCATCGTCATGATCAACCTGTTCCTGCTCCCCTACGGTACCGACGCGGTAGCCGCGATGGGCATCGCGCTGAAAGTCATCATGATCGCGGTGCTGGTTTTCGTGGGATTCGCGTTCGGCGCGCAGCCGCTGATCGGCTACAACTACGGCGCCCGCAATATGCCTCGACTGCGCGGCATTCTGCGTTTTTCCTACCTGTTCCTGTCCCTGTTCGCCCTGGTGATGACCGTGGTGCTCAGCCTGTCCGACCGTCTACTGATGGGATTCTTCATCGAGGACGCCACCATCATCACGCTGGGCGCCGGCATGCTGCGGGTTCAGCTGCTGAGCCTGGTGTGCGTAGCCGTCGTGATGGTCACGACCTGCACCTTCCAGTCCGCAGGCAAGGCGGTCGGCGCCTTTGTGCTGTCGATCAGCAGGCAGGGTGTGATGCTGGCGATTACCCTGTTCGTCGGCTCCCGGCTGGCCGGCTATCAGGGTGTAATCGCCGCGCAGGCCATACCATTCCAGCGTCATCAGCGCGCTGGCCACGCCACAACTCCATTCGCTGGATTGCTGAATCGTCTTAAAGTTTGTGAGGATGGTCAGCGTATCGGTAGAAGTCATATGGTAGAAATCCAAGTGGCTAAAATACGGGCTGTCCGGATGATCGCCCAGGCGCTCGACGCTATCCGCGCCGTCTTCAGGGCTGAGATCACAGCCGTCGTCGAACTTCATTTCGTCGGAGAAATTGCCGCCTTCTTCCGCGATGGCGGTGAGGCACAGAGACATGCAGAGCACAAGCAACCATACAATCAGTTTTTTCATCGATTCTCACTCCTGAAAAAATGGAATTGTACTTGTTACAGGCACCGTGATTGTTTGCTGGTTGGCACAAGCGCCGCCCGTCGGCAGATGCAATATACGGATTTTTGAGTCTATATAGTGATGGGTTCGCGCAACGCTGGAACTTGCTACTTTTACTACTCTCATGCTGTTTTACACAAGTACGGGTGGGAGACACGCTCCCGCGCTACCTACGGAGAAACCTCTGCGCTGTAAAATGGGATGAACCCGCATATGGGTCCCAACAAGAGATCGCTGCGAATTCCGGCCCGCCCTCCTTTGCGCCGCAGCCATTGCGCCCTGCGCAATAGCGCCATTATAACAGATTCTTCCGGATTTGCAATAGGAATTTTTGTTATATTCTCGCTTTGGAGGCGCGGGTCCGAGAATGGCGTTTGACATCCGCTGCAAATTGCGGTATGCTTTTGCTGGAAATAGGAGAGGAGAATGTCATATGCCCTATGCGCCCATTCCGTGTGAGCGTGTTATCCATGTGAGCGCGTTGTTTACGCTGTATGATTTTCGCTTTGCCACAGGCTATGTGTTTCGGGGCGAGAGCCATCCATTTTGGGAAATGGTGTATGTGGGCGATGGCGCGGTGGATATCGGTGCGGACGAGCGCAAAATCATGCTCACACAAGGAGACGTGATTTTTCACAAACCGGGGGAATTTCATAGCATATGGGCCAATTACGCGCATGCGCCCAGCATCGTGGTGATCACCTTTGCTTGCGATTCGCCGGGCATGCGCTTTTTCGAAAACCGCACCATGCGCGTGTTACCCCAGCATCGCGCCATTGTGCAGGCGATTTTGCGCGAGGCGCGCGAGACGTTCGGCGGCGCGCTGGATACGAGCAAAAAAATTGTGAATGAGGCCCATGTGGGGGGCGTGCAAATGCTGATATTGCTTTTGGAAGCGCTGCTGATAGCCCTATTGCGCTATAGAGACGCTGGTGAACAAGCAGAAGAAGCGGTGGAACGCCATGAGGAATGGAAAGCTCTGGATGAAGCCGTGAAATACATGCGCGCCCATTTGCAGGGCGATGTGCGCTTTGCGGATGTGTGCCGTCACACGGGTATGGGCGCCACCGCGCTTAAACAGCTATTTCGGCGGCAGACAGGCGTGTCGCCCATGGCGTATTATGAACAGCTGCGCATGGGGGAGGCGCGCCGCCTGTTGGGCGACGTGGGCCTGAACGTCGCCCAAACCGCGGAAACCCTAGGCTTTTCCAGCCCGTCCTATTTTTCCTCCCGCTTTCATCGCGTAACTGGCATGTCGCCCACTGCGTATTTGCGGGCTACAGTGGAAACGGATGAAGAGATGGTTCCATAAGACTAGCGCATATTTTTCTTCGCAAGCGCGTATGGTACAAGGGAAAACGGCAGAATAATATTACATAAATATTTCGAATGTTTCGGCATAGAGTATTTTTAGGGGCTATTGCGGATAAAACTTGCCTTTGCGGGCAATTCGGTATAAAATAGCAAGTGTATGGGTGGAGCCTTATGGGCTTCGCTGGAGGGGGGTAACCGCATGTACAAACGGATTGGAACATGGGCGGCGCTGCTGATGGTGCTGGCGCTTGTCTTTGCTCCCATGGGTTTGGCAGAGGGGAATGTGGTGCAAGCGTATCTCACGCTGAGGAAAACCATGATCACGCAGGATTCGGTTCTCAACATTGGTGAGGATCTATCTATGGAAGCCACGGTTGAGGGCGTGGTTCCAGCCGTGTATCAGTGGTATTTTAATAACGAGCCAATCGCGGGCGCCAATCATCGTGTGTACAACATTGTGAACGCACAGTTGGCAGACGCGGGCACCTATCGCATGGACGCATTCGATGAAAGCGGCAAAATGCTGTTGAGTGTGGATGTGGCGGTGCGCGTGATTGATCCCAACGCGGTGCCGGAATCGGGGGATTCGTCTCTTCCGCTAAGCACGGCATGCGCTTTGTTGGCGGGCGCTGTGGCGCTGTTGGGAATTGCCGCTGTGGCGAAGCGCCGCTGCGCTGCGTAGGCGGTTTTGCAGGCCATTCCATTTCGGAACGGGCGGGTTGCGCTTCCGTTCCGAATTTTTTGTGAACGATACGATTCCGCCTTTCGCCGTCCAGCTTTGCGAAGGATTTGCGCGAAGGCGGGTCTTTTTCTGGAATTTGCCATGAGCACAGGAGGGGAGGAAATCCATGCAGCCCTTTTCTTTTGAACTTTTGCACGTGTGCAAGCAGACGGGTGCGCGTCGTGGGCGCATCCACACGCCGCACGGCACGATTGAAACGCCGGTGTACATGCCGGTGGGCACGCAAGCTTCGGTAAAAACCATGTCGCCGGATGAATTGGTGGAGGCGGGAGCGCAGATCATTCTCGCCAACACGTACCATTTGCACTTGCGCCCGGGGGAAGACCTCGTGGCCGAGGCGGGCGGCGTGCAGAAATTCAGTAGCTGGAACCGGCCGATGCTCACGGATAGCGGTGGATTTCAGGTGTTTTCGTTGGCGCAATTGCGCAAAATCCGTGAGGAGGGCGTGTCGTTCCGCTCGCATTTGGATGGCAGCGCGCATTTTTTTTCACCGGAGACGAGCATCGCCATCCAGGAAAAGCTGGGCGCGGATATCATCATGCAGTTGGATGAACTTTCTCCCTGGCCGTGCGACGCGGCGGAGGCTGCAAGAGCTATGCGCCGTACGTTGCGCTGGCTAGAACGCTGCATGGATGCCAAAACGCGAGACGATCAGGCCCTTTTTGGCATTGTGCAGGGCGCGTTTTATGAAGAGACGCGCCGCGAGTGTGCGCGCGAAATGGCCAAGCTGGATTTGCCCGGTTATGGCATTGGCGGATTGTCCGTGGGTGAACCCAAAAACGTGATGTACGCCATGTTGGATGCAGTCTGTCCCGAATTGCCGGCGGAAAAGCCGCGCTATTTGATGGGCGTAGGCTCGCCGGATTGTCTGGTGGAAGGCGTGCTGCGCGGGGTGGATATGTTCGATTGCGTGTTGGCCACGCGCGTGGCGCGCAATGGCACGGTATTTACGCGGCATGGCCGCTTGGTCATTCGCAACGCGACGTACGCGCACGATTTTGGCCCGCTAGAAGAAGGGTGCGACTGTTATGCCTGCCGGAATTTTTCCCGCGCGTATATCCGTCATCTTTTCAAGGCGGGGGAGATCTTGGCGCTGCGGCTGTGCAGCATGCACAATATCCGTTTTCTTGTACGCTTGATGGAGGACATGCGCCGCGCGATTGAGGCGGATAGCCTGCGCGATTTTTCCGAAGAATTTTTTGCCACGCACGCGCGGGACAATTGGTAAAATTGCGGGAAAATCACGCTTTTGTCGGAATTTTGGCTTGTAATGCAAAGTGCATTCTGGTATACTTAAGGTTAGTACGTTTCTAAAATTGGAGGAATCCGGAATGTTGAATTTTTTCACGCTTCTTGAAGTGGTTGGCGACGCGGGCACTGGCACGACTGCTGGTACGGATGCCACCACGGCGACGATGTCTGGCGCAGAGAGCATCCTCGGCCTGGTATTGCCGCTGTTGCTGATGGTCGTGGTGTTTTATTTCCTGCTCATTCGTCCACAGAAGAAAAAGGATAAGGCCATAAAGAACATGCTAGCGGCCCTTAAGCCGGGCGACCGCATTTGCACCATTGGCGGTATTTATGGCACCATCAGCCGCTTGAAGGACGATTCCGTATACATCATCGCCGGCGCAGATCAGAAAGAAATGTGCCTGGCGCGCTGGGCCATCCGTTCGGTGGAAGACGCGCCGCTGGAGAACGACTCTGAGCCGCTCGTATAAAAGTTTGGTTGCCGCACTGCGCGGCTGCGATGGGAATACCCGCGCGGCGCGCAGTGCGTTTTTTCTTTGGGTAGGAGTGTTTAGAAGGGGGGAAAGCAATGCAGTATATCGTTGCGCTGGATCAGGGGACGACGAGTTCCCGCGCAATTGTCTTTGATGAAGCAGGGCACATCGTGGCGGCGCAGGGGCGTGAATTCCGGCAAATTTATCCGCGCCCTGGCTGGGTGGAGCACGATCCCATGGACATTTTGCATTCGCAAGTCGAGGCGTTGCGCGCGGCGGTGGAAGCTTCCGGGGTGGACGTGCGGAATATCGCCGCCATCGGCATCACCAATCAGCGCGAAACCACGCTCATGTGGGATAGGCAAACGGGCGAGACCATATGCGGAGCGATCGTTTGGCAGTGTCGCCGCACCGCGCCGCTGGTGGAGCGGCTTTTGCGCGAGGGGATGGAAGCGGCCATTCGCGAGCGCACGGGCCTGGTGCCGGACGCGTATTTTTCCGGCACAAAGATGCAATGGATTTTGCAGGAGATCCCTGGCGCGAGGGAGAGAGCGGAACGCGGCGAGTTGTGTGCGGGCACGGTGGACAGTTTCCTCGTCTATCACTTGACCAACGAGCGCGCGCATGTAACGGACGCAACAAACGCCTCGCGCACCATGCTACTCAACATCCGTTCCATGGAATGGGACGAGGAATTGCTGCGCGCCATGGAAATTCCCCAGAGCATTTTGCCCCAGGTGGTGGATTCTTCGCAGATCGTAGGCACGTTGAAAACGGATATTTTGGGCCGGGCCATTCCGGTGGCGGCGTTGGTGGGCGACCAGCAGAGCGCGCTTTTCGGCCAGGGGTGTGTGCGCCCGGGCATGACGAAAAATACCTATGGAACCGGCTGCTTTATGCTGATGAGCACGGGTACGAGCCTGGTGCGCTCGGCGAACAATCTGGTAACTACGGTGGGCC
>ERZ857998.1206-NODE-1206-length-30912-cov-6.740837_pt1 | contig 30912 bp, 30 predicted proteins | sample MGYA00519954_ERZ857998 | MGnify/ENA primary metagenome ERZ857998 (study PRJEB31778, sample SAMEA3449424) | human gut metagenome | biome: human gut; feature: human-associated habitat; material: faeces | place: United Kingdom | collected 2010/2012 ...
TACATTGCTGTTATATCCTACCGGCGCGTGGTCGTCCGGTCTCAGGGCTGTCTCACCGGTATCGTCGTCGATAACCTGTTCGACAAGGACTTCATGTCCGTACATATCGAATACTTTCGCATATACGGAATCAAGTTCCCCGTCGGTAACGTTCGGCGCCGAATCGGCTCTGCCTACTTCAACCGCCGTCCCCAGAGGAAGAACTTCGGCCGATACGTTCACGGTAAAGCATGTCGCCAAAGAAGCGACCATCGCTACCGACAAAACAATCGCCAATAACTTTCTCATTTTAATACCTCCTGAATGTTTCTGCTTTGTTTTTTGTTGGTTAACAGAAATATCGTAATCGATATCTCCCATATGCTGATTATAACATTTATTCGTTTAAAAATCAATAGCAAAAGAATGGAAAAAATATTTTCGTCTAATTAAACAAATTTTGTAAAAATATTTTGTACAATCTGCTTAAAAAGCGTTTTATCTCACTGTACGTTTTTTTGAGCCACGGCAAAGAGCGTTCCTTTTCTTTTATTGAGAATACGGCGATATAAGGCGATATAAATTAAGAGAAATACAGTGATAATAAACAACAATTAAATAGTAAAATATAAATATAATATAAGTAGTAAAAATATAAGAGGTAAAAATGTAGCAAAAATATAATGGATATAAAAATGTAATAAATATAATAAAAACGAAAAATATGAAAAATATAACGAATATAACAAGGATGTAACAAGAAACGTAAAACAAAAAAAAACGAAAGAAGTAAAAAATAATAAACTTGGAGGAAAGATTAAAAACCCTATAAAGGAATATTTAGCATATACAGACACAAGAGAGAGACTCTGATTTAACGAAAGAGTCCCACTCCATGTCAAACACAGCCATTATCGAGCCTGCCTATAACATCAAGGACAGAGCCTACCGTGAAAAAATAATTAAAAACGTTTTCTACAAATAATTTATAAAAATTGTTTGATTATTGGATTATTCACGAAATATATTAAAAAATAAAATCTTTGAATAAAATCTTTGTTTTTTATAACGATAATCGTCCGACGATAACCGATAGAGAAATATTTTTATATTTTTTATATTTTAGAGCAAAATAAAAAACTATTTTTAGAAATCGACAAAAATAAAAAAAATAATCCAGTTGAAATTTGTGAAAAAAATCGAAATTCGCGGAAAATGACGAGAAAAGTATTGACAAAAACATAAATATTCGATATAATAAGAAAGCCGCATAGGAAAGGCCTCAAAAGCCGTAATCAGGCTGCCTTGATAGCGAGACTTATTTAAAAGAGGTAAAAATAAAGATGTATGCAGTTTTCGTAACAGGCGGAAAGCAGTATAAAGCTCAGGAAGGCGACACGCTTTTCATTGAGAAACTCGACGCGGCGGCGGAAGAAACCGTCACTTTCGATAAAGTATTGCTAGTTTCCGCGGACAGCTCTTTAAAAACGGGAGCTCCTTATATCGACGGAGCGAAAGTCGAGGCGAAAGTAGAGAAAAACGGAAAAGGAAAGAAAATCCGTATTTTCAAATACAAACCAAAAAAAGGCTATCGCAGACGCATGGGTCACAGACAACCCTATACTAAAATCGTCGTAACCGCGATAAATGCGTAACAAAGAGGAGGTGTTTTTAAATGGCGCATAAGAAGGGCGTAGGTTCAACAAAGAACGGAAGAGATTCCGAATCAAAACGTTTGGGCGTCAAGAGAGCCGATGGTCAGTTTGTTTTGGCCGGCAACATTTTGGTAAGGCAAAGAGGAAGCAAAATCCATGCCGGAGAGAATGTAGGAAAGGGCTCTGACGACACGTTATTTGCCCTCACCGACGGAATTGTCAAATTTGAAACCTTCGGGAAAGGCAAGAAAAGAGTCAGAATAGCCGCCGAATAAGCGGGGCCTTTCAATCAATCAGATAAAATGGCTTACAGCGTCTTTGAAAGGCTGTAAGCCTTTCTTCTTTAATAAATTCTTTAATAATATAATCAAAAATAATATAATCAAATAATTTAAATAATTTAATTCGATAATATAATTTATTAAATATTAAATAATAACATACAACATATAATTTATAATTTGATAAGACGATATATTTATTAAAATAATTTGATAAAACGGATATATTTATTAAATATAAAGTAATATTATATAAAATGAACCTTTAATAATATAATAATGAGCCATTTGGCAATATAAACGAGCCCATAGATAATAATATCCTCTTGATACCCTATTATCTATACAATAAAATAATAACTATAAAATAATAGCTTCTTGACACTATACAATAGAATGATAGCTTCAATAGACAATAATTAAATCTTTATATGAAGAAATTTAATGATAACAAGTTCTTAACAAAATTCACAAAATTAATAAAATTAAAACAATTTATTGAAAAAAGTTTAAAAAATAAGTATATTAAAATAGAATAAAAAATAGGAGGAAAATTTATGCAAGTAGATTCAAAGGCTAGAAAAGATTATTTAAGTTGGGATGAGTATTTTATGGCAGTAGCAAAATTATCAGCAATGAGGAGTAAAGACCCACATACTCAAGTAGGAGCTTGTATAGTAAGTAATGATAACAGAATTTTATCAATAGGATATAATGGAGCTCCAAATGGATTTAATGATGAAAAATTCCCATGGGGAAGGGAAGGAAATCCATTAGAGACAAAATATTTATATGTTGTACATGCAGAAAGAAATGCTATATTAAATTATAGAGGATCAAGAAAAGACTTAGAAAATTCTAAGATATATGTGGATTTGTTTCCTTGCAATGAATGTGCAAAAGAGATTATTCAAGCTGGAATAAAAGAAGTAGTTTATTTATCAGATAAATACGCAGATACCGACGAAACAATAGCGTCCAAGAAATTATTAGACTCATGTAACGTACAATATAGAAAAATTGACTTGAAAGATAGTAAAGAGTTTGTAATAAAGCTGTAATTAAAAAGAAAAAAATATGTTATATAAAACAAGAGGCTTATATGTTATTATATAAATAAGGGGAGAATGCGGTTATGAAAAAAATAATAAAACTTATACCAATACTAATTATTATTACAATAGTTTTCGAATTAAGTAATATATCTTTCGCAACAACAGATGAAAAGAAATCTACTATTTCGATAAATTTATCAGAAGATTTTAAAAACTGGAATAAGCTTTCAGAAGAAGAAAAAGATAATGTAATTATGCCAATGGCTACATCAACAAATATTGATGAAGAAGATAAGAATAACGCTAATTCTTTTTTATTTGGAGTTCAGAACTTATTTGCAAAAGCTTCAATTCCAACCAAATATAGTTTAACAGAAGATATTAATGTTCCTGTAAAGCATCAAGGAACTACAGGAGAGTGTTGGGCTTTTTCTATGACAAGTGTGCTAGAGTCATATTTAGCATTATCTGAACAAAAAGCAGTTATACCAAGATATTCTGCAAGACATATGGATTATGCTACTTCAGAGACTTTTTTAGATGGAAAGAATCCAATAGGATATAGTAGAGAAGTTGGAACTGGTGGTAATTCAACAATGGCATTAGGATATCTTACAAATGGAACAGGAGCAGTTCTGGAAGAAGATATGCCTTTTGAAGATAATGAAGATAAAATAAATTTGTCAGAAATTCAAGATAAAGAAGCTGTTTTAAGAGTAACAGACGCGAAAGTATTTCCAAATATAAATAAATATATAGACGATGAAGGAAATGTAACATATAGAGATGATTCTTATAAAGAATATACAGATGAAGAAGTTACATTAATAAGAAATGATATAAAACAATATATTATGAAATATGGTGCTTTAGCTGCAACAACAGTTGGAAATAATAAAAATTATTATAGCAATCCAGAAGATCCAATGCATTCGGCAGCATATTTCTGTGATAATAATTTTTATAACATAGACCATGCAATTACAATAGTAGGGTGGGATGATAATTATTCTGTAGATAATTTTAATCCAGAAAATAAGCCAAAGAATCCAGGAGCATATATTTGTTTAAACTCATATGGAACAGAAAGTTTTGCTGATGGATATACATATGTATCATACGATGATGTTAATATAGAAAAAAATTTGACTGGTGTAATGGGAACAGAAGATATTTCAGATGACCAAAACATTTATCAAAATGATTTTTATGGTGCAACAATATATTTAACAGTTAATCCACAAGGGGCAATTGGTATGGCTAATGTATTCACTAAAGAAGGTAATGAGGATGAATATATAGATCAAGTACAAGTTGCTGCAAGCGGAAATGTTACAGCAGAAGTATATGTTAATCCAGCAGATGCTAGTTTAGATTCAGCTAAGCTACAGAAAGTTGAAGTAGATTCATCAACATTAGATGCGACCTATAACACTTTAAAGCTAAAAAATCCAGTAAAGATAACTGGAGAAAAATTTGCAGTTGTGGTAAAATTAACTGCTACAGAACAATTTAATATCGGTATTGAATGCAATTATGCGGATAGTAAATTAACTACAGCGCCAACAATGTTTGATAATGTAAGTGCAAACCCAGGAGAGAGTTATATATCTTTAGATAGTTTACAATCTTGGGATGACTTTACTACATTACAATTAGATGATACCACTTTTAAACAATCTAACTTATGTGTTAAGGCGATAACAACAAAGGAAGCTTCAAGCAAGCCAGAACAACCAAATACAAATAATAATAATGACAATACAAACACGAATAATAACAATCAGAATGCAAACACAAATACTGGTAATGAAAACCAAAATTCTAATGTAAATAATAACAATCAGAATACAAATACAGATGCTGGTAACAATAATCAAAATACTAATACAAACACAGGTAATAACAACCAAAATACTAACACAAATACGAATAATCCAAATACCAATAGTAATTCAAATTCTGGAACAGGTACAACTAATAGTAATAATAATTCAAATAATAATTCTGCGTATTACTATAATGGGACAGTGAATAAGACATTAGCAGATGAACTTTTGCCTAAGACAGGAACAGATATGGCAAGATGGGTATTACCAGTAGTTATAGGTATATTTATTATTTCATATTTTAATTATAGAAGATATAGAGATATAAAAATTAAATAAAGAAAAAAGGGGGCAATAAGTTAATTCTATCTTATTGCCCATTTGTAAATAAAGCCATAAAATTTTGTGAGTGTGAGGAGATAGTATGGAAAATAATTTAGAAGAAATAGCAAATAAAATAAGGATTAATACTGTAAAAGAAGTATATTATGCTAAATCTGGACATCCAGGAGGTTCTTTATCTATAGCAGATATATTAACAGTACTTTATTTTAAAGAAATGAAAATAGATCCTAAAAATCCAAAAGATGAAAATAGAGATAGATTTGTATTGTCTAAAGGTCATTGTTCTCCAGCTTTATATGCTACTTTAGCCTTAAAAGGATTTTTCAGTATGGATGAATTAAAAAACTTTAGAAATATAAATTCAATTCTTCAAGGACATCCAGATATGAAGAAAATACCAGGAGTGGATATGTCTACAGGTTCATTAGGACAGGGACTATCAGCAGCTAATGGAATGGCAATAGCAGGAAAATTAGATAAAAAAGATTACAGAGTTTATGCAATACTAGGTGATGGAGAAATAGAGGAAGGACAAGTATGGGAAGCAGCAATGGCTTCAGCAAAATATAAATTAGATAATTTATGCATATTTGTAGATAATAATAATCTACAAATTGATGGAACTATAGACAAAATAATAAATCCATATCCTATAGATAAAAAATTAGAAAGTTTTGGATTTTATGTAATAAATATAAATGGTAATGACACTAAAGAAATAGAAGAAGCTTTAAATAAAGCAAAACAAATAAAAGGAATGCCTACAGCGATTATTGCAAAAACAATAAAAGGTAAGGGAGTTTCTTTTATGGAAGATAATGTTGGTTGGCACGGAAAAGCACCAAACGAAGAAGAATATAAGTTGGCATTAACAGAGTTAGGAGGCGAAGCTGATGAATAAGGAGGAAAAAAAGGCGACAAGACAAAGTTATGGAGAAGAATTAGCAAATTTAGGAGAGAAAAATAATAAAGTAGTTGTATTAGACGCTGATTTATCAGCTGCAACCAAAACGAGTATTTTTGCTAAAAAATTTCCAGACAGGTTTTTTGATATGGGAATAGCAGAGCAAAATATGATAGGAACTGCAGCTGGACTTGCTACATGTGGTAAGATTCCATTTGCAAGCACATTTGCTATGTTTGCTGCTGGAAGAGCATATGACCAAATAAGAAACAGTATTTGTTATCCAAAATTAAATGTTAAGATTTGTGCCACTCATGCGGGAATAACAGTAGGAGAAGATGGAGCTACACATCAAATGATAGAAGATATATCTCTAATGAGAACGATTCCAAACATGACTGTTATATGTACATCAGATGATACACAAACAAGATGGGCAGTAAATGAAATTGCTAAATTTGAAGGACCTGTATATTTAAGACTATGTAGATTAGCAACACCAAAAATATACGAAGATGAAAAATTTGAAATAGGTAAAGGAGTCCAAATAGGAGACGGAACAGATGCTACAATAATAGCTACAGGAGTTGTAGTATCAGAAGCTATAGAAGCAATGGAAGAATTAAAAAATATGGGGATAAATGTACGAGTTATAGATATGCATACAATAAAGCCAATAGACAAGGATATCATTATAAAAGCGGCAAAAGATACAAAGAAACTTATAACTGTAGAAGACCATAACATAATAGGTGGATTAGGCTCTGCTGTATGCGAAGTGTTAGCAGAAAATTATCCTACAAAAGTATATAGAATGGGTATAAAAGATGAGTTTGGAAAGTCTGGTAAAGCAGATGATTTATTAAAATATTTCCAAATTGATAAAAGCGCTATTATAAAGGCTGTTACAGAAAATAATTGATGTAAATTTTTATGTACCCTATTGCAATAAATCTTATTTATTGTTATTATATCTTGTAGATATAAATAAAAATATATCGAATTAAGGAGCAATTAAGATGATAGAATTTAGAAATGTTTGCAAAAAATACGAAACAGGAACAGAAGCTGTAAAAAATGCCAATTTTGTTATAGAAAAAGGTGAATTTGCATTCCTTGTTGGTGCTTCAGGCTCAGGAAAATCAACATTAATAAAATTAATATTAAAAGAAGAAGAACCTACATCAGGAAATATTATAATAAATGGAAAAGATACTACATTTTTAAAACCAAACAGGATTCCATACTTAAGAAGAAGTATGGGAGTTGTATTTCAAGACTTCAGATTATTACCAGACAAAACTGTTTATGAAAATGTAGCTTTTGCTATGTATATTGTAAAAGCTACACCAAGACACATTAGAAGACAGGTACCAATGGTATTATCATTGGTTGGATTAAGTGCAAAAGCTAAAATGTATCCAAACGAATTATCAGGAGGAGAGCAACAAAGAGTAGCACTTGCTAGAGCTTTAGTTAACAATCCTTCAATGTTAATTGCTGACGAGCCTACAGGAAACTTAGATCCAGACACAGCTTGGGATATTATGACTCTTTTAAATGATATTAATTTAAGAGGAACAACAGTAGTTGTTGCAACTCATGCAAAGGATATTGTAGACCAAATGAATAAGAGAGTTATTCATATTCGTAAAGGCTCTATAGTAAAAGATGATGAAAAAGGTGGGTATGAATTGTGAGATATAATGTTATAACTTATCTATTAGGAGAAGGAATAAGGAATGTTTTTAAAAATAAAAAATCAACGAGTGCTTCAATAATTATAATGAGTCTTACAATGTTAATATTTGGAGTATTTTTCGTAATAACTCAAAATATTAACAGTATAATGAAACAAATAGAAAGTGAACAAGGAATAGAAGTATTCCTTTATGATATTTCAGAAGATCAAACAAAAGCGCTAGAAGATTACATAAGAAATATTGATGGTATAAATACAGTAGAATATAAGTCAAAAGAAGATGCGTTAAATCAATTAAAAAGTCAGTTTAAAGATAGGGAAGATTTATTATCTGGATATGATGAGAATAATATATTTCCAGCATCTTATGTTGTAACATTAACAGACTTAACTAAAAATAATGAAGTAAAACAAAAGATAGATGAGTATGATAAAGATAAGCCTGACACCGAAAAGGTAATAAAGAAAATAACAAGTAGTGATGAAACAATAACTACATTAATTAATCTAGCAAATGGAATTAGGATAATAACAGGAGTAATACTTGTAATTTTAATTATTATTTCAATATTTATAATATCAAATACAATAAAGCTTACAGTACATGCAAGAAGAAAAGAAATATCTATAATGAAATATGTAGGTGCAACTAATAGCTTCATAAGATGGCCTTTTATTGTAGAAGGTATAATAATCGGAATAATATCAGGAGCAATATCAATAATTATTCTAGGAATAAATTATAATTTAATTGCAAATAAAATATTAGAATCACAAGTTGTATCTGCAATGAGTATCAATTTATTAACTTTCGCAGATATGTTCGGATTAATAGTGCTTGTTTATACAATATTAGGTGTTGGAATAGGTATTTTAGGAAGTTGTATTTCTATGCGTAGATATTTAAAAGTATAGAAAAGGAGTTTAATATGAAAAGATTTCTAAGAATATTAATAATAGTAACATTGTTAATATCAACTTTAGGGTTTTCAACTTTTGCAGCTGAATTATCAGATTTACAAGAACAACAAACACAAGTACAAGCAAATCAAGATATGGCAACATCACAACTTCAAGCAGTACAAGAAGAACTAACAGAGAATTTACAACAAATTCAAGAACTAAATACTAATATTACACAATATGAAACAGAGATAAATGAGTATAATACTCAAATTGTAACCTTACAAGATGATATTACAAAAACCGAAGAGGAGATAAAAAAAGCAGAGGATAATTATAATAGTCAGAAAAAATTATTAGATGATAGATTAGTAACTATGTACCAAGCTGGCACAACAGAATATTTAGATGTTGTGCTAAGTTCAAAAACAATAACAGAATTTTTGTCTAATTACTATTTGTTATCGATTTTAGCAGATTCAAATGTAGATTTTTTGGATACGATAGAACAGCAAAAACAAATAATAGAAGATGAAAAGAAAAAATTAGAAGAGCAAAAGAAACAAATTGATACAGCAAAAGAAGAAAAAGAAAAAGCATCTATAATATTACAAAACACAAAAGTTATGAAAGATACTTACACATCTCAATTAACTGACCAAGAAAAGCAAATTCAATCAGAAATAGATGCATACCAAGCACAATTAAATCAATTGGAAGCAGAAATTCAATCAATAACAGCAGATAGCTTAGTAATTAATCCAAACTATATTGGAGGAGAAATGCTATGGCCAGTGCCTGGTTACACAAAATTAAGTTCTACATTTAAGATGAGAGTTCATCCTATAACTGGGGTATATAAATTACATAGTGGAATTGATATACCTGCGCCTACAGGAACTAATTTCCTTGCAGCAAATGATGGAGTAGTAGTAAAAGCAGGATATAATACTGCTTATGGAAACATGGTTATGATAGACCATGGTGGTGGAGTATCAACATTGTATGCACATGGTGATAAAATAATGGTAACATTAGGACAAACCGTAAAAAAAGGAGATGTAGTTTTACAAGTAGGTGAAACAGGATATGCAACAGGACCACATGCACATTTTGAGGTTAGAATAAACGGAACTCCTGTAGATCCATTACCTTATGTAACAAACCAAAATGGAGTAAACTAGCTTAAAAATAACGGAGGATAAAAGATGAAAAAGATGTACTTAAAGGTTGTATCTATATTAGTGATTGCAACAGTAATATTAAATACAGTATCAATATCGTATGCAGCATCGAGCATTAGTAGCCAAAAAAATGAATTAAATCAAAAAATACAGGAAACGAAAGATAATTTAAATGAAGTAAATAGTCAAAAAGAAGAATCACAAAACAAAGTTAATGATTTATCTAGTCAGATAGATTCATATGAATCACAAATTAGTTCTTTAAAAAGTGAGATAGAAACAAAAACAAACGAAGTTAACGAATTACAGAAAAAACTAGACGAGTTAGAAGCAGAAAGAGAAAAGAATCAAAGTCTATTAGATGAAAGATTAGTTACATTATATGAATCTGGAGAGGTTTCATATTTAGATATGTTGTTATCTTCTGCTGATTTAACAGAATTTATATCTAGTTATTATATGATAGAAACTTTAACAGCTGCAGATAAAGAATTAATTCAAAATTTAGAGAATGACAAGAAAGAGATAGCTGAAACGCAAGAAAAAGTAAATGCTAGTTTAAGTGAAATAGAGACAAAGAAAACCGAATTAGAGGGTATACAAACAGAGTTAAACAAAGCCAAAAATCAAGAACAAACAAAAGTTGATAAATTAACAGAGCAATCCCATGACTTAGAAAGTGATGTAGAAGAATACGAGAAGAAAATGAAAGAGCTTGATGCAAAGGAAAAAGCTCAAGAAGCAGCTTTACAAAAAAAATACGAAGAAGCCAAGAAGAAAGCAGAACAAGGAAATTCTTCAGGTTCAAGTTCTTCTAGTACAGGAGGTTCTGTAAGTTCACAAGGATTTATAAGACCAGTTAAGAGTGGAAGCATTACAGCTACAATGTATTATTCTAGTGGAAAATATCATGGTGCTGTAGACTTTGGTGTATCAGTAGGAACACCAGTTTATGCAGCAGCAGATGGAATTGTTGTTACATCAACTTGGGGTGGTTCTGATAGTTATGGATATTACATAAAAATTAAACATTATAATGGCTTATATACTTTATATGCTCATGGTTCATCATTAGTAGCAAGCGTAGGACAAGAAGTAAAGCGAGGACAATTAATAATGTATTCAGGAAATACAGGAAATTCAACAGGACCTCATTTACATTTTGAGGTAAGAAAATCACCAGGAGGATATAGCAATAGAGTCAATCCACTAGACTATTTGCCATAGTTAGATGGGGCTTAGGGATTTGGGGACGGTCCTTAAATCCCTTTTAATTAAATTTAAACATAAAAACCGCTACATAAGAATAAAAACTTAAGTAGCGGTTATATTAAATATTAAAGAACAAGGGGGACTTGGTATGAAAAAATCAACAATAGTAATTATAGTAGTTGTTGTTATATTAGTAGCAATAATTGCTGGTTTAGTTTCTAACTATAATGGGGTAGTTAGCTTATCAGAAGAAGTTGATAATAAATTTGCTACAATTGATACTATGTTACAAAGAAGAGCAGATTTAATACCAAATTTAGTAAATACAGTAAAAGGGTACACAAACCAAGAACAAGCTGTTATAGATTCAGTAACAGATGCAAGAGCAAAATTAGCAGGAGCAAATTCTGTAGGGGAAAAAGCCAATGCTGACCAAGAATTGAGCACTGCATTAAGTAATTTACTAGTAGTTGTAGAAAATTATCCAGATTTAAAATCATCACAAAATTTTATTAATTTATCAGATGAATTGGCTGGCACAGAAAATCGTATAGCAACAGCAAGAAAAGATTATAATGATGCTGTAAAAGAATATAATACAAAAATAAAAAGATTTCCTACAAATATAGTATCTGGAATGTTCGGATATGGAGAAAAAGAATACTTCCAAGCATCAGAAGGAAGCGAGGAGGTACCAACTGTTGACTTCAATACTGTACAATAAAAAAATTAAATATATATTAATTTTAGCCATTTTTTCTATAGTGTTAGTTACTAATAGCTCATACGCTATTGTCTCACAAACAAGAGACTTTTATGTTAATGATTCAGCAAATTTATTGTCTGATGAAACAGAAGACTATATAATCAATATGAATAAAACATTAGAAGAACAAACCGGTGCACAAATAGTAGTTGTTACAGTTAAAAATCTAGAAGGACAATCTTTAGAAGAATATGCTACAGAATTATTTAGAGAATATGGAATTGGAGACAAAGAAAAGAATAATGGAGTTCTTTTACTGTGCGCATATGAAGAAAGGCAATTTAGAATAGAAGTAGGATATGGTCTTGAAGGAACTTTAACAGATGGAAAAACTGGTAGAATTCAAGATGAATATATAATTCCATACCTTAAAGAAAATAATTTTAATAATGGAATAAGAAATGGATTTAATGCTGTATTAAAAGAAGTAGAAAATGAGTATGGCATTACAATTGAAGGTGCAGAAGAAGGAAATGTAGTAGGAACAACAAATGCAAGAACAAATGTAGCTAGCAAGGTAGCACCACATATAATTATGATGGTAATATTTATATTAGTAGTAATATTTTTTAGTAGACGTGGAATCTTCTTTATAGGAGGTTTTGGTGGTGGCCATTTTGGTGGGCGGAGGCTCATTTGGTGGCGGTGGTTCCTTTGGCGGAGGAGGATCTTCCGGTGGAGGAGGCTCTTCAAGAAGTTTCTAAAAATAAATATAGGGACATTCTTGGGGGATTGTCCTGGGGGATTTGAGGACGTTCCTTAAATCCCTATTATATATAAAACCCGTATTAATATATTTTATTAATACGGGTTTAAGTTTTAGTAAATCTAGTTATAAATTTTGAAATGGATTAATTATATAAATTTTTTTCATATAAATCTTCTATATGGACATTTTTTTCTTCAAAATTATCGATAAATCCTATTTTGGCGATATCATTATTTACTTCTTGTATCCACACAGGTCTTTCATTATAAAAGATATCTACTTTTTGTTTATTTCGTAAAATTTCATGTATTTTGGAAGCTTTCATACAAATCATCTCCTTAAAAAACTTGTACTATTAATATATCCAAAATATAGAAAATTATTCCAAAAATATTTATAAATGAGGAAAATCCCCAAGGTGACAAGCACCATAGGGGATTTCCTACCAAAACCAGAACCACAGGAGAATGAACACGATTGCCTTAATAATAGCAAACACTGCTCGTTCACGATCACCCATACCTTCTGGCTGAAACAATTTGTTGAGAAGCCAATTTGTAAAAAATAAGAGGATCATAAATAGACAAAAGTAAAAAAAAGGATCCCCAAATTTAAAAATGGCTCCAACAAAAAGAAGTAGTATGAAGAACCACATATTATATGTGCCTCCTTTCAATTAATTCAACAGTTGATAAGATCTAAATATATTATAACATATAAATTAACATAAAGCAAAATTTGACATTCTATAAGTAATGCAACAAAAAATGTGTTAAAAGAGTATTAATTACAAAAAAAGAGTACCAAATAAAACTACTTAATTACTTGGTACTCTAAATAAAATACGATTTGGTGACCCGTACGGGAATCGAACCCATGATTCAGCCTTGAGAGGGCTGCGTCTTAACCGCTTGACCAACGGGCCATAAACAAACTTTATTATTTATATCATAAAAATAAAATATAGTCAATAGGAACAAAATTTCGCAAAAATCTATTGACAAAAAAATAAAATCATATATAATAATAAGCGAACAAAAGTTTTAAAGAAAGGCAAAAAGATGTTAGAAGAAAAAGATAGAATAGATGTTGTTTTAGTAAAAAAACACTATTTTCAAACAAGACAAAAAGCTAAATATGAAATAGAACAAGGAAATGTATATGTAAACGGAAAACAAATTACTAAAACAAGTAAAATAATAAATTATCAAGATAATATAGAAATAAAAGGTCAAACACTAAAATATGTAAGTAGAGGTGGACTAAAATTAGAAAAGGCCATTAGTTTATTTGAAATTTCATTAAAAGACAAAATATGTGCAGATATAGGAGCATCAACAGGAGGGTTTACAGATTGTATGCTACAAAATGGTGCACAAAAAGTTTATGCAATAGATGTTGGTCATTCACAACTAGCAGAACAATTATTAAATAACGAAAAAGTAGTAAATTTAGAAGGAACAAATATTAAGGAATTAGATACAAATAGCATAGAAAAGTTGGATTTTATTAGTTCAGATGTGTCTTTTATTTCGGAAATACATGTATTGCCAAAGATATATAAATTACTAAAAATAAAAGGAAAAGCAGTTGTATTAATAAAGCCACAATTTGAGGCTGGAAGCCAACATTTAAATAAGAATGGAGTTGTAAAAAATATAAAAATACATCAAAAAGTAATTCAAAATATAGTAATGTTTGCAAATAAACTTGGTTTTAGAATTATAGATGTAACATATTCTCCAATTAAAGGTCCAGCAGGTAATATAGAATATTTATTATATGTTGAAAAAAATGAAAACAATTTATTAGATTTATATAAAATGAAAAATAATGCATTAGAAATTACTACAGAGGCATTTAAAAAATTAAAATAAAGAGGTGTACATATGATATCTACATTGCATATAAAAAACATAGGAATAATCGATGAGATCATGATAGATTTTTCAAAAGGATTTAATATATTAACTGGCGAAACAGGAGCAGGAAAAACTTTAATTATAGGAGCATTAGGAATAGTAGCAGGTGGAAGGTTTTCAAAAGAAATGATTAGAAAAGGTGAGAATCATTCATTTGTAGAAGTTAGTATATATTTGCCAAATCATCCAAAGGCAGTAGATGGAAATATCATAATTTCCAGGGAAATATTTGAAAATGGCAGAAACACTTGTAAAATAAATGGTCGTTTAGTAACTGTAAATGAATTAAAAGAATTTATGAATAATATCATAAATATACATGGGCAAAACAATAATCAAAATTTATTAAATAAAGAAAATCACATAAAATATTTAGACAAGTTTTTAGGAAAAGAATTCTTAAGTAAGAAAAATGAGTATACTGAGTTATATAATAAATATGTAGATATTAATAGAAAACTAAAAGAAAACTATGGAGATGAAAAAGAAAAACAACGTAAGTTAGATTTGCTTAATTACCAAGTAAACGAAATAAAAAATGCAAGTTTAAAAATAAATGAAGATGAAGAATTAGAAGAACAAAGAAATCTTATAATAAATGCTGAGAAAATATCTAAATCATTAAATGAGGCAGATATGCAAATAAACGAAAATGCATTAAATTCAATAAGTATAGCAATTAAAAAATTAGAGAAAATAGAAGATATAAATATAAAATACCAAAAAACACTAAGTTCATTAAAAAGCAATTATTATGATTTACAAGAAATTGCGATAGATTTAAATCATTATAATTCAGATACATCTTTCGAAGAAAAAGAAAGAGATGAGATAGAAAATAGAATAGATGAGATAAACGACTTAAAAAGAAAATATGGAAATACAATAGAAGAAATATTAAATTATAAAAATGAAGTAGAAGAAGAAATAGATAAAATAGAAAATTTAGAAGAGAAGAATAAGGAGTTAAAAACTGAGTTAACAAAGGTAACAGTAGAAATAGAAAAAAGAGCTATAGAATTACACGAAACAAGACAAAAGTATGGAATAGAATTAGAAACTAAAATAAATAGTGAACTTGCAGATTTAGAAATGCCTAATGCAAAATTTAAGGTAAACATAGAGAATACAAATTTTAATAAAGATGGAACTGATGAAATAGAATTTTTGATAACAACTAATAAAGGAGAAGATTTTAAACCGTTAATAAAAACTGCGTCTGGTGGTGAGATGTCTAGAATAATGTTAGCTATAAAAACAGTGTTATCAGATGTGGATGAAGTGCCTATTTTAATATTTGATGAAATAGATACAGGTATTAGTGGAAAAGCAGGAAATGCAGTTGGAGAAAAATTAAAAACAATTTCAAAAAATCATCAAGTTATAATAGTTACACATTTAGCTAGTATTGCAGCGAAAGGAGATTCTAATTATTATATTTATAAAGAAGTAGAGGGAGATAATACTAAAACAAGAATAAAAAATTTAAATGAACAAGAAGTTATAGAAGAAATAGCAAGAATTGCAAGTGGAATTGTATCAGAGATATCATTAAAACATGCAATGGAATTAAGAGCAGCAGTTTAAATAAATGGACTAATATATGTAAAAAGAAGTGGACTAAATTAAATTTATCCACTTCTTTGGCATAATGATACTATTTTAATTCTACAATTGTAACACCCATTTCACCTTCTCCGAAAGTACCAAGTCTAAATGATTTAACATGAGGATGTTTTTTTAAAAAAGCATGAATACCAGTACGTAATTTACCAGTACCTTTTCCATGTACAATTCTAACAGTTTTTAATTTTGCTAAACTGCAATCATCCAAATATTTATCAATAACGAAAATTGCTTCATCAACTGTTTGTCCTATTACATTAATTTCTGGAGATATATTTTTTGATTTTGACATACCAGAGAAAGCTTTGGAAGGTGTTTTATTTGTACTCTGCTTTTTATTTGCAATAGAAATATCTGTAACAGGAACAAATGATTTCATATTACCACATTGTACTTGTACTTCATTATTTTTGTTTGGTAATGATAGTAAAGTACCATTATTCATAAATTTATTTATATATATATCCATTCCAACTTTTAGTTGGTTTACATTTAAGTTACTAGAAGATGAGTTGCTTATTTTATTAGAAGAAACCTTTTTTATAGAATCTGTTAATTTATTTCTATAATTATCTAAATCTTTTAAAGAATTAGAAGTGTTTTCGATTTTTCTCATTTGACGTATTATATTAGTTGCTTCATCTTTTGCTGAATATAATATTTCACGAGCTTCCAACTTAGCTTTATTGATAATTTCGTTTTGTTTGTTTTGAACATTAGAATAATCTTTTTCTAAATCTTCTTGTAATTGTGAAATTTTAGCCAATCTTTGTTCAATTTCATTTTTCTCGTTTTCAATTTTTTGTTTATTATCATAAATGTTTTTTAATAAATCTTCAACATGAATAGTATCAGTATCTAAGAACTCATTAGCTCTTTGTAATATATCATCAGAAAGACCAAGTTTTTTACTGATAGCGAAGGCATTACTTTTACCAGGCACACCGATTAAAAGTTTATAAGTAGGGGAAAGTGTGTCTATATCAAATTCTTGGCTTGCATTTTCAAAACCAGCGTGTGTTAAAGCATAGTTTTTTATTTCTGGATAATGTGTTGTAGCAAGTGTTAATATTCCTCTATTATATAGAGCTTCTAGTATACTGATTGCTAAGCTACTTCCTTCAATTGGATCAGTTCCAGAACCAAGTTCATCAACTAAAACTAAACTATCTGCTGTAGAATTTTTTAGTATTTCTATAATATTTAGCATATGTGAAGAAAAAGTACTTAAAGATTCTTGAATGCTTTGTTCATCACCAATATCCGCAAAAACATTATCAAATACAAAAACACTACTATTTTCATTAGCTGGAATATTTAATCCAGACATAGCCATTAATGTTATTAAACCAACTGTTTTTAAGGTTACAGTTTTACCACCAGTATTAGGACCAGTAATTACAAGTGTATTAAAATTAATTCCTAAATTTATATTAATTGGAACTACAGCCTCCTTATTTATTAAAGGATGTCTAGCTTTTATCAAATTTATTTGCTTATCATCATTCAAAATAGGTCTTGTAGCATCTAAATATATAGAATAATTTGCTTTAGCAAAAATAAAATCAAGTAATCCTATAATTCTAAGGTTATTTTCTAATTGCTCTAAAATTTCAAAAAGCGAGTTTGTAAATTTGGCTAAAATTTTTTCTATCTCTAAGTTTTCTTCTACAGTTAAATTGGCAATTTTACTATTTAATTCAAAAATAGAAACAGGTTCTATAAAAACAGTGGAACCACTATTTGACATATCATGAATAAATCCTTTTATATTATTTCTGTATTCTTCTTTTACAGGTATAACATACCTATCATTTTTTATAGTTATAACAGGTTCCTGAAGATATTTAGAATAACTTGAAGAAGATATATAGTGATTTAATTTGTTTTTTATTTCTTGTTCAATTTTTCTCTTAGTTGTTCTAATATTAAATAAATTAGTGGATGCTCTATCATCAACAGTATAATCATCAATAATTGCAGAAAAAATGCTATCTTCAAGATTTTTATTAGTGTATAAATTATCAAAATAATTATATAAGCTATTAAATTCATTTAAGTCGATAAGTTCATCAGAAAAAAAGTAATCCTTTAAATCTTTTGCTAATCTTAAAAATTTTCCGATATTTAGTACATTTGCAATTGATAATATCTTATTACTTTTTAATGTTTTTAAACAAATTTCGATTTCTTCTGATAATTCATAAATAGGAATATTGCCTTTTTTATATTTAAAAATAACAGCTTCATTTGTTTCATTTAAAGCTTTTATAACTTTATTTTTATCATTAAAAGGATATAAATTAGTACAGTATTTTTTTCCAATAAACGTTTTAGAAAAAGTTGCTAAATTTTCTGTAACTTTGTTAAATTCTAATTTTTCTAAATATTTGCTAAACATATGAAAACTCCTTTATATTAAATTGTATTTTTCAAAAATTGATTTAATCATATGTGTATCTAAACCTACAATCGAATTATAATCGCCATCATAGCCTTTTAAATAAACTTTTCCTATACCTTGCACAGCATATGCTCCAGCTTTATCCATAGGTTCTTTTGTATCAACATAAGAGCAAATATCGTAATAAGACATATTTTTAAAATAAACGGTTGATTTATTAACTCTTGTTTCAAAAATTATTGAGTGTTCTTTTTTTATAATTACAGTTGTACCTGTATAGATATCATGCGAGTTTCCTTGTAATAGTTTTAAAATACGAATAGCATCATCTCTATCTTTTGGTTTGCCTAAAATAATATTACCAAAAGAAACTAATGTATCAGAACCAATTACAGTATATTCATTATTTTCTTTATATTTATCTGTGAAAATTGAATAAGCTTTTTCATATGACAATTTTTCTGCTAATTTTTGAGGATTAGGCTCAAGCTTTTTCAATTCATTTTCATCAATATCACTTGGAATAATATCAAAATTACTTATTATTGTTGACAATAACTGTTTTCTTCTAGGAGAAGAAGAAGCTAAAATAAATTCCATAACAAAACCTCCTATAATCCTACGTATTATAACATTTTTAGTTTTGAAAAATCAATATTGCGTTTAGAGTTTTGCTATGGTAAAATAAATAAAGTTAAAAACGGAGGAATTGTATGGAAGATAGACAGCAAAACATAAGAAATTTCAGCATAATTGCACATATAGATCATGGTAAATCAACATTAGCAGATAGAATGATAGAAATGACAGGTGTTCTTTCGAAAAGAGAAATGGAATCTCAAGTATTAGATAATATGGAGATAGAAAGAGAACGTGGAATAACAATAAAATCGCAATCTGTAAGAATGATTTATAAAGCCAAAGATGGAAAAGAATATATATTTAATTTAATAGATACACCAGGACATGTAGACTTTAATTACGAAGTGTCAAGAAGTTTAGCTGCATGTGAGGGTGCAATATTAGTTGTAGATAGTAGTCAAGGAGTTGAAGCACAAACATTAGCAAATGTTTATTTAGCATTAGATAATAATTTGGAAATTTTACCAGTAATAAATAAAGTAGATTTACCAAATGCTAGACCAGATGAGGTAAAAAAAGAAATAGAAGATATAATAGGAATACCAGCAGAAGATGCGCCTTGCATTTCTGCTAAAACTGGCTTAAATGTTGAAGAAGTTTTAGAAAGAATTGTAACAGATATTCCAGCACCATCAGGTGATAAAAATAAGCCATTAAAATGTTTAATATTTGATTCTTTTTACGATAATTATAAGGGTGCTGTAAGCTATGTAAGAGTAAGGGATGGAAGAGTAAAAGTAGGTGACGAAATTTTACTAATGTCTTCTAATAAAACTTTTATAGTAACAGAAGTAGGATTTTTTGAACCAGGTAAATATTATCCTTGTGAAGAATTAGTTGCAGGTGATGTAGGATATATTGCTGCAAGCATAAAAAGTTTATCAGATATCAGAGTTGGAGATACAATAACATTAAAAGATAATAAAGCAGAAGAGCCTTTACCTGGATATAAAAAAGTAAATCCAATGGTGTATTGTGGATTATATCCAGTAGATGGTAGTGATTATGAAAATTTAAAAGTAGCGTTAGAGAAACTGCAATTAAATGATGCAGCGCTTCAATATGAACCAGAAACTTCTAATGCACTTGGATTTGGTTTCAGATGCGGATTTCTAGGTTTGCTACATTTAGAAATAATAGAGGAAAGATTAGATAAAGAATTTGATTTAAGCTTAATTACAACATCACCTTCAGTTATTTATAAGATTCATAAGACAGACGGAGAAATAATTGAACTATATAACCCAGCAGATCTACCAAAACCACAAGAAATAAGTTATATGGAAGAACCTTTTGTGGAGGCAGAAATATTAACACCGAAAGAATTTGTGGGAAATATAATGGAAATCTGTCAAAATAGAAGAGGTATATATAAAGATATGAAATACCTTGACGAGAACAGGGTTACAATTATATATGAATTACCATTAAATGAAATAATATACGACTTTTTTGATACATTGAAATCAAAAACAAAAGGATATGCTTCATTTGATTATGAATTAAAAGAATACAGAAGGTCTGAATTAGTAAAATTAGACATATATGTAAATGGTGAAAGTGTTGACGCATTAAGTTTTATAGTTCATAAAGATTCTGCCTATGATAGAGGTAGAAAGATGATAGAAAAATTAAAAACAGTTATACCACGCCACTTATTTACAATACCATTACAAGCTGTTATAGGAGGAAAAATAATTGCAAGGGAAACAATCTCAGCAATGAGAAAAGATGTACTTGCTAAATGTTATGGTGGTGATATAACACGTAAAAAGAAACTTCTAGAAAAGCAAAAAAGGGGTAAGAAAAAAATGCGTGAGATAGGTAATGTAGAAATACCACAAGAAGCTTTCTTATCAGTATTAAAATTAGATGAAGAAAAATAATAGGAAGTATAAAAATGAAAAGAATTGTATTATGTGGAAGTAGAACTTTTAAAGATTATATTATACAGATAGGATACAAATTAATAGAAGAAGGATATGAAGTTGTAATTCCTAAAGAGTTTTTTGTACCAATGCCAAAAAGAGAACATTCAATGCTACATTTTTTGGAGATACAAAATGAAAGAACAGATTATGTTTTAGTAATAAATGAAGAGAAAAATGGAAAACCAAATTATGTAGGTGCAAATAGTTTCGCAGAAATAGCAATGGGATTTTATTTTGGAAAAACAGTGTTTTTAAAAAATGATATATATGAGCCTTTTGCAGATGAATTAGTTGGGTGGGGAGTCATACCACTTAAAGGCAATTTAGATGCAATTAAAGAATACAAGTAGTAGGTAGTAATATGGAAATAACCAAAAAAGAATTTATAAATATAAATAATAAATTTGATGAGTATAAAATAAAAGAAGAAAAAGCTTTCGAATATATAGAAGGAAAAGAGAAAATAATTGTATCTGCACCACATAGTGTAAGACAAATCAGAAATGGAAATATAAAAGGCAAAGATTCTTGTACAGGGACAATAGCAATTTTGCTACAGAAACAATTAAATTGTTATTGTTTATACAAAACAAAAAATTGCAATGATGATGCAAATTATGATATAGAAAACAATCCATATAAGGATAAAATAATAGATTTAGTAGAAAAAAACAACATAAATTTTTTGTTGGATATTCATGGGGCAAAAGATGGACAAGGGTTTGATATAGATGTTGGAACAGCAAATTTAAAAAATTTAAACGGACAAAATAAATATCTAAAAGATTTTATAAAAATAGGAGAAAAATATAATTTAAATATCACTATAGATAAAGTTTTTAAAGCAGATACTTTACATACTGTAGCCAATACAATTGCTAGAAAAACAAAAATACCATGTATGCAAATAGAAATTGCAAAAAAATATAGAGACATTGAACAATTTAATAATATTAAAATAATGTTAAATTTTCTTGGGGAATATTTAAGAAATATTTTAGTAGGAGGGCAAAATGAGTGAAAAAGAATATGAAGATCAAGTAGAAGGAAGAAATAGTGTGTTAGAATTACTAGAATCTGGAAAAGATATAAATAAGATATTTATACAAATAGGAGAAAAGCACGGTTCTATCAATAAAATTATCTCAAAAGCTAAAGAGAATAGAATAGTTATAGTACAAGCCGAAAAATCTAAATTAGATAAGATGAGCCAAACTAATAATCATCAAGGAGTTATAGCAATAGTTCCTCCTTTCGAGTATAGCTCAGTAGAAGATATTGTAGAGGAAGCCAAGAAAAGAAATGAACAGCCATTTATTTTAATTTTAGATGGAATAGAAGATCCACACAATTTAGGTTCAATAATTAGAACAGCAGAAACAGCTGGAGTACATGGAATAATAATTCCAAAAAGAAGGGCTGCTGCAGTGAATAGTACAGTTAATAAAGTGTCTGCAGGTGCTGTACAATATATGAAGATTGCACGAGTAAACAACATAAATGAAACGATAAAATATTTAAAAAGTAATGATATATGGATTTGTGGAACAGATATGAATACTAACAAATATTATTACGAAGAAAACTATAATATTCCAATAGCTTTTGTAATTGGAAGCGAAGGGTTTGGAATAAGTAGATTAGTTAAAGAAAATTGTGACTTTTTAGTTAAGATTCCAATGAGCGGAAAAATAAGCTCGTTGAATGCTTCGGTATCAGCTGGAATTGTAATGTATGAAGCAGTTAAACAAAGAAAAAATAAATAAAATACTAAAGATGGGAGGAAAAAGATATGATGGGGAGAAAGAAAAGAATTCTAATTATAGTGCTTTCTATCATAACAGTTTTAATTTTAATAATAGGAGGAGTTTTAATATATTTAAATGTTGCAACAGATGCATTTAAAAGTCCAGATGAATTATTTTATAAATATTTATATCAAAATGGGTCTATAGTAGATGTATTTGATACAGACTTATTAGATAGATATTATCAAAGAATAGAAAATAATGCGTACAATGGTACTGGAGAAGTAACAATAAAAACAGGAATGAATGATAACTCAGAAAGTGATACAAAAGAATTCGATACTTTAATGAATAATTTAAAACTTTCATATACAACAAAAAGCAATTTGGCAGAGAAAAAACAAGAAACAGAAGCTACTATTGCCTACAATGACCAAGAACAATTTAAGTTCAGTGTAGTGCAAGATAATAATAACTATGGAATAAAGTCCGATGAGGTAGTGTATAAATATTTAAAATTAAAAAATGAAAATTTACGTGATATTTATACAAAATTAGGAGTTCAAGATTTAGAAAGTATACCTAATCAATTTAATAAAATAGATTATAATATCTATAAAAATATGAATGCACAAGACAAAGCTACAATTTTATCAACATATCAAAATGTTTTAAACAAAGGAATCTTAAGCAATCATTATACAAAGCAAGCAAAGGTTAATTTGAACTTTAATGGACAAAGTGTTGTGGCTAATGCGTATTCATTAACTCTAACCGAAGAAGAAATTTCTTCTTTAAAAATAAGTTTATTAGAGACATTAATGACAGATGAATTAACCTTAAAATATTTAGTGCAATTTTTGCAATTAGATAGTTCATATACAGTACAAATAAAACAATCAATACAAGAAGAAATTGATAACTTAAAAAGAGAACAAATTGAGAACAATGAAAATGTTAGAATTACAGTGTACGAAAGCAATATGCAACTTTTAACAACAATAGTTGAAACACCTGAAGCTAATTATACACTAAACAATAATGTTTCTGAAACAAATCAAAAAGTAACTATAGTTAAACAATCAAATGATGGAAACAATATAAATACGACTGTAACATTAGAAAGAAATACAAGTGGTAGTAGTAACTCTTTTAAAATGGAACAAATTTCAACAACTGGAGAAACAACTACAGATAGAAATGCAATAACAGTTAACCTAAATGGTAATGTGGATACTGGAAATTTGGAATTAAATGTTAAATTAGAAAATCTTATTGGAAACAAACTAAATGAAATAAATTACACAGATAAAAAGGAATTTTCTTCTAGTGTTGATATAGAAGGATTAAATGATGATAATTCAGTAAGCTTAAATGATATGACATTAGAAGAGATAAATAGTTTGTATAAATCGATTGTGGAGAGAATTCAATATCTATATAATGAAAAATTACCCAATATAGGGTTTGATCCAAATACAATTAATTATCAAGGCACTTTAAAATGGAGTAGAATAGTTGATGCTTTTGATGAAGACGAATTTAAATCTCAAGTACAAAGAGCATTAAATTTGGCTAAAGATGATATGCAAAATAAAGAAGAATATAAAACATTGGTAGAGCAAGCAGAAGGTGATGCGAATAAAATAAAACAAATAAAAGGGCTAGTAACAGTAGAAAGATTAAGAGAAACCGGATTAGATGCAACACTTAATGAGGAGGATAATTCTATTTCGATAAAAACAAACAGTGAATCAGCTCATAAATACGAAATAGATTACGAAAACTTCAAAATATCAAAAATACAGTAATTTAAGTATTGACAAAAAGCAAAAATGCTAGTATACTTATACAGTAACTGAATTTATGCGAAAAATTAAATAGATATATAAATATCTTAAGTCAAAGGAGGGATAAAAATGGCACAACCAAAAAGAAGATGGTCAAAACAAAGAACACATAAAAGAAGATCAACTTGGAAATTAGAAACTCCAAAATTTGCAACATGTGCACATTGCCATGAACCTGTAATGCCACACAGAGTTTGCCCAACATGTGGATATTATAATGGAGAAGAAGTTGTAGTTAAGGAAACTAATACAGCAAATAATTAGAATATAGTAAAAAAATATAAAAGGAGCTAAAGTATTAAGTAATTAATATTTTAGTTTTTTTTTGACTAAAAATAATATAGTTTTTTTATTAAAAATGTGTTAAATGCTAAATTTTTTACATATTGACTTGGCTTAGCAAATAGTATAAAATGAGGACGAGAGGTGAAATTGATGGCAAAACCAATAGTTGCAATAATAGGAAAACCGAATGTTGGAAAATCAACATTTTTTAATTATATAGTGGGAAAAAGAATATCAATCGTAGAAGATACTCCAGGAGTAACAAGAGACAGGGTATATGGCGAAGCAAATTGGAGAGGAAGAGAGTTTACTTTAATAGATACAGGTGGAATTGAGCCAGAATCAAATGACGAAATCTTGGTTCAAATGAGAACACAGGCCAATATTGCTATAGATATAGCTGATGTAATTATTTTTATGACAGATATAAAACAAGGAGTAACAGCAGCAGATGAGGATATAGCAATAATGCTAAAAAAAGCTAGAAAACCAGTAGTCTTAGTCTGTAACAAATCTGACTCTTTTGGAAAAGTAGAAGACGAAATATATGAATTTTATAATCTAGGATTAGGAGATCCATATGCGATTTCCGCAACTAATGCAAAGGGATTGGGAGATGTATTAGATGCTGTATATGAAAATTTCCCAGAAGAAAAAGAAGATGAAGATATAGGAACAGAAATAAAAGTTGCAGTAATAGGAAAACCAAATGTTGGGAAATCATCGCTTATAAATAAAATATTAGGAGAAAACAGAGTTATTGTAAGTAATATTGCAGGAACAACAAGAGATGCTGTAGACTCTTATTTTGAAAATGAGTATGGAAAATATATATTTATAGATACAGCAGGAATTAGAAGAAAATCAAAGGTTAATGAAAATATAGAAAGATATAGTGTAATGCGTTCAAAACTTGCGATAGAACGAGCTGATGTTTGTTTAATACTAATAGACGCAACAGAAGGGGTTACAGACCAAGATGCAAAAATTGCAGGAGAGGCGCATGAAGCCGGTAAAGGTGTAATAATCGTAGTAAATAAATGGGATGCACTAGAAAAAGAAAATGGTACATTAGAAAGATATAAGAAGGAAGTATATGAAAAACTATCATATTTATCTTATGCTCCAATATTATTTATTTCTGCTAAAACAGGTCAAAGAATAAACAAATTATTCGAGATGATTAATGTTGTAGCAAATCAAAATGCAATAAGGATACCGACAGCTACATTAAACCAAATAATAAATGAAGCAGTTGCAGTAAGGCAACCGCCTACAGATAGAGGTCGTAGATTAAAAATATTATATGCTACACAAGCTTCTACAAAACCACCAACATTTGTAATCTTTGTAAATGTGAAAAATTTATTTCATTTTTCATATCAAAGATATTTAATGAATCAAATAAGAAATGAATTTGGGCTAATAGGTACGCCAATAAGAATAATTGTACGAGAAAAAGGTAACACAATAGAAACAAAATAGGAGGGAAAGTATATGGAATATATAATAATTGCTATAATAGCTTATCTAATAGGAAGTATTAATTTTTCAATTTTAATTAGTAAGAAAAAGGCTGGTTATGATATTAGACAAAAAGGTAGTGGTAATGCTGGAACTACTAATATGTTAAGAAATTTAGGAAAGAAATATGCTGCAATAACATTAATTTGTGATGTATTAAAAGGTGTTGTTGCAATTGGAATAGCTATAATTGTAGGAAATATTTTAGGAGATACAAATAAAGCTTTACTAGTTCAAATAGCTGGAGTTGCTGTTGTTATAGGTCACACATTCCCAATATTCTTTGGATTTAAGGGAGGAAAAGGTGTTGCAACATCACTTGGAATTTTGCTAATGACAAACTGGCAACTTGGATTAATCTGCTTAGTATTTGCATTAGTATTAATGGCCTTAACAAGAGTTGTTTCTATGGGCTCAATCGCTGCAGCAATATTATACCCTGTTTTAACATTATTTGTTGGAGGAGGACATTATATAGTAGAAAGTAGTGGATTAGGAAATGGATATTTTATATATAGTGTAATACTTGCTATAATAGTAATATTTAATCATAGAGAAAATATTAAGAGAATATTAAGCGGAACAGAAAATAAAATCAGTTTTAATAAATAGGAGTGAAACAAATGAAGAAAATTACAATAATAGGAAGTGGAAGCTGGGGAGTAGCTCTAGCAATCCATTTAGCAAAGTTAGGACATAAGATAAAGATATGGTCTTTTTCTAAAGAAGAGGCAGATTTAATAAATAATGAGAAAAAATGCAAATTTTTGCCAAAAGTAACATTACCTGAAGGGATTACATGTTGTACAGATTATAAAGAAGCAATAGATGGCTCTGAAATAATATTACATGTTACACCTTCTAAATTTACTCGTAGTACAGTAAGTGAGTACAAAAAATATGTAACGAACCAACCAATAATTATTTGTTCAAAGGGATTTGAAAGAGAAACATTATTACCACTAGATGAAGTAATAAAACAAGAAATGCCAGAAGCTAAGATTGGAGTATTATCAGGTCCAAGTCATGCAGAAGAAGTTTCAATTGGAATACCAACAGTAATGGTTATAGCATCAAAGGATGATGAACTTTTATTTGATATTCAAAATGCTTTTATGAGTCCAGAATTTAGAATATACACATCACATGATGTTAGAGGTGTAGAAATAGGAGGAGCTTTTAAAAATATTATAGCTTTTTGTGCTGGTGTTGCTGCGGGAATTAATTTAGGAGATAATTCTTTTGCTGCACTTATAACAAGAGGGTTAGGCGAGATTACAAGATTAGGAGTCGCTTTAGGTGGAGAAAAAGACACTTTATATGGTTTAAGTGGCTTAGGAGACTTAATAGTAACTTGTTTAAGTGAACATAGTAGAAATAGGAAAGCTGGAAAACTAATAGGAGAAGGAAAGACAATAGAAGAAGCAAGGAAAGAAGTTGGAATGGTAATAGAAAGTATTGACAATATAGAGGCAGCATATGAACTTTCTAAAATTCATAATATAGAAATGCCAATTGTAGAAGGAGTATATGATATTTTATACAATAATTTAGATCCAAAAGAAGCTGTTACAATGCTTATGACTCGAGATAAGAAATTTGAGTAAAGGAGAAATGAGTATGGATTTTTTTGATAAATTAAGTAAGAAAGCATCAGATACATATAAGGTTACTGCAGAGAAAACAACCAAAATTGCTAAAGAAACAAAATTAAAACTAGAAATAAGCAATTATAAATCAAATATGGAAGACCTTTATAAAATAGTTGGTAAAAAAATATACCAAAAATATGCTGCTCAAGAAGAAATGCAATTAGAAGACATTCAAGATGAATTAAATAAATTAGATACTATTAGTGAAAAAATAGATATAGCTAATAAAGAAATAATGAGTTTAAAAGATAAAATTAAATGTCAAAATTGCAATTATGAAATGAGTGAAGAATACGAATATTGCCCAAAATGTGGAACAAAAATAAAATAGACAAATAATTGGGAGTGAAAAAATGAAATTAGTAATACAAAAAGTAAAAAAAGCAAAAGTGGAAGTTGAAGATAAAACTGTGGGGCAAATAGAAAAAGGTTATATGGTATTATTAGGAGTAAAAAAAGGTGATACCAAAGAAAATGCAGATTATTTAGCAAGAAAGCTTTGTAATTTAAGGATATTTGAAGATGAAAATGGAAAAATGAATTTATCAATAAAAGATGTTAATGGCGAATTACTTATTATTTCACAATTTACTTTATATGGAAACACAAAGGATGGTAATAGACCTAGTTTTATAGAAGCAGAGGAACCAGAAAAGGCGAATAGGTTATACGAGTATTTTATGGCAAAATGCAAAGAAAATGGAATAGAGAAAGTAGAAAAAGGCATTTTTGGAGCACATATGGATGTTTCCTTAGTAAATGATGGACCAAATACAATAATAATGGAAAAATAACTAATATGGAAAACGTTCAAACATGTACTTTATTATTAAGTCAGCGTTATAATCTGTAATATTGATTAAAATACCGGGGTCAAGAGAAACCCACATACCAATTTTATATTTATAATTATTATCAATAAAACTACCAATCATATCAACAATCTCTATGGGATTGTTGTATTTTTTTGTCCAATAAAGATTATCTTTTAAATATACAGGTTCATCGAAAAAACTTTCTAAAAAGTTTTTTATTTCACCAGTTTTTGTACTATATAAATTTACACTTGCAAACATAAAAACTCCTTTAAAAATAGTATTTGTATAAAAAATATATTTATACATTGTATATAAAAGCTATTTTTGGAAATAATATGAAAAAAGTTTATTTTGGAGGAAATATGTTAAAGAATATAAAAAAAACTTTAAGTATTATTTTTTTGGTAGCTTTAGTAATCATTTCTTTTTCAGGGTGTTCTAAACAAAAAACAGATGAAGAACAACTTAGAGATAAAAATATATCAGAAATAGATTATTTAGATAATTATATAATGTTGATGTTAAATAGTATAAATAATATCGATTTAAAACAATATGATGCTAAAATAGAAAAAACAGAGAATTTAAATGAAATTTTACAAGAAAGTGAAGAAACATCAAGTGAAGATACAGGGAACAATGTTGTACAATATAGAATGGTTCCAAATACCATTTTAAATGCTAATAAAACAATAAATTGGGAAAATTTAAAATTAGAAATAGAAAATTTAAATAATACCTGGCCATCAATAATTGTAGATTTATATAAAGCAAATGTTGATAATAAAAAATTAACAGAATTTAGTGATTTAATTAATACTTGTATTGGAAATATAAAAAATGAAAATAGAACAGAAACTCTAAATAGTTTGGCAAAATTGTACGAATATATACCAGTATTTTTAGAAAAAATTGCATCTGATAATAAACAAATAGAATTAGCTAAAACAAAAGTAGAAGTAATAAAGGCATATGTAAATATAGATTTTGCAAATTGGGAAGAATTAAAAACTAGTTTAGATAGAGCTATTTCAAATTTTGAACCTATTGTAAATAATACAAATGAAGCAGAAAAAGAATACAATATAAGAAAAGCATATGTGTTATTACAGGAATTTAAAAACGCAGTAGATACAAATGATAAAGATTTATTATTTATGAAGTATAAAAATTTAATGGAGGAGCTTATAATATTATAATATAGGAAAGAAGCTAGATAACTTGACTTTTATGTAAAAGATGTTAAAATAAATAAGAGTAAATTAGACAGTCGCGTATAGCAAGGTCGAAAGACAGCGTACGAGGAAAGTCCGGGCTCCACAGAGCAATGATGCTGGATAACGTCCAGTGAGGGAAACCTTAAGGAAAGTGCAACAGAAAATAACCGCCTAATATTTAGGTAAGGATGAAAAGGCGAGGTAAGAGCTCACCGTCAGCTAGGTGACTAGCTGAGCCGTGTAAACCCCACCTGGAGCAAGGCCAAGATAGGGCATAAGGGATGTTGCTCGCATCCTCCGGTAGGTAGGCCGCTTGAACTTATTGGTGACAATAAGTCTAGAAAGATGATTATCTAATACAGAACTCCGCTTATAGATTTGCTTAATTAAACATGTAACTAGAAACTGCAATTATATTAATTGCAGTTTTTTTGTATTCAAATTTATGTATTAAAATGGGAAAAAATAAAAAAATTAACAATAAAATTACCGATAAAGCTTGATAATATCCTATAAAAGTAGTAAATTTTTATTAGACATATAAGTAAATTTTGTAGACATTAATAAAAGATTAATTTAAGCGAAGTACAAAGTTGTATAAAATATTGGATTCAATAGGGGAGGAAAAAATGAAATCAATAGATAAAGTAATATTAGGGGGAGTAGTTGTAGCATCTACTATAGGTATAAATTATAATATCGCTTCAGCAGACATTGTATCGCAAGAAATATATACTACGACTAACCGACTGAATATGAGAAAAGGACC
>ERZ857998.1213-NODE-1213-length-30771-cov-13.649792_pt1 | contig 30771 bp, 18 predicted proteins | sample MGYA00519954_ERZ857998 | MGnify/ENA primary metagenome ERZ857998 (study PRJEB31778, sample SAMEA3449424) | human gut metagenome | biome: human gut; feature: human-associated habitat; material: faeces | place: United Kingdom | collected 2010/2012 ...
GTGTTAGGCCTGCCGCTAGCGTTCATCCTGAGCCAGGATCAAACTCTCCATTGTAAAAAAATAATGTATTGTTAGAGTCCTGACTATTCGTTTATCCTTTAAAAGGAAATTGACAGATAAATACTACAATTTTTCTCTCAAAATATAACCAGTAATTCAAAGAACCAGTTTAAAAAAGCTTCGCATTTTGGTTGCGAAAGGGATTGCAAAGATAAGTGTTATTTTTGAATCCACCAAATCTTTTTTAAAGATTTTTTTCCGCGGCCTCTTGCGAGACATTTGCGAAAGGGACTGCAAAGATAAGTAATCTTTTTCAAATCTCCAAAAACTTTTTCAAGAACTTTGCATCTTATTGAAATTCAGCACACAAAACCATCTCAAGCTCCTTTATTGTAAACCCTCGACTTATTTGTAAGAACCGGTATTTCTCAAACGCGGATGCAAAGGTAGCGACTTTTTCCGAACCTGCAAATATTTGCGCATCTTTTTTTGAAAAATCTTCAATTTTACCCGATAAAGCCGATACTACCTATATATATTAATAGAGGCAGAAAAACAGCGGCTCCGCACGGAACCGCCGCAGGACATACCGGGGAGGAAAGCCGGTCAAAGCCATCCGCCGTTGGCGGCCAGTCCGGCACGGGAAACGACGGCGAATTCGCGCACGAACTCCGTATCGCCCGACACCGCGCTTATCCGAAGCATGGAAGTTCCCGGTTCGGGACAGTCGAAAGTGATCTTCATACCGTCGAACACCGCCTTCGAAGAGGACAGCCCCAGGTTGCCCGGCGATGCGAACGACGCGGCAGTCAGCGCAACCCGGCTCCGGTCGCCCCCGAAATAACGCGCGAAGTCCACGGTCACCGGCTCTCCGGTCCTCACATAGACGGCGGGAGTCCCCTTGACGGCAAACAGCAGTTTCAGGGCGTCGATACAGCCTCCGCCCATTTTATTCTTATAGACGGCCATATCGGCAATAGGCCCCAGCTCCCCGTCCTTCGAGCCGGTGAAGCAGTCGTCGATGCCGTAAACGGAACTCAATAGCAGGGCCTTGAATTCGGCAGGCGTATATTTCTTTCCGTTCTGCGCCGCATAAGCAAGCCCCAGGGCCGCAACGCCCGAAACGTGCGGGCACGCCATCGAAGTCCCCTGCATAAAACCGTAGCCGTACATCCCGCCATCCTTGCGTCCGTCCTGATAAGCGATCGCATCGTCGCAGAGGATCGTGCTCAAAATCTGCGCATTGCTATAAAAGACCGTCCTCCCGTCGGAAGCGGTCCGCGTCGTCTTTCCGGAATAGCGGTCGCCTCCCGGGGCCGCGATGTCGACCCACGGTCCGTAGTCGGTATAATAGGCCGGGCGGAAACTCCAGTCCATCGCCCCGACGGCGATCACCGGATCGTAGGCGGCCGGATAGATCCGGACGTCGCCGTAAACGTCGCCCTCGTTGCCGGCGGCGAAAATCACAAGCCCGCCCTGCAACGGGGAGTTCGGGTTCCGGGTCCCCGCCCCGCGGACAAAGGTGTCGATGGCGTCGCGCATGATGCCATAATTGCTCTTCCACTCCCGCTCGAACTCCTCGGGGGTGATCTTCGTGCCGTCCGCCGTTTCGAGATTGTATCCCCAACTGTTCTGGGCGATGATCGCACCGTTGGTCCAGGCATATTCGAAGGCCTTGACCGTCGGGTTTCCCTTGCCGCCGGTCGTGCTGTTGCCCATGATCTGGCACGACATGATCCGCACGCCGCCGCTGTTGCTCCGCCCGCCGGCGATGCCGCAAACGCCCCGGCCGTTGTTGTTCACGGCGGCGATGACGCCTGCGACATGCGTTCCGTGGTCCGCGTATTCCGGATTGCGGTCATCCCCGCCGACCGACTTCCAGTCGAGTTCGGGGGTGTCGTCCCAGAAATTATAGCCGTGTTCCTGCGAATTCTTCGGATTCGACCAGATGTTCGCCCGCAGGTCGGGATGGGTGATCTGCACGGGTTCGTCGATCACCGCGACGATAACCTCCTCGCTGCCCGTGCAGAGCTGCCAGGCATCCAGCAGGTCGATGTCGGCCCCCGCCTCCGGCTTGACGGCGACATCCGGAAAGAGGCCTCCGCCCGGGTTGTCGTAATTCCACTGAAAAGGCAGCATCGGATCGTTCATCGCCTTCGCGGCGCGGGTCTCGCCCACACGGGAAAACATGCCCTCGGAAGCCGGAACGGCAGGGCCTTCGCTCATCGGACGGATATAGCGGGGATCAATCCCGTACTCCACGACCGCAACGCCGGGCAACGCCGCCAGCCGCTCGCCGACCTCGGAGAGTTGAATTTCGTCGTCGAACGCGATCGTATACCAGCGGTTGATGCCCGTCTGCTCGTAAACGTCCTCCCACTCGGGATTGTATGCGACGACACGTTCGAAACGCCCGGCGTCGATTTCATGCAGGATTGCGTCGATGCCGCCGACACCCGAACGGGTCGCGACACCGCTGCGTGTCGCGGGCCGCTGCGCCTGCGCAGCGGCAACCGCCTGTGCCGTTTCGGGCGACAGCTTTACGGAAAGACTCCCCCGCAACGCCAGCCGCGAAGTCGGGGAACCCAGCACCCGGGCCTTCCGTCCGCCATTGCCGCCGGCAGAGTCCGCAGGCTCTTCCGTACAGGCAAATACCGCCAACAGCCCGCAGAGGAGTAGCAATTTTTTCATAGATCGTCAAACTTTTCGATTTTCCAAAGATATGATTTTTCCGCCAAAGTGCATGACCCGGGAGGTAAAATCGCCCCGGAGTTCCAAAAAAGGAGATTTTTTTACTATTTTTGCAACCGAATACCACTACGATTATGAATTTCAAGAAAATATCGCTGCTCATCGTGCTGCTGCTCATCGCAGACCAGGCGCTCAAAATCTGGATCAAGACCCACATGCACCTCGACGAGTCGATCGTCGTCTTCCCCGACTGGTTCCAGCTGCGGTTCATCGAGAACAACGGCGCGGCCTTCGGCATGCACATCGCCTCGCGCGGAGGCTTCGACTGGGGCAAGCTGCTGCTGGGCGTCTTCCGGATCGTCATGGTCGGATTCATCGGCTGGCTGATGCACCACCTCTGCACCAAACGCCAAGACACGCCCAAGGGAGTGATCGTCGGCCTCGCGCTGATCTTCGCCGGCGCCATGGGCAACATCCTCGACAGCGCATTCTACGGATTGATCTTCTCCGAATCGACGCCCTACACGGTGGCTCAATTCGGGGGGCACTACGCCGGGTTTATGATGGGCAAAGTGGTCGACATGTTCTATTTCCCGCTGTTCCAATGGAACGGCGTACCCCGCCTGCTGCGGTTTCTGGTCGACAGCAACAACTATTTCTTCGGCGCGATCTTCAATCTGGCCGATGCCTACATCTCGGTGGCAGTCGTCTATCTGCTTCTGTTTCAGCACAAGTTCTTCAGCAAGTAGATTTTTTTTGAAAAAAGAGTTGGTGTTTCAGAAAAAAGTATTACTTTTGCACACCGCAATTCCAGAAATGCCCAGGTGGCGGAATAGGTAGACGCGCACGTTTCAGGTGCGTGTGCCGCAAGGCGTGCAGGTTCGATTCCTGTCCTGGGCACAAAAAATCCCGTTAGAGGAAACTCTGAGGGGATTTTTCTTTTTCCGTGTCCGCATCGTGTCCGCAATTTCATGGAGAAGGGCTCTGATTTTTCCCTGCCAGAAAGACAAAACCAGATTATTTTTGTAATTTTGTATAAACCGATTCCAAACAAACGACGAACTATCCAGATTCTGATGTAATCCCTATGTTTACAATCAGAGTTGACTGCGATGAAAGCGGATAGATGAAAAAGCTATCGAGATTTTGGTTAGATTAAAGTTGCGAGACCTTTACTAACTAAAACGACGATAGCCATGAGAGAACGAAGAAATGAAATTATTTCAAAGGACAAAAGATTTATGTAGGAATCGACGTCCATTTGAAGAGTTGGTCGGTAACGGTCTTGTCCGCGACCTCTGTACTGAAGAAATTCAGTCAAAATCCGGCCCCGGAAGCGTTGCACGGATTTCTGACGAGGAGTTTATCCGGGAGCCGAGTATCATTCGGTGTACGAAGCGGGCTTTTGCGGATTCTGGATACACGAACGCCTGACGGCATTGGGGATCGACAACATCGTGGTCAACCCGGCCGACGTACCGACCAAGAGCAGCGAAAAGCTGCGTAAGAGTGACGCCGTGGACAGCGGCAAGCTGGCGCGGAGTTTAAGAGCCAACGAACTGAAAGGCATTTATACGCCGGACAGTGTATCGTTGGAAATGCGTTCCTTGATAAGATTGAAGAACTCGATCACCAAAGACACGACCCGTCAGAAGAACCGGATCAAGTCCCAGTTACGGTGTTTAGGCATCGGGATTCCGCAGGAGTTCCTCGAACCTTTCTCCAACTGATCGAAACGCTTTTTCGCATGGCTGAAAGAGGTTGAGACACTCACTCCGAGCGATCGTCAGGCCCTCGACATTCAGCTCCGGCATCTGGAGGAACTACGCCGTCAGAAGTTGGAGATGACACGGGCTTTACGGGCCTTGGCCAAGGCGGACCGATTCCGCGAACCGCAGCGGTTGATTATGAGCGTTCCGGGGTTCGGGCAGACTACGGGAATGGCGTTTCTGTCGGAGATATGCGACATAACCCGTTTCCGCAATGCCGAACAACTGGCCGCCTATATCGGGATGATCCCGATGTGCCATAGCAGCGGAGAGAAAGACGGAACAGGAGACATTACCGTGCGAAAACACGCCGTCATGCGCTGTAATCTGATAGAGGCTGCATGGGTGGCTATACGCCAAGATCCCGCGATGAATCTGTTTTATACAGAACAATGCAAGCGGATGCCCAAGAGCAAGGCCATCGTAAAGGTCGCCCGCAAACTGGTAAATAGACTATACTTCGTGTTGAAACACCAGACCGAATATGTCAATAGTGTCGTGTCATAAGCAACCCCTTCCGGTAAACGGATTTTCCCAGAGAGAATACTACATATTGCGTGCGGCTTTGGAGTCCGCTTAATGTAAAATGCTCCTCTGGCCTTTGTAAACTAATACAGGAACATGCGGCAGAATACTGACCGCTGTGGAAAGTCTGTCTACCGAAGGATTTTTACGGGTTCTGAAATCACGGCTTTCGCAAGAGCCAAAGGTCAAAGCACATCGTGACTCCGCACCGACTCGATCGAAGGCCGGCGGAGACACGCTGTGCCTTGACCTTTGGCCGGGAAACTCATCAAGAATCGCAATGTATTGCAAATGAAATAAAAACAAATTTAACAGAAAACTTTGATCCAGATTTATTTGGATTGTAACAGGAAACGGCAGCATGGGGCCGGAACATTGTCCCCGGTCTCGTAGACCAATGAAATTTCGGACTTATTCCATGCTCTGATGTCTTTATTTCCTCAAAGTTATAATCATTAAAGTGAATATACGAATGACACTCCTGATCAGCATCGAATACCGTACCCGCTGGGGCGAACAGCTCGTACTCCGCCTCGGCAAGCGGCGCATCGCCCTGCAATACGCCGACGGCGGCGTCTGGACCTGCGCCGTAGAGCGGTACGCCCCTGCGGCGCAGCCGGCAGAATACCGTTACGAAGTCGAGCGCGAGGGCGTGTGCATCCGCAGCGAATGGCGGCCGCACACGCTGCGGCTCCCCGCCCGGGAGGGGGTGCGCACGCTGCGCATCCGCGACCGCTGGCAGGAGATGCCCTCCGACACGCCGTTCTACTCCTCGGCATTCACCCGGGGCATCTTCGGCCGCGGGAAAACCGGCAGTCCGAAGAAGGCTACAGGCAACATCACGCTGCGCGTCGTGCTGCCCACCCTACGGCCGGACGAAACGCTCGCCGTCGCCGGCAGCGGCCGTGAGCTGGGCGACTGGAAACGGATCGTCCCGATGGACGACAGCCGCTTCCCGGAATGGGAACTCACGCTGCATACTGCGCACCGGTTCGAATACAAATTCCTGATCGCCGACCGCAAGACCCTCACCCCCATCCTGTGGGAGGAGGGTGCCAACCGCACCTGGGGCGAGTTGCCCGGCGCTGGCGAACACGCCCTCGACGCCGCGGCATCCCCGCGTTTCCCCAAGCGCAGGTGGCGGGGCGCCGGGACGGCGATCCCGGTCTTCTCGCTCCGTACGGAAGAGGATTTCGGCGTCGGCGAGTTCTACGACCTGAAACGGCTCATCGACTGGGCGGCCGCCACCGGGCAGCGCGTCATCCAGGTACTGCCGATCAACGATACCACCATGACCGGCACATGGGAAGACTCCTACCCCTACAACGCCAATTCGACCTTCGCCCTGCACCCGCAGTTCATCCGGCTGCCGGCCGCGGGCGTCGTGGAGGACGACGAGTACCGCACCCTGCGCAACGAACTGAACGCCCTCCCCGAAATAGACTACGAACGGGTCAACCGGCACAAACTGCGGCTGCTCCGCCGGGCGTTCGAACGCCACGGAACCCGCACTGCGGCACGCCGCGACTACAAGGACTTCATCGCCGCCAACAGACACTGGCTCATCCCCTATGCCGCCTTCTGCACGCTGCGCGACGAAACGGGCACGCCCGACTTCACCCGCTGGGGCGGCTTCGCCCGCTATGACCGCAAAACCGTCGACGCCTACTGCCGCAGCCACAACCGCGACATCGCATTCCACTGCTATGTTCAATACCACCTGCATACGCAGTTGTCCGAGGTCTGCGCCTACGCCCGCGCCCACGGCATCGTCCTCAAGGGCGACCTGCCCATCGGCATCAGTCGCACGAGTGTCGACGCATGGCTCTACCCACACCTGTTCCACATGGACTCGCAGGCCGGGGCTCCGCCCGACGCATTCTCGGCCGTCGGGCAGAACTGGGGACTCCCGACTTACAACTGGGAACGTATGGCACGCGACGGCTACGCCTGGTGGCGGGCACGCATGGCCAAGATGGCCGAATACTTCGACGCCTTCCGCATCGACCACATCCTCGGGTTCTTCCGCATCTGGGAGATTCCCACGCATGCCGTACACGGGTTGCTGGGCTATTTCAACCCCGCCCTGCCCTATTCCGCAGATGAACTGCGCGGCATGGGCTTCGACACGCAGGACGGACGCTACACCACCCCGGCGCCCGACGAACACATGCTCGGGGAACTGTTCGGCGACCTGGCCGGCGAAGTCCGCGCCACCTGCATGAAGGAGGGGCGGTTACTGCCCGCCTATGCCACCCAGCGCAAGGTCGCAGCCCGCTTCCCGGGCGACGACGAACGCCAGACCCGGCTGCGGGAAGGGCTTATGGCATTGCTCGACGACGTGCTCTTCATCGAAGACCCGCGCCGCAAGGGCTATTTCCACCCCCGCATCGCCCCCCACTCGACGCACGCCTACCGCCGGCTCGACGGAGAGCGCCGTGCAGCTTTCGACCGGCTCTATACCGACTTCTTCTACCACCGGCACAACCGTTTCTGGCAGGAATCCGCCCTGCGCAAGCTCCCGGTGCTCCTCTCGGCGACCGAGATGCTGACCTGCGGCGAAGACCTGGGGATGATCCCCGACAGCGTCCCCGAAACGATGCACGAACTGCAAATCCTCTCGCTCGAAATCCAGCGCATGCCCAAGACGCCGGGGGAACTCTTCGCCGACCCGGCGCACTACCCCTATTTCTCGGTCTGCACCACTTCGACGCACGACATGAACCCGCTGCGGGCATGGTGGGAGGAAGACCGCGAACTCACGGCGCGCTTCTACCACGAAGCACTCGGCATCGGGGGCGACGTTCCCTATTTCTGCGAGCCGTGGATATGCCGGCGCATCCTCGACATGCACCTCAATTCCCCGGCGATGCTCACCATCCTGCCGTTGCAGGACTGGTTCTCGACCGACGGGGAACTGCGCTCCCCCGACCCGGCCAAGGAGCGCATCAACATCCCGGCCGCGCCCCGCTATTACTGGCGCTACCGCATGCACCTCCCGCTCGAGGAGCTGCGACACAAGGAGACTTTCAACGAGTCGCTGCACGACATGATCGCCTGCAGCGGGCGCTGCTGACGGGCAGACTGCGGCACCGCCGACCCCCAGCTGCAAAAATAAGGGGCACCCCGGAATTTCCGGAGCACCCCTTTTATCATGCCGCTGCGCCATCCTCCCAGGCACCCCTGCGGAAACCTTCCACGAAAATCCCTACCAGGCACCTCTCAACCGAAGCCCTCGAAGGACGCCCTCGGAGGAACGCTCTCAGCGTGATCTTTCAAAGAGAACTTTCAGTCCTCTGCGGAAAATTCCAGAGGAACTCCCCTCTCCCACCGGAACCCTAAACCCGCCGGAACCGGAGCCCCCGCCCGCCGCAGGAACAGGAACCCGGAAAGCCGGAGGACAAAACCCGAAAACGAGGGGGGGGGGCGAAGACCTGCCCGCCACGACCAAGGTTCAGCCATTCCCCTCCAACCACTTCAGGAAGTCGTCGACCCGCGACCGGCTCACCACCATCTCGAACTCAGGACGCGGACGTGCCGTGATCTTCAGCCGGTTGCCCAGATATTTCACGATGCTGACGATCGCCGGCATGGCGATGATGCAACTGCGCGATATGCGGAAAAACCGCCCGGGATCCAGTTCGTCCGAAAGGACGTCGAGCGACTGATCCACAACATAGCGGTTGTTATCGCTCGTGACAAGGTAGGTGTTTTTCTCTTCCGAGTAGAAATAGGCGATGTCGGTGGTTTGTACCGGAACGATCCGGTCGTTGAAACGCACGACATAGCGCTGTTTGTATTCGCGCGGGCTGCGGATCGCGTTCAGCAATACGTCGGGGTCGATACCCCCGCTCCGCACCCGGCAGCGCTCCACGGCACGCCGCAGCGCCGCGGGGTCGATCGGTTTGAGCAGGTAGTCGATGCTGTTGACCTCGAACGCCCGCACGGCGTAATTGTCATATGCGGTGGTCATGATGACCCGCGCCGTCACATCCGCCTGGCGGAATATCTCGAAGCAATCCCCGTCGGAGAGTTCCACGTCCATGAAAATCACATCGGCACTGTTCCCCGGCGTGCGCAGCCAGAGCACCGTTTCCCTGACCGAGCCGGTCGTCCCGACGATCCGTACGTCGGGAAAATGCTGGGTCAGCGCTCGCGCCAGGTTTGCCTGGGCCATCATTTCGTCTTCTACGATCAGTACGTTCATATTACAGCAACGGTAAGGTGACACAATATTCGGTATCGGTACGGCGTATCCCGATCGGGATGCCCGACAGGTCGAGGTACTGCTGGCGGATGTAGTTCAGCCCCACACGGGTCGAGGGGTTGCCGGATACCTTCAACTGAAGGTTATTCGACACCGTCACGGCCTCGGCCTCGGCGACGATGCGGATCACCAGCGGCCGGTCGGCCCCCACCGAGTTATGCTTGATGGCGTTTTCGATCAGCAACTGCACCGAGCAGGGCAGAACATGGCGATTCATGACCTCGTCCGAAATATCGGTCTCCACGCGAAACCCTTCGGGGAAACGCACCTGCAACAGGTCGACGTACATCCCCACGAAGGCCATCTCCTCGTGCAGGCGCACGAGTGTCTCCTCCTCGTTCTGGAGCATGTAACGGTAGATGCCCGCCAGTTTATGAATGTAGACGCTGGCCTGCTCCGTGCGCTGCTCACAGACCAGACAGTCGAGGATATTGAGCGAGTTGAACAGGAAATGGGGGTTGACCTGCTGTTTGAGTTTCATGTAACGGAACTGCGCCTGGTGCGCCTTGCCGCGCTCGGCACGCAGCACGGCACGCGCGACTAGGGCGTAATCGACCATAAATACGACCGAATAGAGGGTCACCTCGACCAGCAGGGTGACGATCCACAGTTGCAGGAACTCCCGTGCGGAGAACGAGCGGTCGAAGGCGAACGGCAGGTGCAACCCCGTAATGAGCGCCACGCAGGCCGACGTGAACAGCACGAACAGGAGGAACGCCGCGATTTCGGCGATCAGACCGTGCCGGGTTTCACGCCTGCGCGTATGCCGGACATAGATGATATTGACGCACAGCAGGATAATCAGTGCCGCGGAGTTCGAAGCCAGCAAGTCGGCCATGTGGTAAAGGCGGTCTGTGGAGAAGGAAGGCGATGAGAAGAGCTCGACATAGGCCAGCCTCAGCACGAAAATCACCCCCACGGCCAGCAGCAGCAACCCGATGCGGGGCGTCCAGGCCAAGGAGCGGCTCGCCGTGTCGTCGCCGCGGCGGAACAACTTGGTGAACCACACGATGCTCCAGCCCAGGATCTCGGTGGTGATGAAGGTCGAGACGGCATGCACCACGGGCGGGGCGTGCAATAACAGCTCGATCAACTGCGCACCGCCCGTACCCAGCAGGTAGCCGATCACGTTGACGACGATCACGCTGGCAGCGGTGAACTCCACGTTCAGGCCCCGTTTTAGGCAGATCAGCACGATCAGCACGATCGTCAGCAGCGTCAGCACCAACTCGTCGTTGATCCCCGCCAGATGGCACGAAAGGGCGACCACGGCATGGAGCACGGCGAACAGGTGGATGATTCCGGACACTTTGAGCGATCGCATATAGGCTGACTGAGGCTGTATTAAAGTATATACGGGTTTCGTTTATTACGAATAAAGGTAGTGTTTTTCCGCGGAAATTCCAAATCGTCCCCCGCGGGCTACCGTTCGTCGCAAAAATCCGCCCGTTCATCCGGCTGAACCTTCCGTTCGTCGCCCTGCGGTTCGCCGTCCGGATTTTTTATTAAAATTTGTATAACCTGAAAACCAACCGAAAAACCGAAATGACCAAACCTAAACTCTCATTTTGGCAGATTTGGAACCTCAGCTTCGGCTTCCTCGGCGTGCAGATCGGATATTCGCTCCAGAATTCCAACACGTCGAGCATCTTCGAATCGCTGGGGGCAGATGTCAGCCACCTGAGCTACTTCTGGCTGGCGGCACCGCTGGCCGGCATGATCGTCCAGCCCATCGTGGGGCTTTTTTCCGACGGCACCTGGACGCGCTGGGGCCGCCGCATCCCCTACATCCTGGGCGGGTCGCTGATCTCGGCGCTGGCGCTAGTGCTCATGCCCAACTGCCCCAAACTGCTCGCCTTCGCCCCACTCGCCATGGGGGCTTTCATCCTGCTGTTCATGGATTTGTCGTTCAACGTCACGATGCAGCCCTTCCGAGCGCTGGTGGCCGACATGCTCGACGATTCGCAGAAGACACAGGGCTACGTGGTACAAACCTTCCTGATAAACCTCGGTGCGGTCGTCGGCGCTATCCTGCCGCTCGTCATGACATGGCTCGGCGTGTCGGACGAGGCCGCTCCGGGGCATGTTTCGCCGCACATCGCCTACTCCTACTATGCCGGGGGCGCGATCCTGCTGCTCACGGTGCTCGTCACCTCGTTCAAGACACGGGAATATCCGCCCGGGGAGTTCGCCCGCTACAACAACCTCTCCGAGGAGGACGCCAAACCGGTGAGCTTCGTCGGCCTCATGCGCAACGTCCCCGGCGTGATGGTGCGGCTGGGCGTCACGCAGTTCTTCTCGTGGGCGGCGCTCTTCCTGATGTGGACTTACCTCAAACCCGCCATCACGGGTGTAGTCACCGACCATGCCACGGGCGAAGTGCTCTCGGCCGGCGCCACGCAGACATGGGTCGGCGTGCTCAACGGCACCTACCCCATCCCCGCCTGCATCGCCGCCCTGTTCCTCGGGCGCGTCGCCGCGCGCTACGGCAACAAACCCGTCTACGCGGCCTGCCTGCTCGCCGGGGCGCTGGGCTTCGCGGGGTTGTGCCTGCTGCACGACCAGTACGCGCTGATGCTCCCGATGGTGGGGATCGGCATCGCCTGGGCGGGCATCCTCGCCATGCCCTACGCCATCCTGTCGCGCGCGGTCGAGCCACGCCGCATGGGCGTATACATGGGTATCTTCAATTTCACGATCACCGTCCCCCAGATCGTCATCGGACTGACCGGCGGTGCCATCGTCAAGTACTGCTTCGCCTCCGATGCGGCCGACATGCTGGCGCTCGCCGGGGTATTCATGCTGCTGGCCGCCGTGTCGGTCTTCCTGGTCAAAGAACACAAGGCCCAATGACCTACAATCCATAAAATCAACTTATAAACTAACCAAAATTCTTATGAAACGATTTTTAACTATGTGTGCGGGTATCTTGCTCATATGTCAATTTACCCCCCCCCTCACGCTGGCGCAAAACGCTGGTTATGAGGCAAAAGGCGTAGTTGTCGACAAGTCCGGGATGCCGATCCTGGGCGCTACCGTCGTCGAAAAGGGCACGACCAACGGCGTCTCGACGGGCATCGACGGCGACTATGCCATCCGCGCCGCCGGCCCCGAATCGGTCATCGAAGTCAGCTATGTCGGTTACAAGACCGTCAGCCTGGTGGCCAGTTCGTCGCTGCTGGCGCACCTCACGCTCGAAGAGGATGCCATGGGTATCGACGACGTGGTGGTGATCGGCTACGGTACGGTCAAGAAGAACGACATGACCGGTTCGGTCGTGGCAATCAAGGCCGAAGAGTTCAACCGCGGCGCCGTGGTCTCCACACAGGACATGCTCAAGGGTAAGGTTCCGGGCGTGCATATCATCCCCGGCGACGGAGGCCCCGGATCGAGCGCCACCATCCGCGTGCGCGGTGCGGCTTCGCTCAACGCCTCGAACGACCCGCTGATCGTGATCGACGGGGTACCCATCGCAGTCGACGGCGGCAAGGGTATGGCCAACCCGCTGGAGACGATCAACCCCAACGACATCGAATCCTTCACCGTGCTCAAGGACGCTTCGGCGGCGGCCATCTACGGTTCGCGCGCCTCGAACGGCGTCATCCTCGTCACCACCAAGAAGGGGCGCGGCAACACGCCCCGCGTATCGTACAGCGGCAGCGTGAGCGTCCAGACCAACTCCGACGAGCTGCCCGTGATGTCCCCCGGCGAGTTCCGCACCTACATCGACCAGGTGTATCCCGCAGGTACGACCACGGGCGACAAGGTACAGTCGATGCTCGGCGACAAGAACACCAACTGGCAGGATCTGGTCTTCCGCACCGCCATTTCGCATGACCACAACGTCAGCCTGATCGGCAACATCAACGACCGCATGCCCTACCGTGCATCGGTGGGCTACACCAACCAGCAGGGTACGCTCGAAACATCGAAATACGAACGCGGGACGCTCGACCTGAGCCTCTCGCCCAACTTCTTCGACAAGCACCTCACGGTCAACCTCAACGCCAAGGGCGTCGTCACGTCGCAGCGCTACGCTTCGGGCGGCGTGGTGGGTTCGGCTGCCTTCTTCAACCCCACGATCGACCCCTACTTCCGCAACGACGACGGCTCGATCGACTACACGACCACCAACGGATACTGGAACTACGGATCGGGCCGCGGCGAGGACTTCACGCCCAACACCCTGCTGGGTGCGGGCCCGCTCTCGCAGCTCTACGACCGCGACAATACGGCGCGTGCCAAGCGTTTCATCGGCAACGCCCAGATCGACTATAAGGTTCACGGCTTCGAGGCGCTGCGCTTCAACCTCAACCTCGGCCTCGACGTATCGAGCGCCAAGACCTACGACGGCGTGAACCCCGGCTCGTTCCAGGCATACACCGACACCGAGGCCCGCGGCTGGGGACAGTATTCGTGGACGACGAACTTCCGCCGCAACCAGCTGCTCGAATTCTACGCCAACTTCAACAAGGAGTGGGGCATCCACCACCTCGACGTGATGGCCGGTTATTCGTGGCAGCATTTCTACAGCTCCGACCACTCGGTATCCTATTTCAACGAGACGCACGAGCAGAAGGGCGAGGATTCGCGCTACCCGTTCAACCGCCAGGAGAACTACCTGCTCTCGTTCTACGGACGCCTGAACTATTCGATCGCCTCGAAATACCTCTTCACCTTCACGCTGCGCGACGACGCCTCTTCGCGTTTCTCGAAGGATACCCGCTGGGGCCTCTTCCCTTCGGGCGCCTTTGCGTGGAACATCGCCGAGGAGAATTTCCTGAAGGATTCGCGTGCCGTCTCGGCCCTCAAGCTGCGCGTCGGCGTCGGACAGACCGGCCAGCAGGAGATCGGTTCCAACTACCCCTACCTGGCGCGTTACTACATGTCGACCGACGTCTACAAGACCTACTACATGGGCAGCGCCGGCCACATGTTCTACCTCACGCCGGGCGCCTACGACCCCAACATCAAATGGGAGACCACGACGACCTACAACGTCGGACTCGACTTCGGGTTCCTCGGCGGCCGCATCAACGGTAGCGTCGACTGGTACCTGCGCCAGACGGACGACCTTCTGAACAGCGTCATCACCCCCATGGGCTCGAACTTCGGCAACACGGTGCTCACCAACATTGGCTCGATGGAGAACAAGGGCGTGGAATTCAACCTGAATTTCATCCCCGTGCAGACCAAGGACTGGAACCTCACGGTCGGCTTCAACGGCACGTTCCAACACACCGAGTTCACCAAGCTCAACAACACCGACGACCCCGACTACAACATCCAGACGGGAAGCATCACCAAGGGCACGGGTAACCTGCTCCAGATCCACAAGGTAGGCTATGCGCCCTACACTTTCTACTGTTTCCAGCAGGTATACGACCAGGACGGCAATCCGATCCAGAACGCGCTGGTCGACCGTGACAAGGACGGCAAGATCACACAGGCCGACCGTTACGTGACCGACAAGAGCCCCAACCCCGACTTCTTCTACGGCATCAGCCTCAAGCTGAGCTACAAGAACTGGGACTTCGGCTTCAACGGCCACGGTTCGGCGGGCAACTGGGTCTTCAACGACTTCGCCTCGGCCAACTCGACGTCCAACATCGACATCAACGCCGGCAACCTGCCCAACTTCGCACGGCTGGTCAAGAAGACCGGCTTTACGAAGGCCAACAGCGGCGAGCAGTGGTATTCGGACATGTTCCTCGAAAACGCCTCGTTCTTCCGCATGGACGACATCAACCTCGGCTACACGTTCAACAAGATCGGCAACTGGAAGGGTTCGATGCGCGTCGCCTTCGGCGTGCAGAACGTATTCGTCATCACCGATTACAGCGGCGTAGACCCCGAAATACCGGGTATCAACGGCATCGACGGCTCGATCTGGCCGCGCCCGCGCACCTATTCGCTGCGTCTGAATGTAAACTTCTAAAAACGAACGAACCATGAAAATCGACATAAAACATTTCGCCTTGGCGGCGGCAGGCGCAACGATGCTGCTCACTTCGTGCATCGGGGATCTCGACACCCTGCCCCTCAACCCGTCCGACTCGACCTCGGAGACCGTCTACGGGAAAGACGAGAACGGCTACCTGGCCGGGCTCACCAAACTCTATTTCAATTTCGTCTCGAACGACACCACCGACCTGCAGGTCAGCGACGGCGGCGCCTCGGAGCTCATCCGCGCATTCTGGACGATCCAGGAGGTTACGGCCGACGCCTGCAAATGCGCCTGGGAGAACGACGCCTGGGTACGCGCCATGAATACCGACACGTGGTCCGACGCAGACAACGACGCGACCTATGCCGTCTACGTACGTACGTTGCAGGGCATCGCCTACGTGAACGAGTACCTGCGCCAGACCGCCTCGGACAAACTCTCCGACCGCGGCGTGAGCAGCGAACTGGCCGCCAGGATCCAGAGCTTCCGCGCCGAGGCCCGTTTCCTGCGCGCCTATTTCTACTGGATCGCCCTCGACGTGTTCGGCGACGTGCCGTTCACGACCGAGACCTCGCCCTTCGGCGGCGGTGTGAACCCCAAACAGGCCTCGCGCAAGGATGTCTTTGACTACTGCATCTCGGAGCTGACCGACCTGGCTTCGGACGAAAGCGCGATGCCTGCCGCACGCTCGAACTACCCGCGTGCCGACAAGGGTGCGGTCAACGGCCTGCTGGCCCGCATGTACCTCAATGCCGAGGTTTATGCCGGCACCCCGATGTGGACGGAGGCCAAATCCGCCTGCGAAGCGATCTTCGGCATGGGCTACTCGCTCTGCCCGGAGTATTCCGACCTCTTCCGCGGCGACAACGGCGAGAACGCCGACGCCCTGAAGGAGATCATCTTCGGCGTGGCATACGACGCCGAGCAGACGCAGTCCTACGGCGGCACGTCGTACCTGACGCTGGCAGCCATCGCCGCCACCGACGTGACGGCCGAACAGAAGATCAACGGCGTGAACAACGGCTGGGCCGGCATCCGCGTACCCTACGAATACGTACAGAAATATTTCAACGCCCGCAACGCGGACTACACCACGGGCGAATATACGGTCAGTGACAAACGCGGCGGAATGTTCTACATCAAAGGCCGCCAGGAGTCGATGAACGATGCGCTCTATGTCTTCCTCAACGGGTGGACTTGCCTCAAGTTCAACAATATCCCCCACGACATGACCAACGACGAATTCCTTGCCACGGCTGCATCGAAGGCATACAGCGACATCGACTTCCCGATGATCCGCCTGGGCGAGATCTACCTGATCTACGCCGAGGCCTGCATGAACCTGGGACAGGCCAACACCGCGCTGCCGAAACTCCAGGAGCTGAGCAACCGTGCCGGGGTATCGGCCCCCTCGTCGGTCACGGCCGACTACCTGCTCGAGGAGCGTGCCCGCGAGCTGATGTGGGAGGGGCACCGCCGCACCGACCTGATCCGCTACGGCAAGTTCACCACCCCGTCGTTCCTCTGGACATACAAGGGCGGCACCTTCACCGGACAGGGGTTCGATGATTACATGAAAATCTTTGCCATCCCTTCGTCGGAGCTCGCTTCCAACCCCGAACTGCACCAGAATCCCGGCTACGGAAACGCAACCGATAAATAACCAACCCTAAAAATCGTACGACTATGAAAATTACACGATATGCGATGATGCTGGCGGCTGCGACGGGACTCCTCTCCGCCTGCCAAAAGCTCGACGAGGTAAAGGCCTACGACCCCGACAAGGTCGTGGCGCCCGTGCTGCATGCGCTGCCCGGGGAGATCGTCATTACGCCCGACAACATGGGCTCGACGCAGACCTTCACCTGGGACGCCGCCGACTTCGGCGTCCGCACCCAGATCAACTACTCGATCGAAGCCTCGTACAACGACGGTGCGAAACTGGTGCTCTTCACGGGAATGAACGGCACCTCGTCGGAACAGACCTATGAAAGCCTCAACAACATCCTTGCGCTGTCCGTGGAAGACGGCGGCCTGGGGGTTCCCTCGGGCGAACCTACGGACGTGGATTTCTACATCAGCGCCACGATCGGCACCGACTTCGAAAAATTCTACTCCGCCCCCGCCACCGTCCGCATGACCGTGACGACGGCCGAGCGTACCTATCCCCAGGTCTGGGTAATCGGCGATTACTGCGGCTGGAATTTCGACAACGCACAGGGACTGTTCTGTTTCTCCGGCGACGAGGTCACCTACGAAGCTATCGTTGACTTGGGCGAAAAAGCCGCCAACGGCTTCAAACTGAGCGGCGAAGCCGGTTGGAACGATGCCTGCAACTGGGGCACCGACGATGATGCTGCGGCTCCGGAAACGGAAGCCCCGTCGATCACGCTGATCTCCAGCAGCGGTTCCGGAAACATCATGGTCTATTCCAAGCGCTTCTACCGCTTCGTATTCGACCGCTCGACATTAACGTTAAGCAATAAGCTGTCGTTCAACTCGATGGGTATTATCGGCGATGCCACTCCGGGCGGCTGGGACACCGACACGGAGATGAATTTCGACACCCAAAAACAGCGTTTCTGGGTCGACGTCACACTGACCGCCGGGGAATTCAAATTCCGTGCGGACAACGACTGGGCGATAAACTTCGGCGGGGCGGACGGACGCCTTTCGCAGAACGGCGACAACATCAAGGCCACGGCGGGCAACTACCGCGTATACGCAACCCTGAACAACTCTGCGGAGATCACCTACGAACTCAATGCCGGCGACTACGGCACGGGCGGCGGCGAAGAACCCGACCCGGGGCCGGAAAAGGCCGACTGGTACATCCACGGCCAGACCGTCGCAACCCCCGACTGGGGCCCGACGGCCATGGAGAGCGCCAGCTCGAACATCGTGGCCTACAAGGCCGCAGGAATCGAGGTAGCCGCCAACTCGGAATTCCTCTTCAAGAGCGGCGACGAGTCGCAGTGGATCGGGGCCGACGCCGCATTCGCCGGCAGCAGCCCCTACACCTGCACGATCGGCTCGGCCTTCAAGGTTTCCGCCGACAAGGTCAATGCCGTGATCGCCGAAGCCGGCACGTACGACTACTGGCTGCTGCCCGAGGCGGGACGCGCCTACGTGATGGCCGCAGGCGCCAAGCCCGAGCTGGTCGCCGACACATGGGGACTGGTCGGCAACATCACCGGATGGGGTGACCTGGGCGATTTCTCGATGAGCGAGGAGGGCGCCTACCTCGTTCGCAAAGGCGTAGCCCTGACCACCGCCAGCGAGTTCAAGATCCGCTTCAACAACGCCTGGGACGACTCCAAGAACTACGGCACGGCGTCGGGCGGTGCGGTCGACATCAACAAGGCCGTAGACATCATCACCAGCGGCGGTTCGCAGAACATGAAAGTCCAGCTCGACGGCACCTACGACATCTATTTCGATCTCGCGAATTCGCAGATATACATCATGTCCGAGGGGAAAACCCCGGCAGAGGCCGAATAACGGCCACCCTTTCACGGGACGGCGCACAGGCTGCCGTCCCGTTTCTGGCCTGCCGTCCCTGACCGGACGGCAGGCCCCGAAACGAACTTTAACCGAGATTCCGCTATGAAAAAATTTCTTTTCCTGCTGCTGGCACTCGTACTTTCCGTATCCGTGTCGTGCAGCGACGACAAGACCGGCGATACCGGCGGCAGTATGCTCTCCGTGACCCCCACGGAGATAGAATTCGAAGCCGCAGGCGGCAGCCGGCTGCTCGACCTGCGCACCGATGCGGGCGCGTGGTCGCTGACGCAGAGCGACAATACCGCATGGTGCACACCGGCCCTCACATCGGGCAAAACCTCCACGTCGTTCGCGGTCACGGCGACCGCAAACGAGTCGTCGAAACGCTCCGCGACGCTTACCTTCACCGCCCCGGGCTGCGATCCGGTCGTCGTCACCGTGACACAGAGCGGCGATGCCTCCCAGGATTTCGAGGGCGAGCAGGTCGTCGCCCAGCCCGATGCGTGGGACAACCGCAAACGCGCCGACATAAGCTACCAGCTGCTGGTATACAGCTTTGCCGACGGCAACGGCGACAAGGTGGGCGACCTGCCGGGGCTGACCCGGCGGCTCGACTACATCGACGCACTCGGCGCCTCGGCCGTGTGGCTCTCACCGATCCATCCGGCGGCTTCGTACCACGGTTACGACGTGCTCGACTACGAGGCGGTCAACCCCGCCTTCGGGACGGACGCCGACCTGAGGGCATTCATCGACGCGGCCCATGCCCGCGGCATCCGGGTCTACCTGGATTACGTGCTCAACCATACGGGCAAAGACCACCCGTGGTTCAAATCGGCCGCCGCGTCCGAAGGGAGCCCTTACCGTGACCGCTATATCTTCTCCGAAGACCCGCAGGCCGACATCGCGGCCGGGCGGATCGACCAGATCGCCACGGAAGGCGCCGCAGGCTACGATGCCGGACAATGGTTCTCGACCGACACGGGGGCGGGTGCCGCCGGGCGCTTCAAGTTCGTGCTCGACTGGACAAATGCCGACAGCCCGACGGTGACCGTTACCGAAACGACCGATGCCGCGGATGCGGACAATACGCAGGGCGGCGCGGACGACAAATACCTCTATTTCGGCAACGGCACGAGCAAACGCTTCTACGCCAGGGGCGGCAACAGTTACGAACTGACGCTCGACTTCGATTCCGACTGGGGATTCCTCGTCCGCACCTCGACCACGTCGTGGGCCGCAGGCACCAAATACGGCGCCCCGGACAACCGGACGATCATCCGGTTCGGGGAGCCCTTCACCCTGATGTCGAACCGCTCGGCCGACCCGGCCAACGTGCAGTTCTCGCTGCCGACGATGTACCATTCGCACTTCTGGACGGCGGCATTCGCCGACCTCAACTACGGCAAGGCCGCCGAGGCCGAGCAGTCCGGGGCGTTCAAGGCCGTCACCGAAGCGGCCGACAAGTGGGTACGCATGGGCGTGGACGGGTTCCGCCTCGATGCCGTGAAGCACATCTACCACAACGCCTACAACGACGAGAACCCCACGTTCCTCAAGAAATTCTACGACCGCATGAACGAGACCTACAAGGCCGCCGGCGGAGAGGGCGATTTCTACATGGTGGGCGAGATGCTCGACGAAGCGGACAAGGCGGCACCCTATTACCGGGGGCTGCCGGCGCTGTTCGAATTCACGTTCTGGTACAAGCTCAAATGGGCGCTGCAAAACGGCATCGGATGCTATTTCGTCAAGGACATCCTCGACGTGCAGCCCCTCTACGCACAGTACCGCAGCGATTACATCGAAGCCACGAAACTTTCGAACCACGACGAGGATCGCACGGGCTCCGACCTGGGGCAGTCCGTCGAAAAGATGAAGGTGGCGGCCGCCGTACTGCTCACGGCGCAGGGCGCACCCTACATTTACCAGGGCGAAGAGCTCGGGTACTGGGGCACCAAATCCAACGGCGACGAATATGTCCGCACCCCGATCCTGTGGGACAAGGCGGGCAACGAACTGGCTTCGGGAAGCCTCTCGGGCAAGATCGACATGCAGATGCTGACCGCAGCAATCTCGGTCGAGGCGCAGGCCGACGACGACGGTTCGCTGCTCAACCTCTACCGCACGTTCGCCCGGCTGCGCAACACCTACCCCGTGCTGGCGCAGGGCAAGATGGTCAAACACCCGGTCTACAACGACGGCAACACCTCGCAGCAATCCATCGCGGCCTGGTACCGCGAACTGGACGGCGAACGGATGCTCGTCGTGCACAACTTCGGCCAGGAGACACAGATACTGACCCTTACCGACCAACCGGACAAGGCCGTAGGCGTCTCAGGTGAAGTGAAACTTCAGCGCGGCGACGCTTCGTCGAAACTGCTCATGGGCGCCTGGTCGTCGGTGGTATTCACGCTCTAAACGACACGCCATGAAACGCTTGCCCGCATTACTACTCGCAATGGTACTGGTTGCCTGCGGCACACGGCCGCAGCAACCGGCCGCCCACCCCGACTGGAGTTACAACTCGGTCGTCTACGAAATGAACGTGCGCCAGTACACCCCCGAAGGGACGCTGGCGGCGGCCGCACGCCACCTGCCCCGGCTCAGAGAACTGGGCGTGGACATCGTCTGGCTGATGCCCGTCTACCCCATCGGCGTCAAGGAGCGCAAGGGAACCCTCGGCTCGTACTACGCCATCTCCGACTACGAAGCCGTCAACCCCGAATTCGGCACGCTGGAGGATTTCGACCGGTTCGTAGCCGACGCCCACAGACTCGGGCTGCGCGTAATCCTGGACTGGGTGGCCAACCACACCTCGCCCGATGCCCGCTGGATCGAGGAGCATCCGGCCGACTGGTATGTGCGCGACTCGCTGGGCAACACCATCGTGCAGTACGACTGGACGGACATCGCCAAGCTCGACTACGGCAACACGGACATGCGTGCCGCAATGGCGGCCGCCATGCGTTTCTGGCTCAACCGCGGCATCGACGGATTCCGCTGCGACATGGCGTGCGAGGTACCCATCGACTTCTGGCAGCAGACGCTGCCCGCACTGCGGAAGGAGTACCCCGGCATCTACCTGCTCGCCGAGGGCGAAGCCCCCGCATTGCACGACGGGGCGTTCGACGCCTCATATGCGTGGGAACTGCACCACCTGCTGAACGACATCGCACAGGGACGCAAAAGCGCCGCAGACCTGCGTGCCTACGTCGCCAGGGATGCCGCTGCCATGCCGCGCGAGGCGTTCCGCCTGATGTTCACCTCGAACCACGACGAAAACTCGTGGGCCGGGACGGAATTCGAGCGCATGGGCGACGCGGCACGCGTGATGGCGTTGCTGACCTTCACGCTGCCCAACGGGCAGCCGCTCGTCTATACCGGACAGGAGATGGGGTTCGACCACCGCTTCGAGTTCTTCGAGAAAGACCCCGTACCCGCGTGGGAACATAACGGGTTTACGGATTTCTACACCGCACTGATCCGGCTGCGCCACGAGAACCCGGCGCTCGCGGCCGGAGAACGCGGCGGGCAGGCCGCATACCCGCTCGGCGAACGAACACCCGACGGCCTTGATGCTGTTTTCCCGCACGGCCGGCGGCAACGAGGTGACAGTCGCTGCGAACCTCAGCGCGGAGGAGGTCGCATTCGACCTGCCGTTCGAGGGCTCGCGCCGCGAGTTCTTCACCGGGAAGGAATACACGGGCGGCACCCGCACCGTGCTTCCCGCATGGCAGTGGCAGGTCTTCGCACAAGACAGGAGATAAGGGTTGCGGACATGCGCCGGGGATGCGCGGAAACAGCGCCGGGAACCCGATAGCACCCGACGGGAATAGACAGTAAACCATCAGAGAAGCACGGGGATGCGCATGAGAAGCACAAGGATGCCCCGGGCGAAACGGGAATCGCTGGAAACCGATTTTTTGCTAACTTTACAAACGACGATATTTTGAACCGATTTTTCATGACACTCGCAGCAGCCGGCCTGCTCTCCTGCACAGGGACAGGACAGTCCGTATTCGACCCCGCCTCGGTGGCAGACGCCTCGGGCGAGGTTACCCGCGTCGAACCCCTCTCGTGGTGGACGGGAATGCAGACCCCGCTCCAGTTGCTCGTCAACGGGGCCGGCATCGCGGCATACGACGTCCGCATCGAAGGCGGACAGGGCGTCGGGGTGAAGGCCCGCCACAAGGCCGACAGTCCTAATTACCTATTCGTGGACGTGGAGGTGCAACCCGACGCGGAGCCGGGCACCTACTACCTCGTATTCTCGCAGGGGGAACGACAGTTCAAGGTTCCCTATGAGATCGCGGCACGCGCCGAAGGCTCGGTCGCACGCAGGAGTTTCACCACGGCCGACATGATCTACCTCCTGATGCCCGACCGCTTCGCCAACAGCGATGCGTCGAACGACTCGACGCCCCACACGCGGGAGCGCGCCGACCGCAGCGCCTTCTTCGGCCGCCACGGGGGCGACCTGCAGGGGATGATCGACCACCTGGATTACATCGCAGGGCTGGGCGCCACGGCCGTATGGCCCACGCCGCTGCTGCTGGACGACGAACCCGAAGGTTCGTACCACGGCTACGCCTGCGGCGACTACTACCGCATAGACCCCCGGTTCGGCTCGAACGAACTGTATAGGGAGTTCGTAGGCAAAGCCCACGAGCACGGGCTGAAGGTGATTATGGACATCGTCACCAACCACTGCGGCACGGGCCACTGGTGGATGAAAGACCTGCCTTTCAGGGACTGGATACACCAGTTCCCCGAATACACCGGGACGAACGTCTGCTTCTCGACGAACATGGATCCCAACGCTTCGCGCTACGACCTCGACCTGCAGGAGAGCGGCTGGTTCGTGCCGTCGATGCCCGACATGAACCTCGACAATCCCTACGTGCTGCAATATTTCAAGCAATGGGCCGTGTGGTGGATCGAGTATGCCGGCCTGGACGGGTTCCGCGTCGACACCTACCCCTACAACGAAAAGGTGCCGATGAGCGAGTGGTGCGCGGCCGTACGCAGGGAATACCCCGGTTTCAACATCGTGGGAGAATGCTGGACGTCGTCGATCCCCCAACTGGCATACTGGCAGGGCGGCAATCCCAACAAGGACGGCTTCGACTCGCACCTGCCGTCGATCATGGATTTCCCGCTGCAGGAGGCCATCTGCCGGGCGCTGCCCACCGACTCGCTCCGCTGGGGCGAGGGCATGACGCGCGTCTACGACTGCCTGTCGCACGATTTCGTCTACCATGACCTGTCGAAAATGATGATCTTCGTCGCCAACCACGACACCGACCGCATCGGCGACATCGTACGCGGGAACCCCGACCGGCTGAAACTCTCGATGGCGATGCTGGCCACGATGCGCGGCATCCCGCAGATATTCTCGGGCGACGAGATGATGTTCACCTCGAAAGACCTCTCGCAGGGACACGGCGGGCTGCGCGTGGATTTCCCCGGCGGCTGGGAGGGCGACGCGGTGAACCTGTTCGACCCGGCGCAGCGCGATGCCGTACAGGCGGGGCTCTTCGACTACACGCAGCGGCTCTTCCAATGGCGCAAGTCGAAGCCCGTGATCCACAACGGCCGCACGATGCACTTCCTCTCGCGCGACAACACCTACGCCTATTTCCGTTATGACGACACCGACGCGGTATTCGTCTTCATCAACAACTCGCGGGGCAAGAAACAGGTGCCGTGGTCGCACTATGCCGAGATCGCCTCGGGGCTGAGCGACGGGCGCAACGTCCTGACAGGCGAAGCCACGGAAGTGGACGATACCACCACGGTCGGCCCGCGGCAGGCGCTGATCGTAGAATTCAAACGTAAATAACAAGACCGAACCATGAAGAAAATATTTTTATATATCTCCGCGCTGCTGGCCGGTGCAGCCTGCTCGGCACAGGAGACGCTCCTCTCGCCCGACGGCCGCCTCCGCCTGGAATTCAGCCTGGCGGATGGAGGCCGCCCCACCTATACGCTCGATTACAAGGAGCGCCCCGTGATCCTGCCCAGCGGCATGGGGCTCGAACTGCGTGGCGAAGCCCCGAAGCTGGAATTCGGGGCTGAAATCCGCAAGGGCGAACCAGGGCGCCCGGTATCGCTCTACGACGGGTTCACCCTCGGGCAGGTGGCCCGCAGCGAGTCCGACCAGACATGGCGTCCCGTATGGGGCGAGCAGGCCGAGATCCGCGACCGCTATAACGAAATGGCCGTCACGCTGCGGCAGGCCGCGACAGGCCGCGACATGACGATCCGCTTCCGGCTCTACGACGACGGGCTCGGATTCCGCTACGAATTCCCCGAACAGGAGTCGCTGACCTATTTCGTCATCGGCGAGGAGAAAACACAGTTCGCCATGACGGGCGACCACACGGCGTTCTGGATCCCGGGCGACTACGACACGCAGGAGTACGACTACACGGAGTCGAAGCTCTCGCAGATACGGGAGCTGATGCCCGGCGCCATCACGCCCAACTCGTCGCAGACGCCCTTCTCGCCCACGGGCGTACAGACGGCCCTGCAGATGAAGAGCGACGACGGGCTCTACATCAACATCCACGAAGCGGCGCTGGTCGACTATGCGTGCATGCACCTCGACCTGGACGACCGGAATTTCATCTTCACCTCGCACCTTACGCCCGACGCACAGGGGTGGAAAGGCTACATGCAGGCGCCCTGCCATACCCCGTGGCGCACGGTGACGGTCTCGGACGACGCCCGCGACATCCTCGCCTCGAAGCTGATCCTGAACCTCAACGAGCCGTGCGCCTATGACGACACCTCGTGGATCAAGCCCGTGAAATACATGGGCGTATGGTGGGAAATGATCACCGGCAAGAGCGACTGGGCCTATACGCGCGACGTGCCGTCGGTACAGCTCGGCGTGACGGATTACGCCCGGTGCACACCCAGCGGCCGCCACGGCGCCAACAACGAGAACGTGAAGCGCTACATCGACTTCGCGGCGGCACACGGGTTCGACCAGCTGCTCGTCGAAGGCTGGAACGTCGGCTGGGAGGACTGGTTCGGGCACACGAAGGATTACGTCTTCGATTTCGTGACCCCCTACCCCGATTTCGACATCGCCGCGCTGAACGAATATGCGCACGGGAAAGGCATCCGGCTGATGATGCACCATGAAACGTCTGCTTCGGTGCGCAACTACGAACGCCACCTGGAAGCGGCCTACCGCCTGATGAACAAATACGGGTACAACTCGGTCAAGAGCGGATACGTGGGCGACATCCTGCCCCGCGGAGAGCACCATTACGGGCAGTGGATGAACAACCACTACCTCTATGCCGTCCGCCGGGCCGCCGACCACAAGATCATGGTCAACGCCCACGAGGCGGTGCGCCCGACGGGCCTCTGCCGCACCTACCCCAACCTGATCGGCAACGAGTCGGCACGCGGCACGGAGTACCAGGCGTTCGGCGGCTCGAAGCCCCACCATGTGACGATCCTGCCCTTCACGCGCCTGCAGGGCGGCCCGATGGACTACACGCCCGGCATCTTCGTGATGGACGTCGCGGAGGTCAACCCCGGCAACCACTCGCACGTCAACGCGACGCTCGCCAACCAGCTGGCGTTGTACGTGACGATGTACTCGCCGCTGCAGATGGCGGCAGACCTGCCCGAACACTATGAAAAATACATGGACGCGTTCCAATTCATCAAGGACGTGGCCATCGATTGGGACGAGAGCCGCTACCTGCTGGCCGAGCCGGGCGACTACATCGTCGTGGCGCGCAAGGCCAAAGACACGGGCGAGTGGTTCGTGGGCGGCGTGACGGACGAGAACCGACGTACGGTGACGCTCCCGTTCGACTACCTCGCCCCCGGCAAGGAGTATGTGGCGACGCTCTACGCCGATGCCCCCGATGCCGATTACCAGACCAATCCGCAGGCATATGTCATCCGCACCGGGAAGGTCAGACAACGCACGGAACTCGACGTGGAGATGGCGCGCGGCGGAGGCTTTGCAATCTCCATACGCGAGGCAACCGACGCAGACCGCAAACTCTGCAAGCTGAAATAACGGGCGATGCCTGCGGACGGCAATCATGCCGGGGCCCACACAGCCCCCTCAAAAAATCCTTTGCCCCTCGTTCTTTTCAAGAACAGGGGCTTTTTTATGCGTATTTTTAAAACGCAAAAGTTCGCCCCTATATTATTGACTCCAAACCATTTACGCCCACAAATCCAAGATTAACACAACTGCTTGATTTTCAAAACAACATGGAGGTGGTCAATCAAAATTAACGAATCATTATAGCGGGGAAAATAAATTATTTTCCCCGCAACTGTGCTGCATCATCAAGTAGCTTTTTCGCTTTGCGCTCTTTGCTTGCAGCCCGCTCTAGTTGTTCTGCCCGCCGCCTTACGGCTTCTTTGTACCGTTCAACTTGGTTTCGGACGGTATCGCGCATGGCCGTGTGCTGCTTATCCCTGAATATCGTTTCCAACTCCATTAGCTCCTTTTCCTTGATCTCACCCCGCATTTTCACGTAGCGGTATTTCAGGTCGTTCGCAGCTAACAGCCGATTATTCTCTGAGATTCGGTAAATGAATGCGCCTTGCAGGAAAATACATCCCAGCATGGCGAACATCATCAGAAATGTTTTCGAAGAACTGATGTCGAGCGTATAGGTATGGCGGTGTTCCTGTGCGGGCAGGGCGTCGGGCCTTGTCAATGCTTCGACGGCTTGCCCGACCTGCTCGATCAATGTATGTGTCTGCCTGTTCTCCTTGTCGATCACCTCCAGTCTCCCTGCCAACTGCGCCAGCAACGCGTTGTATCTGTCGGTAAATTCCTGCATCTGCTCGGTTTTTGCTCCGGACAAGGCCGTATTCCGTTGCAGTTGTTCGAGCTGCTGTGCGATCTGCCCTTGCGAGCGTTCCGCGGCCTCTATCAGCCGTTCGATCCGTTCCAGCTGCGTATTCTCCCAACCTGCGTTCCCTACGCCGCCTGCTTTGGCGTTTTTAATGGCTTTGACAAGTGTTTCCTTGAGGTCTTCGTACATCTCAATCGAGAGGTCGATCTTATTTTTGTCGTTCATGGCTTTCCGGTTTTAAGGTTATATTTTCATTTTGGCTCTTCTTTTCTGTTCTTCCATCCTGCGGCGGCGTTCCATTGCGGCTATGGCCATCGCTGCAGCAGCGGCATCGAGCAGTGCCGTGATTCGTGCTATATGCTCTTCGGGACTTTCTCCCGGCTTGCGCTGCAACTGTGCGGCCGATACTCCGACCGGCGAACTGGCCGGCGGAAGCGGAATCGCGTCGATCTTTCCGCCGGGGCTAGGCGCCGCAGGCTCTTCGCGCGTACCGCCGCCCATGCCGCCGAACAACCCGGCAAATGCCGAACGGTAATTGCCTGCCGCCGCCGAGAGGTTTCCGAGGAGCTCGGCCCGATGCAGCGCCTGCTGTTGCAGGAGGGTGAACCGGTTGTCGAGTTTCGTAAAGCTGAATGCCCTGTCGATCTTCGATCCGGAGAACTCGAAGCCGTTTTTCGAGAAGAGGATACCCTGCTTGCGGTCGGTATTTCCGCAATACTTGTAACGGACGCCGATGCCCTGTTCCTTTAATTTGCCTTCCAGTTCGTTCCAACTTTTGCTCTTGGGCAGACAGCCTTTGATCGCATCGTGGATTTCGTATCTGGTTTTGTCGGGTTCGCGCAACCGCTCCCGCCGTACGTCGTCCTTTCCCGGTGCGAGATACAATCCGTACTTCTCGGTCAGCTCCCGGCAGACCTTGGCGTTGCGGATCTTGATGTTCCTGTCCGATATGGTCTGCCCGTTGTTCCCGACCCGGTTGTAGACCAGATGGCAGTGCGGATGGGGCTGGTCGAGATGGCGCACCAATAGATACTGCGTATCGGTGATGCCCATCTTTTGCATATACTCCTTTGCGATCTGCGTCATCAGGGCGTCGGTCATCCGCGGGGCGTCTTTGGGTGAGAAAGACAAGGAGATATGGCCGACATTGTTTTTCAGCCGTGGGTTCAATAAGGTCTGGTCTTTGAAGTCCTGCACCATGTCCTTCACTTCCGGAGGCATAATGCCTTCGGCTTCCAAGATCCGGGATTCTTCTTTCATCACATAACCCACCGTCCCCGAAAAGGACGAAGCGGATATTACCTTACCGACCATCGCATATCTGCTTCAGGAGTTTTTCGATAGCCGTGACGATCGCCGCATGCCGTGCCCTGACAGCCGCCAGACCTTTGGCATTGGCCAGCCGGGTCAGCTGGTTCAGATTCCGGGCGACGCCTTTCAGTTGGGCCATGAAATCCAGTTGTTCGCGGGTGATCCGTGCTCTTACCGTTCCTCGGTCGATCAGTTGGCGCAGAACCTCGGCAGGCGGTTGCCCGGCCTCGCGGCAGAGGGCCGAAAAGCGGAGTTTCCGTTCGGGGCTGAGCCGTGTGCTGACGACGTATTTGCGGATGTGACCGATGCCGACTTTCGGGCGCCCGCCTTGTTTGCCATATGTTTTTTTCGGTGTTTCCATGATAAGTGGTTAAGCATTTTTTGTTCAGACCAGCGGGATTTTACGCCGACCAGCGGGGAAGGCGCAGTTTTCGTCTACGAAAACACAACCTTGCCTTCCTTAAATCTTTACCCCTTTCCGACGCGGAGGTTCAATCGTCGCTGTTTCTGCTTTCGAGGGTTGCAGATCATTCCGACAAGAGTGATCTTGCTTATCGGATATAGTTTTCGTGGTCTTAGGTCGGTCTTTTATGCGGGCGATCAGATAGTCGTTTACGTCCTTGTGCCCGCTGTAAAAATGCCTTTGGTCGATTACCTCGCTGCGGGGGCAAAGACGGATCAGATCGGAGGTCGTTTTACGCCCGGCTTCGTCGTTGTCAAAGAAGGCGTGAATCACCGGATGCCGGGAGAGAAACGGGATGGCTTTGGGCAGGTTGACGACCGAGTTCAGAACCGCGGCGTCGATGCGCAGTCGTTCGGGGTATTTCAGTGAGAGATAAGCGAGGAAATCCATAAATCCCTCGAAAGCGATTACCGTATCGGAACGGTTGCCGATGGTGGTGATATGTTTGGGCGAGGAGCCGCCTTTGAACCGCTCGGAGCGGAGCTCCCACCCTCCGGCATCGTTGCGGAACCCGACGGCGAAAAAGGCGCGGCCGTTTATCTCGTAACGGACCTCGCGGCAGAATGCCGCGGCGACCGACGGGACGATGCCGCGCGAGGCGAGATAACCGACCAATGCCGGATGCCGGAGCGAAGCGTCGGAGAGGATGCGGAACGCGGGAAGGGTGGCCGGACGCAAGACCGGCAAGGGACCTCCGGCAGCTGGACGCTCGCCAACACCCGGTGAAAGAGAAACGGAACCGGCGTCCCTTTTTTCACCGTTTTGCAGCCGTCGGACAGCTTCACGGCTGTCGCACCGCTCCAACCGCATTACGAGGGTGAGCAATGTGCCGCCTTCGCCCAGTCCGAAGTCGTACCAAAGATTTCGCACGTAGTCCACTTTGAAACTCGGCGTGCGTTCTTCCCGCAAGGGTGAAAGATACATGCCGTAACCGTTTCGTTCGTATTTGGGCAGAATGCCCCGCCGGGCGAGGAATTGCCTGATGCTGATATTTTTCAGATCGTTCATCATTTTTTGTTGTTTGAAGTTTGCCGATTTTACCTTACTACTTACTACATGTTTGCAATAGCTTGATATGTAATATTCTAAGTGTAGTAATCAAGTCTATGTCACCTTACTACCGTAGTAAGTTCATGTAGTGGCGTAGTAAGATGTCGTAAGGTTGTTTTTTGTATCCTACTACACGGCAATCTGCTATTTTTCAATATCTTGCCGCTATGTGTAGTAGCGTAGTAACTACAATCCGTAAGAAACGAAAGGGTTGGGTGAGATTTTTTCAATGACCCAGCCGTAGACGGGATTTCCGTTGACACGTTTCGAGCGTCGTTCGAACCCGGCCTTGCGCAAGGCTTCACCCATACGTTTCTCGGAGAGATTCAGCGACGAATAACTGCGCAGGTAGTTCAGAATCTCCACGGTAGTCATAAAGCAATCCGTGACGGCAT
>ERZ857998.1224-NODE-1224-length-30629-cov-3.772192_pt1 | contig 30629 bp, 52 predicted proteins | sample MGYA00519954_ERZ857998 | MGnify/ENA primary metagenome ERZ857998 (study PRJEB31778, sample SAMEA3449424) | human gut metagenome | biome: human gut; feature: human-associated habitat; material: faeces | place: United Kingdom | collected 2010/2012 ...
GGTTTGGTAATTGTCCACAATTTATTCTTTTTCCATATATTCTTTTTCCATCTATAAATTCGTTTGTTTCAAACTCTTCTCCTGTTTTTATAAAAACTGCATTTCGTGGTTCGCCCATATTTTCACTCCTTTACTTATATAAAAATTCTAATTTACTTCCTACTGGTACGTCCCAGTCTAGGAATTGAATTGTAGTACTCTTTGTTCCTTCCTCTCCGACTTCAATATAGTTTTCATTATTTATAAGCTTACATCCTTCAAAAAAGATTGATAAAGAATTGTTACCAACAATATAAATTATCGGTATTGCATAGTCTGCATTAGCTGATATTTCTACTTCAACTATTAATGAAGAACTTACTGTTTCTCCACCTTTTCTAACATTTTTTGCAGTCGCTTTTTTATTTGCTCCATTTTGTACTATCATTATTAAATCTTCATCATTAACACTCTCTGCCTCTGTCATTTCACTAACTTTAATCTCCATTCTATTCCCCCCATTCCGTTCTGATAGTCTTTTTATTCTCAGTCACTATTGTCAATCCACTTTCAGTAATTAGTGACTTTTTAAACGAATAATCATCCTCTACTTTTATCTTTATTTTTAAATTAGAACCGTACATAAATTAATGCAGGCTCTACTATTATTTCTTTTATTTTAGACATTATTTTGTATTCCTCCACGTTCCAGCTACTTTAAAGAATAACTTTGTTAGTTTCCAACTACTATCTTTTTTATACAACTTTGCTTTAATCCATGTTCCTTCTTTTTTTACATATATGTTTGCTTTTAATGTTATTATAGATTTTGCAGTAGCATTATAAATACTATTTGTGGTTACTACGTATGTAATTTCTGTAGTTTCATCTTTTAATAGCTTGATCATTTTAGAAAGTTCTTCTTTTGTAAAAGATAAAGTATAAGTAGAAGTTAAATCTTCTCTTGAACATATTTCTGTCTCTCCGATTTTTACAGTTAATTTAGCTGTTCCATTTGCAAGATTAGAGAAACCGATATCAATATCTTGTCCAAAATCGGTATTTGCAACGTTTGTTATTTTAGCAATATCTTTTGTTGTTGCATATGCATAACCAGTTATTGTATCCACACCATTAACATTTGCTTTCAATCTGAAGTTATAAGATGTATTGCATTTTAAATTACTAATACGTATTGTCGCATTCCTATACCAAGAACCACTAACAGTACTTACATCTTGCCAAGCTCCTCCATTCGCACTAACCTGCATAGTTGAAACATCTTTATCTAAACTATATGAGATATCTACAGTATCTAATGTACTATTGTTTATATAAAAACTAGTAAAGTTAGCGCCTCGTGGAATTTGATTTAACCATACTCCTGCACTGCAACTTCCACTTCCAATTCTAGAAGTGTTTGTATCCCAATATCCACTAACACTAAAATATTTGCTTCCATTTGCGTCATGATAAATATTTCCAGTCCATTCAGCTAATAAAATATCTTTATACGCTCCTGAACTATAGTTTAGAGAACTTATGCTGTAACTTCCTAAATCTCCCATATTTCCATATGTAGTATTATTAGTATAAGCATAATAACTAGAGCCATCGAATGTTAAATACATTCTTACAGTTACATTTGTATAATTGCCTTCTACGCTTTGCCAGTTTTGAGTTATAGATTGCCATAAAGTATAATGACTTCCATAACTTCCAGACATATTTCCCATGTTTTAACACTCCTTCTATTCTAAGTATTGAAGATATAAATCTCCATCGTTTCCTAAATCATCTGTTGGCTCTTCTGTACCATTTAAAATTGAACTTTTTAACATATAAGCACTTCCATCTTTTACTCCTGCTAGCTCGGTTTCTAATTCTGCTAAAACTTCTCTATATTGTGTTTGAATTTCTGCGTATATTCCTTGAAAATCTAAATATGTACGCTTGTCTACTAAGTCTGTAATTCCTGCGGTTGTTGTTTTAAATTGAGCTAATTCATATTGATAAACTCCATTATTATTAGCTACTATATCTGTTTGAGTTAAATTAGGATAAGCACTTGTACCTTTTAGTACTTTATAATTAACTTGTAATAACTCCTCATCAGTATTTTCTTTTGATAAGTCTATTTCTACAACTAATCTGCAATATGCTGTATCTGTACCTACTGGAATTGATGTTGATGTATCTTCTTCGACAAATCTCCCTCTTACACATACACATCCACTTGAAACCGTTAATGTGCTTCCTGATGCAGTAACTTGCATTTTTTCTTTGTAATTTTCTGCTATCCCACATTTTTTATTTAAAAAAGTATCAATAAAAAGAGCAAAGATTTCATTTCCGAATCTTTGCTTCTTGAATACATGTCCTTTTAACATATTTACTTGTTCCTTTCCTTTAATAATTTATCTATAAACTTAATTCTTATATTTCCACACGTATATTCATAAAATTTTTTTCTAGTTATTTTTACTGCTGAAATATAAGTATCAAATATCAAAGATTCTCTTGTTTTAATCGCAATGGGTGTACCTATTTTTAGTAGTCTATTATAAAGATTGAATGTAATGTTATGATTGTAACTGTTAGACTTCATTGTATCTAATGCTTTTTGCGGAGCATCCTCATACTTTTCTGTATATACTGTTTCTGTTCTTCCTTCTGCTCTGTTTTCATTTGTCATATCTGTAGTTGTAGTCCTATCATTTAACAAGTATAAAGTATATGTATCTGTACTTGTTAAAACTACTACCTTGCTTACTACATCTGTTTCAAATACTTCTGAATAATTAGATATTGCCTGAGCTTTTGTATCAATTAATTCTTTATTTGTTGATTTAACTTCTATCGTCACAACTAATTTTTTATCTACAATATCAAAGTCATATACAACATCATAATTTTGTGTGCAATTTGTCATCCAAGTATGTAGGTTATATATTCCGTCTTGCACATTTGTTACACTTGTTTGCTTTGATGTATGTGTTCTTACTTCTATCTTTAAATAATTTTTGTTTACAAATACATCCGCATTCTCTATAAAGTTTTTAGTAATTGCATCTGCAATAAAATCTTCTACTCCCTTTGTTTTTATTAATTCTTCATTTTCCAGCTTGATGTTTTGATTAAACATATTTGTTATGTACTTTAAAGTATATTCATACATTCTTTTGCCATCTTCATTTTTTATATTTTCTAAGATTCCCCAATAAATCACTTCATTGTTTTTCTTTACTACAATTATATCTTTTGCCATCGCTGTTGTCTTTTTCAAAACTTTTATTATTGTGTTTGCATTCGTTTCTTCATCTATATTGATTTCATAATCCGATATCTCAACAATATCTTTTATAGTAAAATCTTTATGATTGAAAATATATATAAACACTTTATTGGTTTCTATTTTTATTTTTTCTTTAACAAAAACTTGTATTGCTTTTGTTTCTTCATAGCTTTGTCCTGATAAATCTGTAAATTTTATATCAGCATTATGTATTCCACCTACTAAAGGAGCTATTAAGTCTACTTCATAATATCCTGCTTGCTTATTATAATTTGCTACATAGTTTTGATTATTAAAATTAATTGTCATTTCACTTTTCACTAGTCATACCTCCTAAACTGCTTTATAATAAGCTAGTATAGTAACTTGTGCATTTAATATTTCATTGTCTGCTTTTAGTCTTAATTCGCAGCTTTTATTTTTTGGTAATCTTATTACGTTATCATTTTCAAAATCTATATAATCTAAAGAAAAAAGACTCGTAAGAGTCCCGTCTGTATTTTGCTTATTTATATAAAATTCATTTTCTTTTGTCCCATATAATAGTTTCTCATATTCTTCAATTTCAATAGAAAAAGGAACTTTTTGATAAAGTTCCCCTTCTACATATAATTCTACTATTGGATTAACAACAGGTCCATTCATTTCTATCAAGACTGGTGCGTCTACATGCCCATTGTTTATATATGATAAACTTCTTACATTATAATCAGTAAATTTACTATTCCACTTAAAGTCCCATCTTAATTCATCTTCTTGCTCTTCCATGTTATAAACTACAGTATTTTGCTCATACCACAGACTTAAACAATCAAATACAATCGTTTCATTCATTACTCCATTTGTCTGAATTTGAGATTTAGTTAAGCTTTGAATGTTTATATTTTTTAAATATTCTCTTTCTCCATTCTTGAATGGAACTTTATAAGCAAGTTTTAAACTTTCTGCTCTTTCTATAAAATCAACTAATTCTTTGAATCTATCATATTTTAAAAAGTTCACTGTACCTGTTATTTGTCCTTGTTCAAATTTTCTTAAATTTTCTACAAACATATTTCCTAATTGTTCATATTCAGTTGAATACGAATATCCTAATCCGATTAGGGTCTGTTAGTAAACAATTATTTTGTATATCCATCAAAGAATAACTTTGTCCTTTTTCATTAAGTAATCTAAAACCTCTTACCACCTATCTCCCTCCTTGATATAAATAAATACTCTAACAAATAGCATTCACTTCGTTAGAGTCTTATTTTTGTATTTTTTAACTATTTTTTAAAAGACCTATATCCTATAATGTTAAATTCATAAGAAGGTTTTTCTTTTGCCCCTAAATAACTAGAATCATATGTGCTAAATTCACCTTTTCCATTATGGACGACAACATAATTGTAATCCGTTTCATTGCTTGTCTTATTATTTTCTTCAATTAAAACAAGATAATCTTTATCTTTGTTTTTGCAAGAAATTATTCCTTTTCCACTATATGTTAATGAATCGCCAGTATAAGTGTATGTTGTTTTTTCAGTTTCCATATCAAAAGATTCGATTTTGAAATCAGAAAGACTAACCTCATTGTTCGCCCAACCTATAATAGTTAAACTCAAAACTACTGAAATAGTTACAGAGATAACAATTTGAACAATCATATAATTCTTGCCTTTAGTTGCACAATCTTGGCATATACCATTTTCCAACTCGCTTTCTAAGCATTCTTTTTTACATTTTTTACATATCATATCTATACCTCCATTTTATAATTATAAAATGAGTTTATCATATATTTTTATTGTTTTTTGTCGAAATTTGTCGGCAAAAATATTTTTATGGCATATATTGTCCAAATTTTCTGTCTAAATAATCAAATGCTCTATCTAATTCCGCTTCAGTTAAATGCTGTGGATATATTTGAAGTGTTATTTTATTATTATTGTTTACCATACTCGTATTATTGGCAATTTTTCTACTTAAACTTCCTTGTAATTTTCCAAAATCTTTAACTTTTGGCATATTCACATTAATCAGTTCTTCTTCTAATTTCTGTGATAAGTTACTTGCAGAATTTAATAACTTAGGTGATGAACTATCTAAAGTTCTCGCTAATCCTCGAATCATATCTGGCATCCACTTTTCATATTCACGCAAAGGTCCTCTATCTGGTTTAGAAAAGTGAATGAATGAAGATATTGTGCTTGCTAAGCCTGATAATATTCCAGTAAACCAACTTCCTTCACTCTTTTGTTTAATTCCTTTTCCAAGTCCTTCTACCATATCTTCGCCCCAAGTTTTGCTGTTATTAGATTCTATTGCGTTTTGTGCTCTATTAGCTAAATTTCCAGCTTCATCTTGTACTGTAGTATCTTTTCCTAAGGCTCTCGCAGAATTTGATATTTCATTTTCTGCTTCATTTGCTAATTTTAAATTGTTTCCAAAAAGTATTGTTGCTTGACTTCCTTTGCTTCCCGCTGCTTCTGTAAGATTTGTGTCTGCGGAAATTATTCCTGTTGCTTCTTGTATTTTTTGTGCTGTTGTTGGTCCAACTTTTGATAATGCAGTACTATATTCAGAATAACTTTGTTCTGCAAGAATTTTCCAAGCATTGATTTGGTCTTGAGATAGATCAGTAACTGATGACGTTTGCTTTGCTAAAGTATCCGCTAAGCTTGCTAGTTCCTGTTGTTGTGTAGATAGTTGTTTATTCAAGATTTCTGATTGATATACGTCATTACTATTGACCGCATCTTGCCAGCTTTCTTTTAATAGTTTTATGTATTCACCTTGATTTATTATTTGCTGTTCTATACTTTGTTCTGATTTTTGTTTTAACGTTTCGTAAGAAACTCCAATTTGAGTTATCGCTTTATCAATAGCTTCTGCTGACCCTTCTGCACTTGCTTTTTGTAAATTGTTAACATCATCAATTGTCTTACCATATTTGCTTATTATTTCTGTTTGCTCTCCAATCTGTCTTGCAATGCTACTATATTGCATTTCTGCTTCCTTTCTTTCTCTTGCATTTCCAGACGCCATCTTCTCTGCTGCCTCGGCTAATTTTTGCTTTAATCCTACTAATGTTTCTGTGGCTTTTGATGATTCCGCCATTGCTGTTGCATATTCTTGCTGATATGCATTCAATACCGCTTCTGCTCTTTTTACTGCTATAGTTTTATCAATTTCATTTTGTAAATCTTGATATTTATCTATCACATTTCCTGTCATTGTATATTCTGTTCCAAGTGCTTTACTTAATATTCCAAGTATGGTTTGAGCTCTGTCTTTGTATCCTTGTTTTACCTTTCCGTTCTCATCTGTTATTTGTTTTAATTCATCTGATAATTTTCCATATGTTTCTATTTCTGGAATGGTACTAGATAATATGTTCTGTCTTGATTCCCCTAAACTTTCCCATGATTCTTTTTGTTTCTTCACTTCATCTCTTAATCCTCCTAGTGATGCCTTTTGGGTAGTATCTGCTATATACCATGCTGCATATGCTGCACACAAAGTTGTAATTGCAGTAGTTGCTAGCCCTATAGGAGTTGTCAATCCTTTTGCAACAATTGCAAGTTTATTAACCGATTCGCTTGTATCAATTGAGTTATTTTTTGCAACTGCTATAGCTTGTGAGAATGTTCCAACTCCTTTTGTTACTGTTCCTACTGTTTTTCCTAATGTTCCTACAATTTTAATCGCTGGTCCTATTGTTGCAATTAACGCTCCTGTTTTTATTATGTTTGTTACTTCTTCTTCATTTAAATTGTCAAAATTATCTATTAATCCGTCTATTTTATCCAATAATTTATTAAAACTTGGTGTTAGCTTGTCTCCTGTATTTGTTGCAACATTTAATATTTTATTTTTAGTAGTTTGTAATCTGCTGTCTAAAGTTTGATATCTCTTATCTGCTTCATTCGTTAATGCTGTATTCTCTTCCCATGCTTTATTTCCAAGTTCAATTGCTTTGCCCATTACTTCGCTTGCATTTGCTGAACGTAGTAATGCATCTCTTAACCTCGTTTCTGTAATTCCCATATCATCAAGAATTTTAATTGCACTTTTTCCACGTTCTCCGCTCTTTGATAAACCGTCGACAAATTGCATTATTGCATTTGTTGCATCTTCTTTAAATGCTTTTTGAAACTGTTTTGTGCTCATTCCTGCAACAGATGCAAAGTTTTTTAAATCTTTTCCACCTTTTTCAACTGCTAATTGCATATTTACCATTACTTTAGAAAATGCTGTTCCTCCTGCTTGTGCCTCTAGTCCAACTGAGCTTAATGCTGTTGCCAATGCCATGATTTGTGATTGGCTCATTCCTACTTGTGTACCTGCTGAAGCTAAATTCATTCCCATATCTGTAATTTCAGCTTCTGTTGTAGCAAAGTTGTTGCCCAAAGCAACAATTACAGAACCTAGTTTATCAAAATCTGACTGACTCATTTTAGTTACATTTGCAAATCTTGCTAAGGTTGTTGCTGCTTCATCAGCTGATAAATTAGTTGCATTCCCCATGTTTATCATTGTTTTAGTAAATGTTAATATATTGTCAGTTTGTATACCTAATTGTCCTGCCGCTTCTGCAACTGCTGATATTTCTGTTGTGCTTGCAGGGATTTCTTCAGCCATATCTTTAATTCCTTGTTTTAGATTAGCCATCTGGGTTGCTGTTCCATCTACTGTTTTTTCTACTCCTGTAAATGCTGTTTCAAATTCTTTTGCAGAGCTTATTAATCCTGTAGCTATTCCTGCAATTGGTAAAGTTAATCTTGTTGTTAAAGTACTTCCTAATTTATCAACTTTATTCGAAATGTTTGCTACTTTGTTTCCAAATTCTTCTATACTTCTTCCTGCTTTCGTCCAATTTGAAGTCTCTGCTTTTAAATTATTTAACTTATTTTGTGTGTTAATTATTTCTCTTTGTAAATTCCTGTAGTTTTTTTCAGATATTTCTCCACCTTCTGCAATAGTTGCATCTGCCATTTCTTGAACTTTATTCAATTCTTCTAATTTCTTAGAAGTTTGTTCTATATTTTGTTTTAAAACTGTTTGTTTCTGTGATAATAATTCTGTATTTTTTGGATCTAGCTTAAGTAAAGAGTTAATTCCTTTTAATTCCTTGCTTAAACTAGCTGTGCTAGAATTAACTTTCTTTAATGCATTTTGTAATTTTGAAGTATCTCCACCAATTTCTACTATAATACCTTTTATGTTTGCCATTTTTCCACCTCTTATATAAAAATAAGAGGCTAAAATAGCCTCTTACATCAATCTATCCCAATCAGCTTGGGTTGCTTTTCTAACTTTTTTTACTTTTTTCTTTTCTATAGTTGAATATAATATCTTCATTGCTTCTATGTAAGTAATCTCTTTTAAGTCTTCTATTGTTAATCCTATTCTTAGACATGAAGCTATAAATTCTTGTTCTGGGTATTCCTCAATAAAGTTTTCATCACCAGTATTAATCTTTTTAATTTTTTCATACAATTCATTATCAACAAAAGCAATTTACGGCAAATTCCGTTACCTCTACAATCCATTCATCATTAGTTGGTATGCTTTCTAGCCATTCATCATACTCTGGTATTTTTTTATCTGCTGCAAGAATCATAATATAAGCCATTCTTGTAGCAGCTTCAATAAACAATCCCATATCTTCTAACATTAATGTTGATAAACTTGATATTATACTTGAATCATCAACATTAGGATTATCTTTTTTTAGGCTTTCCGCTAATAAGACTTGCTTTGTTAAAAATGCTTGTAATGTTCTAATATCACTAAAAATATCGGTATTAAATTTACTACGATAATTTTTATAAGTTAAAGCATTGCAATCAATTGGATATTCTTTGCCACAAATTTCAATTGTTTTCATAATTACCTCCTATACTTCCGCTGTTGCATCTTTTTCATATACTTTATCAAAGAATTTTTTGTAAATAGCCTTGTTTTCTTCCGTTGGTTCTAAGTAAGTTCCAATAGCGCTATCTATTGAACGTGGTGCTATTGTAATTGGTAAACTATCTGTTCCTGGTTCAAGACTTTCTTCTTTTGTATTATGCTCTCTTGATGGTCTTGAAGCAGAACAATCCCAATAAACGTATCTTCTTTGCCTGTCATCTCCATCAGCTTCAAACATTAATGCAAATCTTGATTCTTTATCCTCTGCATTTTCTATTATTGCTCCATTTTTATCTTTTGTTCTTCCAAATATCTCAGTTTCGAATTGTTCATTTACCATTGCAACAACTAAATCACCTTGATATCCTTGATTTGAATTTTTTCTAAAATAAATTATATTATCCGCATACCATTTAGACTCTTCCCCTTGTGGATCTGGTGAAAAGCCTCTAGCTCCTGGTAATGCAAATGGTTTTCCATAAGTAATTTGACCATCTTTTTCTGTTAATTTTGAAATATGTACATTTTTAATACCATATAAAACTTTGTTTTCCATTTTCATTTCCTTCTTTCTTTTTAAATTTCAAAAAAATAACTCACTTGCCAAATTTCTTCATCTGACAAATAAGTTTCTTCTGTTTTATTCCAAGCTATATCACCTAGAATTTCATTTTCTATTTTGTTTTGCATATCTATATCTTTATCAATATAGGTATAATCTAATTGTATTGGTGTATCTTTTAAATACACTTTATTGTCTGCCATAAAATTATTTGTATCTCTACAAATAGCAACTAAATGTGGAGGTTCTACTGATTCTTTAAATGCTCCATAAGCATATTGAAAGCCTTGATTTTCGCATCTTATTTTTAATTCTTCTAATGTCATTTTATACCTCCTATTTTCTGTTTAAGTTTCTTTTCATATTCTTTTGAGTATTTTTCTTCTACGGGTCTTATATGTGGAATAGCTTTTGTTCTTCCACCATTTCTAGTAACGTGCCCAAATTCAAGTAAATGAGTTAATTGGTAATCTGTTTTATTGTGTATTTTCACAGAATATCTATTTCTTCCTAGTTTGTCTTTTTTTAATCTCCATCCTTTTGCGTAGCTTCCACGTTTTTTAGGAGATGTTGTTTTTAACTCTCCAACCGCTTCTTTGCCAACATCATTAGATACTTCTTCAACTACTTCTGAAATATCATCGGAATAGTTTTCTAAAGATTTCATTATCTCTTTTGATAAATTATCAATCTTAATAGTTTTAGACATTTTTTAATTTCCTTTCGCAAACTAATATAAGTTCATCTGCTGTTATTTCTTGCGTACGAATGATAGTATATGTTTTTTTCATATATATAAGTTCTTGTTCATCATTATAATTTATTGAACTTATAACAAGCCTTAGAGAGGGTTTATGCCCTCTCTCATTAGCTTTATAAAATTCATCTGCGTATACATCCTCTATTCTTATAATTGGAATCTCATTTTTACTTGTTTCTTCTTTTTGTACTCCAATAGAATTTGTTTTCAATGTTGTAGATAATAGTATACAACTTACATCGTACATTCTTCATCCACCACCTTGTAATCTGAACTTAAACTTAAATTGTTACAAAGAAGATTGTATGTATCTCGAGCTAATTCTTTGTCTTTAATACTTATCATTCCAAAATTACTTTTTACATACATAACTATTGCTGATTGAATTAGTGCGTCATTTAGATTTGATCCTGCATCTATATTCAATCTTTTTAGGTCTTTTATTGCAGCCTTTATCCATAATTTTATTTCATCGTCTCTCATTGTTGCTGATTCAGCAATACCCGAACTCTGTTTTGATAGTCTTATTAACTCTTCCATATAATCCTCCTTGTTTTATATTACACGCTTGCAGTTGCTTTCTTTACTCTTACAAATCCATTATATTTAGATACAGTTCCACCGATTATAGCATCTGCTCTATAGCAAATCATTCCTTTTTTGAATTGGTAATCTGTACTTTCTTGAACTTCTAAATCAGAAAATACAGGCAATTCAAAGTCCATTAAAGAACCATAAATCATTGTGTATTTTCCTGCTGTTGTTTTTTCATTTGAAATAGAGTTACAAGCAGAGTTAATAACAAATGGTACTGCAAGTCCTCCATCTTTATATGAAATTGTTCCTCTAGATCCATTTTTCGTTATGCTATAAACAAATTTGCCATCTTCTGTTTTAACTTTAGCAAAAGCTTTTAGGTCATCTTTTGAAAGTATTAAAGTTTGTGGTGCTTCAACATCTTCATTTCCACCGTAAGCAAATGTAATTTCATTTAAAGTGTCTGCATCAATCCCTCTTAATTCTATATCGCTTGTTTTTTCAGCATCAGTTGGCATTACTTTTGTATCTGCATTATAGATTCCTTTTATTGTGTTTGTTGTTCCAGCCCCTACAATTGATTGTGCACCAATTTTTTTCTTAATTGAGCTTGTTACTCTTTTTGATATTAAAGCTAAGTATTGAGCTGCAGGCAATTTTTTAACTTCTTTTGTTACTTCAATATAAGAAGTTATTTTTGCTCTACCTGTTTCAACATAATCAGTCTCAACATCTATATCATGGTATTCTCCACCTTCTGTTGTATAGTCTCCTTCTCCGTATCCTTTCTCAAATGCTACAGAATAAGATTCTCCTCCATTTAATGGTACAGTATTTAACATATCAACCATTCCTGATACTGCATTAAAGCTTTCTGAAATTTCATTTTTGTATTTTTTAGGAACTAATATTGTTCCCCCTGATACTGATACACTTCTTTGCTCTCCGTTATCAAAAGCAATCTTTACTGCTTTTCCTTCTTTTAAGTCTTTTGCTCTTTCTTCGATTATTTTTTCTTCTTCCACTTTTCTTTCCTCCTTAACTGGTTTTTCAATTACTTTTGCTCCTGAAAGATTTACATTTCTTTTTTCTAAATCTTCAATTGCTCCTTTTAATAGATTTCTTTCATCTACCTCTTCTGTTTTTTCTTCCGTTGTTTCTTCTTCAACTTCAGCGTCTTTTAATGCTTCGATTTCTTTTCTAAGTTCTTCTAACTCTTCTGGCTTAGCATTCTCAACTTTCTTTCTTAATTCTTTCTTTTTTTCTTCTAACTCTTTTAAAGTCATTTTTACTTCCTCCTATTTAAATTTTTAACAGTTCTACCACCGTTTTTATAAAAACTCTATTTAGTTTCTACCAACTAAAAAAGAAGCAGTTCTACCACCGCTTCTCTTTCGAGATTATAAACTTAATAATAATTTTAGTCTTTCTTTCTCGTTTTTTAATTCTTGATATTTTCTTTTTTCTTTTTCATATTCCTCTTTACTTCTTGCATATATTTCTGTACCATCATAAGCCGGTACATCTACAACCGATACATCAAATAATTGTGCAATCTCAGTAATTCTTCTTGTATCCGTTTCGTAATTCCACTCTTGTTTTCTTACCGAAAATGCAAAACTCATCTTATCCAATAATCCAGCTTGTATCATTTTGTATATATCTCTGTTCTGTGTAGTATCAATTAGTTTTGCTCTTATTTTTAATCCTTTACTATCTATTATTAGTTCTAAGCTTTTATTTCTTGTCCTAGCTAATATTAAGCAATTGTCATTGTGATTATATTTTAAAACACAATCTGACATATTACAGTCATTAAACGCATCTCTACTAATAACTTCTTTGCACCAACCTAAATCTGTCTCTTCTTCAAAAACTGCAGCATAACCTTCAATTATCATCTCGTCCTTTTCTTCCTGTAATGCTCTTAATTCGCTAATTCTCATTTCCTTTATTGCTTTTTCCATCATTAATTCCTCCTTGATATTTATCTGCTAAATTTGCATTTATAACATTTAAAGTCTGTAACCTCTTCTTACCTTCTTCTCCACCTATTGCAGGTAAATCAAAAATTTCTCTTCCTTCATCTACTGTTATTAACCCCAATGCTCCTGCTTCTTTTATTAAAGATATTTTTGTTTCTGTTTTTGCATATTTTATACGATTTACTGAAAATTCTATTCTGTGACCGTCTTTTATTGCCTTTTCATTAAATATTGCATTTGTAAATGCTTGTCCCATTTGTATTGCTCGTGGTTCTAAAACACTCTCATAAAATGCATTCCATTCATCGGCTGTGTATTTACTTTTAACTATATATTCAGAAATCATAAAATATCCATATATGTTCCCGTTTACCATTTCAAGTTGTTCTTTTTCCAATAAAACCGGATTTAAATTTATTTCTTTAAAGTCAAGCCTTGCATCTAATCCACCTATTCCATCTGTGCTTGATAATAAAGATTTTACAAAATTACTTTTCATTTCTTCAATATCTTTGTCTTTTAACATAGCCTGTGAAGCTTTTAATACACCTCTCAACGAAGCACTTATCTTGATTGCATTTTTTATACCATCATCGGCAACAGTTTGTGTTTCTATAGCCCCTTCTAAAGTTTGATTTGTATCCCCATAAAAATCATGTTTTGTATAAAAATTTCTTAAATGAATAATTCTATCATATTTCACATAGTAGATATTTCCATCTATAAATTGAAATTTCAGCCAAACTTCCTTTTCATATTCTACTAGAGTACAGAATAACGGGTTTAATGGATATAATCCCCTCAAATAACCTTTATCATCTATATCTTGATAAATGTATTCGTTATTTTGTGCTAATAATAAACTTATAGTTTTATAAATAAAATCATATGTAGTCATATATGGATTTGGCTTTATACTAATAATATAATTTATTTGTCCTGATATATGATTTTTAAATTCTCCGTTCTGCTGATAATGTCTAGGCATCATTTTAGCACAATGTGTTGCGATTGTATGTATACATTCTTTTGCAATTATATTGTCATCGATATTATCTGAAATATTTGTATATGTAGCATTAAATCCACTTAACAATCTTAATACATTATCATTAACTATATTTTGTTTTTTATTTCCAAACACCATATTAAATAAACTGCGCTTTTCTTTTTTCATTTCACTCCTCCTGTAGAGCTAAATAATCATTCATTTTTTCAAATAAAACACAGTAAGCTATTATTAAACTTACTGTGCCATCTATTCTCGCTCTTTGTTTCTGTCCTTTTACTGGTCTTATATTATCGTTATCATCTCTTTTTACTGCCGTATTACATAAACACCATTTTAAAATTGGGTTGCTGTTATAATTAACATTCTTTTCTATTAAATCTGCTTCTAATTGCTTCATAGGATTGCTCATTGTTTTTGCTCCTTGTCTTACTTCTACCATTTCAAATCCTTGTTCTTTCATTTCTTCTACCCAGTATTGAGTATTCCAAGGATCATAACCAACCCACAAAGCTGATATATCGTATTCATGATGCATCTTTAAGAACCATTGTGTAACATCACTGTAGTTTACTTTTGCACCTTCACATATTGTAACTAATCCACGTTTTTCCCATTTGTCATATGGTATCTTGTCGTCTTTAATTTTAAATTCTAATCTTTCACTAGGTATAAAATATTGTTGAATTACATATTTCTTACCACCTTTAACAATAAGTAATGTTGCACAAGTTAAGTCTGTTGTACTTGATAAGTCTACTCCTCCTACTGCATATGTATCAAATAAATCTTCTATGTTGTATGTTATAGGATTGTCAACGACATCGAATGATAACCACTTATCTTGTTCATTTTGTCTTATATTAAAGTCTTTGCATAGTAAGTTAGCTAACTCTGTTGGATTATTTTTTGCTCTGTTCACTTTGTCTCTCAAATCTTTTATATTCTTTATTGTTCCTAATCCAGGATTAGCTTTATACCATTTTTTTTCATCTTGCCATTCATTAGGATTATCTAATTCATATATAACTGCTAATACTGTTTCATCTACTATTCCGCCTTCTTTTCCTTCATATCCATCTATAACTGATGAAGCATATTCATATTCATTATCAAATACACTCTCTCTAACAGTTCCCATAGTTGATGTTTCTAAAAGCAAAGGTTGCTCTCTAGCAGACATTGAGTCATACATAACATCTAATAAGTTTTTATCCTTCCAAGCATGTACCTCATCACATATAACAAAATAAGCATTTAATCCATCAAGTGAATTAGAATCAGATGCAAGTGCTTTGAAAAAACTTTCTGTTTTATCGTAAAATAATCCATTAACTAAACATCTTACTCTTTTAGCTAGAACAGGACTTTTCTTTATCATTCTTTTTGCTTCTTCCCAAACAACTTTTGCTTGGTCTTTTTTAGTAGCTACTGAATAAACTTCTGCTCCGCCTTCGCCATCAGATGTTAGCATATAATTTCCAAGTCCACCATCTATTGTTGACTTTCCGTTTTTTCTTCCTACATCTAATATTCCTTTTTTATATTTCCTTAGCTCTGTTTCTTTATCTATAAAACCAAATAGTGCCTGTATAAAAGCCTTTTGCCATAGTTCTAAAATAACTGGTTTTCCTGCCCATTTACCTTTTGAGTGTTTGCAAAACTTTTCTATAAAGTTAATTGGTCTGTTCCCTCTTTGTTCATCAAGCACATAGGTATGAGTTTCTTCTTCCTCTGTTATCTCATTAAAAAAAGAAACTTGTTTTGGATTATAAATATCTTTTACAAGTTTCTTATATGTAGTTAAAACCTTATAGCAAGCTTTATCTGGATTCTTTAATAGAAACTGATAATACTCTTCTATGTATGTCATAGAGAACCATTGAATCGTTCAAATTCATCATCCTCATTTATTTTCTTTTCCTCTGGTAGCATATCATTTAATTGTTTTATTATATTCATATAGTTTTTTACCATTGTGTTATATGTTTTGCTTTCTATTGATTCTTTAAATCCAAATTGGTCTTTTCCATTTACGTAAGTTTCTTTTACTCCGTATAGTTTTATATCTTCCTTAAGTTCATCTAGTGTTATAGACATAAAAGAAGCATTTTCAATTAATTTTTCTGCCATTTTCTTTTTATTATCTGGTAAATCTTTGAATAATTTTTTCAGTTTTTGAGTTTCTTTCCTTATTTTCTTGTTTTTCTCGATAAGTGCTTGTCCACTTAATTTTTCACGTAAATCAACTTTTTCTTCTTCCATATCTACACCTCCTTATACTACACCCCTCACGCAAAATAACTTGTGTATTTTTCGAACCCCCACCCACCGTTCTCCCATATACATTGGTTTTACTAGCTTATGGGGGGATATCTTATCTATTAACCGTTTCTATTTCTTTTACTGAATTATCTAAAACTAAAACTTTTCTATGTAGCTTCTTCTTTAATCTTTTTTCTAATCTATCTTTGTCATCGTCTTTCAAAAACGCATTCATCTTAACAATTAATATATCTTTTCTTTTTAGTTTTAACTTTTTTATTTCATAAGTGCATTCTTTGACAACTCTTTTTACTTCTTGTTTTATTTGTCTTAATTGTTTTAATGCATTGTCTGTTTGTATATCTACATTTAATGTATAAGTATTATTTTTGATCATTTTTTTGCTAAAACTCCTTTTCATTAAACATATATCGTTTATTATTCTTTTTATATAGTTTAATGGTGTTCTTTTGGCATATTTCCATTGAGTTGTATTAGTACATCCTTCTTTCCCGTCTTTGTGTTTGCAACATGTTTTTTTGCATTGATTATTTGATTTATAATTGCAACTATATATTTTAGTCTTATTCATTCTTTATCAAATCTCCATTCTCGTCAAATATATATTCTTGTTCATCTGCAAAATGTTCTTTGTTGTGACATTCTTGACATAAGCATTCTAGGTTATCTATGTTAAAGAATACATTGTCATCTTCATAGTTTAAGTCAGTAATGTATTCCTTATGATGTATTATTACAGCAGGATTATATATCCCGCTTCTTTAAACATCTTTCACATAAACCGTTTGTCATTAATAGCTTTTGTTTTCTTAGTCTCTGCCACCTTTTACTTTTGTATTTCTTTGCTATTTTAGGATTGTCTCTATACGTCATGATTATTTATCTTTTTTATTTTTTCTAGTTGTTGTTTTCTTTATTGCTGTTTCTTTCTCAGTTTTTTTAGTTGCTGTTTCTACTTCTTCTGTTTTTTCTACTTTTTCCACAAATACTTCATGATACTCATTTGCTTTTGTTAGTACTGTATACCTTTCTTCTGATACCTCGAACTCTTCACCTTTCTTTGGTATTTTGTCTAGTTCTAAATCCTTTATATTTAATTTTTCATACCTATCTGTTGCTTTTACTAACATTTTAATTCCTCCTATTTTATTAAACATTTATTTTTAACTAGATAAGGACATCTTACTATCTGCTTATCTAGGTTTATAACCTCTAAAAAAGAACATTCTTGGCACTGTTCCGATAATTGTACATTTATTAACTTTCTTTTCCATTTTTCTTCTCTTTCTTCTTGTGTTTCTATCATCTCTATTGTCCTTTTACAATCATCTAATTTACATTCTTTACATTTTTTCCCTTGTATTGGACATACTTTATTATCTATCAAACATTGTTCCATATCTTTAATCCTCTGTACACTTTAGTTTTCCATTTATGTCTTGTGTTATTTTACAGTCAATATCTTTATTACATTTACTGCAGTTTTCTTCTTTGAATTGTTTTATTTGTTCTAGAGTCATATTATTACCTCTTTTCTTATAAACACTTTGGTCTAGGTAGTAGGAGTTGCACCTACGCTCTTAGGTGTCCAAGACCCGCATCTTACTATCAAGACTTTACCTAGATATTAGAACTCGCTAGGAAAGTTCTTTGGCAAATTTAATACTGAAAGGAGGTCAATTATACTCAACTAAATACAACTACCTTTTTTTATATTATCAGTTACCTAGCATACTGGTAATAACTAATTTAATCTAATTTGATGCATTTATTTTCAAATTTCTTATATGCGTCAAAGTACAATTCTTTTTTATTTCCGTTGTATGTTAATTCATAATACATACCATCAAATAATGTTGTACTTAACAACGCTTTATGGTTTTGTAATGTTTTACAGTACCATACATCAAACACATCAAATTCTGGAACATTATCACTTTTGTCTAAATGTTCCATTGCATATTGTTTTACTATTTCTTTGCATTTTTCTATAAATTCTTTACTTCCCATTTTTATTCTTCCTTCCATAACATAATAAAAAGAGTAAACATTAAACTAACGTCTACTCTTACTTGAAAAAGTTTATATTTTTAAAATTAAATAATTTAAGGAGCTTTATTTAATTTTATTGTTTTTGTCTTTCGACAATTTTACTATTGTTATTATACTATATATATTTATATAATAATACGTACTATACTATGAACTTTTTATGAACTTTTATATATTTATCATTTTCTGAGTTGCTTTATCTATTATTTTTTGTATATATCTTGGTGTACAAGTTCTTTGATACATATCATAATATAACGTTCTACTAATATTTTCTGCTGTTCTCCCATCTATGTAATATGCTACTAGTAATTCTCTTTCTTTGTATTTCAATCCTATTAATCTGTCTTCTACCGCTTCTACGCTTTCTCTTAGCTTTCTGATTTCTTCTTCTAAAGTCTCTATTTCATTTTTTATATCGTTCCTCCTGATATCATTTTGTTCTATTTTAGCTAATACTTTATTGCTTATTTGGTTTTTGCTATGTATGTCTTGATTGATTCCATAACCTGTTGTTAAACTTGTCTCTACCTCTTCACAACCTTTTAGTTGTAGTCTTTTTGTCTTTATCTCTTTTAGTTTTATATTCAGTTTTGCTTTGTTCTCTTTATAGTTTTTTAACAATTCTATTAGCTCACTCTTATTCATTTGTGCCTCCTTGTTTTCTTTTTATATCTTCTCTTATAAGTTCATCTTTAAAATTGTCTAAGATTTTATATGCTTTATTTATTTGTGCTTGACTTTCTTTTCTTTTTGATATGTCTAATAAGTTTATGTTTTCTAATTCTTTCATTGTGTCTATTACTATGTTGTATATGTGGTTTATTGTCATTTGTATCACCTACTCTTTTGCTTTATTTTCAAAATATTGTTTTATGCAATTTAAGCACTTTTCACAATGCCCATCTATATAATTATCTGCATAGCAATCTTCCTTTGTACAAAATTCATCTACTGTTAATTCATCTTCAATATATTCTGCCATTAAATCTATTATTTTGTCTTTTTGTTCTAGCATAGATAAAACTGTATTAAACTGTTTCACTCTATTTTGATATAATTCAAATTCTTCATCATAATAATCACAATCTGTTGCTTCTATAAATTTAATTTGTTCTTCAAAATATTTTATATGTTTCTTAAAATATTCTATTGCTTCTTCTTGTTCTTGCTTATCAACAGTTTTTATTGCTTCATCTAATTCTTCTAATGTAACTTTTTTTAAATCTTTTAATACTTCTTGTTCTTTTGTCATATGTTAGTCCTCCTTTAATTTTTTACCACACATTGGGCAATAATTTGCTTTTATTCTTAAATGATTTATTCCTGTTTTATTTATCAATTCTTGTCGTATTTCTTCTGTATGAGTTAATGGTGCTAACATAGGTGCCATTAACTGTTTGACTTCAACATAATATATAGCATTACAATATTCACACATTTTATTTTCTCCCTTCTAGTAGTTCTTGTAACTCTAATATTCTCTCATTAATTGCTTTTATTCTGTCTATATCTTTTACTTTATTACATGTTTTTAACATGTTCTTATATTCTTCTATTTTGTCTTTTATTTTTTGAATTGGAATATATAACTTATTTACTAATTCTTGCGGTAAACAATTTTGTCTAATCCATTCATATTTTGATTTTTCTTTTTCCAAATTTAATTCATTATCTAATCTAATCATGTATTCAGCATATGCTTCACTTTCTCTTTTTATTGCATTGTTTTTTATTTTTAATTCTTCATTCTCTTTTAATACTCTTTTATAATCTGATAAAATAACATCAACATACTTTTTTCTAGTAATAACAAAATTTTCAATACCTTCTCTTTTAAAAGTTCTCAACAACTCATACATTTTTATTTTCTTACCATTTGATAATTTTTCCAATGCTTCTTCTATACTATTTCCCACTACTCGTCCTCCTCTTCGACTTTTACACAAATCATTGCATTGCTTGGCTTATTTTTATTTTTTCGAGTATCAATTCGTTTTAAATTTGCAGGAGTACTTAAGTATTTTATAAATTCAGGTGTTACACATCTTCTTTTAGCTATTTCTTTTGCTGTCCCTATATCTATAAATTCCTCACCTTTATAAAGTGCAAATATCTTTTCTTTCACTTAAAACACCTCCTAATTATTATTTATAATTTCATATCCTAGTTCTCTTAATCTGTTACAAATTGGTTTGAACGTATTATCTGTATCGTCCCAACTTTTTAATTGTATTACTTTCCAAATTTCAATTTGATTAAATCTTTTATCTGTTATTTTGTCTAATATTCTTTGTACTGCTCTTTCTTTATTGCTTATAACTCTCCTGTCCGGGTAATCTTCATCTTCTTCTGTAAATATTTCTATATACAAATGTTGTAATTTTGCTATATCTTTTAACTTTATTTTAATTTCATCTACTGTTTTTTCTTTCATTATGTATTACTCCTCTCCTAAAAAGACTTCTGCTCTAGTAAACTTTACATTTGTGTAATAACTTGATAGACTTTTCTCGGCTTTGGAACTTTCTAATAGTTTTTCAATTTTTTCTATATTATCCTTTGTTGGTTTTTTATCTGTAATAAATGATATTTCTACATTTATTCCAACATCACTTATTCCGTAAATCGCAACTTCTCATAAAATTACTATATAATCTATTGCATTGTATTGCCGATAAAAAGTATTTATATTTCATATCTTATTTACTCCTTTACTCATATTCTAAATAACTTCCATATTGATTTTCATATATTAGTTTTGTTTTTTGGTCTGTTCCACACTTTTCACAAATTTCTACTCCTGTTGAATATCTTTCTACTCTATTTCTTCCACAATTTATACACTCTTTTCCTGTATATCCTAAATAATCTCCTATTATTTTGTAATAATTATCCTTTCTTTTTAATTCATCATCCCACATTTTTTCAAAACTTGTCATATTTACTCCTTTACTTCTATAATATTATTTTCAGGGCAATACCATATTCGCCCATCATCTTGTTTTATATGTACTGTCATATCTCTTCCTGTTGGTTTAAAATGTTTTATCACTACTCCAATATGTCCATCATATGTTGCTACTCTTCTTCCTATTAATGTTTTTAACATATCTATTCTCCTCCTATTTTTTCAAATTTGTTCTTGGCTTTATTTGTTAAAGTATAAACATTACAAAATAAATATGGAATAGCTTCACAATATAAACCATTATCATATTCCTCAAAAGCAGTTGGAACCTTCTCTAATTTTAAATATCCTTCTTCTGCTAATTGTTTATAGGCTTTTCTTATCTGATATGTAGATGTTTTCATTCTATGAGCTAAAAATTCAACCGAAAATCCGTCTTTCCAGCAACCTGCTTTCCAGAATTTAGTCTGTAAATCATAAAACATTTTAAGAACTTCTTCTTTAGATACTTTTTTATATTTATTCATCTTCTCCTCCTACTTTATAGCAATTAGCTTCTATTTGTTCTTTTAGATCAACTATTTCTATTGCTTGCTCTGTTAACTTTTTATCTTTATCTTGTAATTTCTTTGTTACTCCTGTAAATGTGAATATAAACATTACTAGAGCTGTTATTATTAATATTGTTACTGCTATTAAACACTTGTATAGTTTTTTATATTCTTCTTTCCAATTAATCAATTTAATTTTCCTCCCTTTTTGTTAATTTGTTGTATGATTTTCCGCTTCTTCATTTAAAAATCATTCACTCCTTACCACAGTTATGTAATTAAATTTCATTTCTTTTGCTAGTAAATATGTTGTATACCCATCAAGCAAATAATTGTTGTTATTCAAAACTATCATACTTCTAAAATATTTATGCTCTAAATAATATTCTCTTCTTTTATTAATTTTTTCTTTATTTGGTCTTTTAAACACTTTTAGTATTTTTATATTGTCAATTTTAACTATTTCCCCTTCATTTGGTCTGTTTACAATTCTTGAAAATTCAGTTGTGTCTTTTAGAGTATCATCTAACATTTTTTCTTCTTGAATACATTTCAATATCTTTTCTTCAATTTTATACTTTATTTTTTTAAATATTTTTAGCATCTTTAAAATCTCCTTTTCTTTTATATACTGCTACTTTACAGTTACTTATTGAATCAAATTTCTTGCCGACTACTTCTACTAATTCGTACTCTACTAATTCAGTTAATCGTGGTGCTGTTTCTTGTCTTTCTGCGGTTCTTAATAATCTATTTCCATCTTTATCAGTTGTATTGTACATTTTTATTGCCAGTTCTCTTGCGGTATATTCTCCGCTTCCTAATTGTTCATATATTAATTTAGATTTTCTTTTTAACTGTATTTTTTCAAAACTTTCCTTTCTTGTTTCTTTTGTTATATTACTCATCCTTTTCCTCCTTTAGTAAGTTTTTATATCTTGCGTATATACTGCTTGACCGTTTAATTATTGCTATTAATAATTTACACCTTTCTAAATTACTTGACTTTCTTATATCTTCTTCGTTTATAACTTTTGGCATTTGTTACCTCCTAACTAGATTTCTAAATTCGCTTACTTTTTTATCAAATCTAACTGTTACTTTTGTTAATCCTCCTGCTCTTTGCTTTTGTAAATCTATTACTACATTTTCTACTGTCTTTTCTTCTTCATTATCGTTTTCTTTATATATAAAAATTACATTATCAGCATCTTGTTCAATTGCTCCACTTTCTCTTAAATCTGCTAATGTTGGCTCTGTTCTTGCTGCATTTCTATTTAATTGGCATAACCCTATAATTGGAATTTTAAGTTCTAAGCTTAATAATTTTAGCGTTCTTGATATTTCTGCTACTTCCTGTTCTCTACTATTAAATTTATTCTTACTTTTTACTAACTGTATGTAATCGATTATTAACAATCCTAAATTATTTTTGTTCTTTAATCTTCTTGCATAATTTTCTATTTCTTGTATGCTTCTAATTCTTGTATTTATGAAAAATGGTAAATCTGATATCTTACCTTCTGCTATTGCTACTTTTTCTTGTTCTAATTGGTCTAAGTTTCCTGTTCTTAATTTGTTGCTGTCTACATTTGATACTTTAGCTATTAGCTTCTGTACTATTTGAGTCTCTGACATCTCTAAACTAACAATTCCTACTGGTGTTCCTTTTTCTGCTATATAATGTGCTATTTGTAATGCAAATGTTGTTTTTCCTACTCCGTGGTCTAGCTCCTACTATTGTTAATTCTTCTTCATGCAAACCGTTTGTAACTTTGTCTAGATCAAATATCCCTGTAAAATATTTGTAGTCGTATTTTGTTCCTTGTGTTCTCTTTTTTTCAATTATGTCAGATGTCTCACAAACTATATCTAAAAATGTCTTTTCTTTTTCTGCCTCTTGATTTATTTCATTAAGCTGTTTTATTAGTTTCTCTATGTATATTTCTGTTTCTCTTTCATTTTCTGCATTTTCTTTTATTTCATTGCTTAATTTTATTAATTTTCTCTTTTTACTTAATCTTTTTAATTCTCTATAGGCATATTGTATTGAACTTCCATATTTGCATTCAGCTATATTGCTTATGTATCTTAAAATATCTGTATCTTTACCCTTTATTTTTTCTTTTATGCTCAAGATATTTATTTCTTCTTTTTTGTTTTTTAGTTCTAATATTGCTTTGATTATCTGCCTATGTTTTTGTATAAAGAAATCTTCTTCATCTACATTTATTGCTTCTTTTTCAAAAATCAAGTAATAAAGCACTGTTTTTTCTATATCTTCATCATACATTTTCTATCCTTTCCCTAGTATCTTTCTCTTGTATTCTTCTTCGTTTGTAAAATCTATTTCATCGTATTCTACTTTTTCTTTTGATTTCAATTGCTTAACTTGGTTATTTTTATTAGATTTAAATTCTTCTTGTTTGATTCTGAATTGTTTTGCTGTATATACTTTGTTATTTATGCAATCATTTAATATTCCAGTAACATATTTCCAATTTCTTTTATTTCTAGAAACCGCTTCTTTCATTGCTTCAATAATTAAGTCTGAATACAGTCCTGATTTTAAATATTTTTCTATATCTTCTGAAACAAATGCTGTTATTAGCGTTATGTTATTTTCATAGAACTCAGTAACATCTTTTAGTTCTTTTTGAAAATTTCTTTCTTCTTCTTCTTTATTATTAATACTTGTAATATTCTCTTTGATGTTTTCATCAATACCCCTTTGATTTTTTTGTGGATAGGGTGTTGACGTTTTTGTCAATAGGTTATTACTTTGATTTTCTTGACAATAGGTATTGACGTTTTCGTCAATAGGGTATTGTCGAATAGATATTATCCTTTTATCTATCTCTTTACTGCCTTTTTTATAAAACATTTTTATGTTTATATATTTTTTATTATTTAATTGACTTATCCAACGTGATATTGTTTCTTTGCTAACATCATATAAATCTGCAAAATACTCATTTCTAGCCCAGCAAATGCCTTTGTCATTACATAAAGCTGTAATTTCTCCATATAGTAATTTTGCGTTTGCCATTAAATCTTTATCATATCTTACTTTAGCTGGTATTATTGCATAATAATTCGGATTTTCCATTTGTATATCTCCTTATATATAATTTTTTCCAAACTCTTTTCTAAATTTTTCTTTTGTATTTCTTTTTATAAATTCTTCTTTTGCTTCTTTTTGTATTTTTTTCCTTAACTCTTTGTTGTTTTCCCATTCATCGTGACATTTTCTGCATACTGGAATTACCAATCCCCATTGCATACTTTTTTGTCTATTAGAACCTCCAAATATTTCATGCAGATCATCTTTTTTATCTTTAGTACAGATATAACAAACCTTTAAATTTTCTGTTAATATGCTATATCTTTTAGCTTCTAATTTTTTCAATTTATTAGATTTCTTTTTTAGCTCTTTCATTTGCTTAAATTCTTTATAATTGCAACTTTTACAATCCTTAAACTCAATTTCACTCTTCTTTTTCCTGCAGTATATATATTTTTCATATTTTTTAGTTCTTATAGTTAAATAAATGCATTTCATTTTGTCACCATAGTAGACTTAAAACTATTCTTGTATTTTTTAAAATCAATCCCACATTTGCTACAAAAATTGTCTATATGCTCACATCTAGTTAAACATTTTGGGCAATATGTATCTTTATGTTTTCTTAAAATTATTTTGTCGCCTTTTTCTTCTATTTCAATTTTATCTCCTTCTTTTAAGTTATATTGATTTCTGATCTCAATGGGAATTACTATTCTTCCTAATTCATCTAATTTTCTTATCATTTTCAATTTCCTTCCTTGATTTCTGCATAATTATTTGATATAATATGTAAAAATCATATGTTTATATATGTGTTTTTTGTTGAACTAATTTTGGTTGTCAAAGTCTGAAATTAGTTCTTTATTTTTGCCTGATAAATTATTAACCAATAACTCTATGTTGTTTTCTAAATCTACTATTTTTGCTCTTAATTCTGATGCATTATTTAATAATATTTCATGTTCTTCTTGGTAACCTTTTAGTATTAAGTCTCTTTGTTCTACTTTTAGTTTTAAATCTGTTATCTCTTTTTCTTTTGCTTTTATTATTTTGTTATGTAAATTTTTACTTATAAACATCTCTCTTCACTCCTTTCCTTGTAAAATTTGGTAAAATAATGTATACTCTCACTAGAAAGTGAGGTAATTATTATGAAATTAAATCATGAATGTGTTAGAGATTTATTACTATATCTTGAGGACAATCTATCTTACAATAAAAGCATAAGTATAAATAGCCTAACTCTAAAAAGTTATTCTCAAGAAGAATTAATTTACTGTGCCGAAAAATTAATTGAAGCTAATTATTTAATTTGTACCAAAGCTGATGGTTATCAACCACCACTTATTGTTGCTAGAAGTATAACTTATAGTGGACACCAGTTCTTGGACAACATAAGAGACAATACAGTTTGGAAAGAAACTCAAAATATATTATCTAAAGTAACTTCTACCTCACTTAGTTTTGCTGGCAACATAGCATCTCAAGTTCTTTCTAATATAATCTCTAAGCAAATGGGATTAAATTAACTTATCAACATGCCCTAATGCTGACTCGCACTCAGCATTAGTTATTTTTTTTATTTCTTCAATGTCTCTTTTTAATAATTCTTCATGATACATTTCTGGCATTAGTCTAATGCTTAAAATTCTATGTAATAAACTTGGCAATTCTTTATGTATTAGTTCTTTCTTTTCATTTTCTTGTTTTTCTTCAAAGTTGTTCATCTTTCCCTCCTAATAAATCGTACTTAAGCAAAATATTGTTCCTGCTTGTACTATTTTTTGTATTAATAAAGTAGTTGTTACTATAAATGCTATTGCATATCCTACTTTATTTTTATCTAGTTTTCTTTTCATTTGTTTTCCTCCTCTCTTAATTAAAAATTTCAATTCCTTCTTTTTGCAAAACTTCTTTAAATCTTTCTGCTTCTATACAATAGCCTCCAAAATTTGTTCCATATTTTTTACAAAAATCTGTTGCCTTGTTTCTATTGACTTGATAGTTCTCAGCTATATCTTTTGCATAAATTAGTTTTGGTAGATTTTCTTTTTTCTTTAAATCTTCTAAATTTTTATTAATGTTTTTTAGAAGATTTATTATTTCATCTTGCAATGTAATCACTTCCTTTCTTTTTTTGTACCTTGTCGCATTAGTTTGTTATCTTTTTGTGAACAGTTTGGATAAAAAAATATTCATTAAATTGCTTTCCTAATAGTTCACAAATTCCGACGGATACTTTTTCGTTAGGATTTCTAACTCCTGTAATAATTGAACTTATGTATGCTTTGGAATATCCTAATTTTTCCGCTACTGAAGTCATAGTATTTCCATTACTAGTTAAATCTTCTTTTAATTTTTGTGGATTTTTAACTACTATCAATGTTGTTCACCTCACTTTTGTTATCTTGTTGTGAACATTATATATTTGTGTTTTTATTTTGTCAACACTTTTTTAAAAAAATTTTTAAAAAAGTTTTACATTTGTGAACAATCATGTTATAATGTGAACATAGGAGGTCTTAAAAATGCTTTCAAAAAAAGATTTAGGAAAATATTTAAAAAAACTTAGAAATGATAAACATTTATCTTTGAGAGAGGTTAATCGTATTACTGACATATCTTATTCACATCTAAATATGATTGAAAATGGAAAAAGAAATGTTACACCTGCATTATTAAGAGTCCTTGCTAATTTATATTGTATTGACTATTTGAATTTATATGAAAAGGCAGGATATATTGATTTAATAGAAGATGAAAAAAAAGTTAATTATAAAATAGATAAATTAGGAAACAGTGTTTCTCCTATTAATATTCTTGGCACTGTAAAAGCTGGATATGATTATCTGGCTCAAGAAAATATTATTGGTACAATAGATGTGGAAACAAGTTTAGTAGGTACTGGTGAAGATTATTTTGCTTTAAAAGTACATGGTGATTCAATGTCCCCCGTTCTTGTTGAAGACGATATTGTTATAATAAAGAAACAAGACGATTTCGAAAACGGAGATATAGTTGTTGCTATTATTAATGGTAATGAAGCAACAATAAAAAAAGGCAAAAAAAGTGACAATAGTATCTTGTTACAACCACTCAATACTAACTATGAGCCACTTATTTTTACTTATGATGAAATGAAAACTATTCCAGTTGCAATTATTGGAATAGTAAAACAATTAAAAAGAGAGTTTTAAAAGGAAGTGGTAATTGTGTTTGAAAATTTAAAAACTAACTGTGCTTTATGCAATAAAGCCAATTTTAAGTTTTTAATGCTAAAAAAAGATAACTCTTTTTTTTGTAGAAATTGTTTATATTTATGTGACAAATTCAATGGAAATAATTCAATAAATAACTTTTCACTGTCTGACTTAAAAAAATTAATAGTAAAAAAAGATAGCATAATACATATAAAAAAGAATGAACATATAATCAAAAGAAAAGAAGAATATAAAAAATCATTAAACAGTATCACTATGCTATCACCCACTATTGATACAAATACTCAATATAAAAGAAATTTTTTAAAAGACATGCCAGAATATAAATTTTCACTGGTACGAAAAAACACTCCTATAGATAGATTACAAAATTTTATTGCAATAGATACAGAAACAACTGGCTTACATCCTTCTACAAATGAATTAGTTGAGATTTCAGCAGTAAAATTTATTAATGGAGAACCTGTTGAATGTTTAACTTCACTAGTAAAACCTAAAAAAGAAATATCACAAGATATAAGTAATATTAATCATATAACAAATAAAATGGTGGAAAATTCTCCTAAAATTGAAAATATAACAGCTAGTTTTAACGATTTTTGTAAAGGCTTCAATATTGTAGGATACAACCTAAAATTTGATTTAAAATTTTTATATGTAAATAATATTAATTTATTTAATGAAAAAAGATACTTTTTTGATGCATTAGAATTAGCAAAAAAATTATACAAAAACAAATTATACAACTTTAAACTTGATACTGTTGCTGAAGAACTGGAACTATATCGAACTAATGCTCATAGAGCAACTGAAGACGCTTTTGTAACAGGAATAATTTTCAGAGATTTAGGAAATTATTTAATACAATAAAAAAGAGAAATATGTTACAAGTTTGCGACAAGGTACATATTTCTCACATATAAACACTATTGAAGTGATTACTTTTATAGTATACACTATAAAAGCCTTCATTTTCAATAGTAAATTAAAATTTATTGAAAATGGAGGAATTTTTATGGGAAAAAGAGGAAATGGAGAAGGTTCTATCTATTATAGTGAAAAATTGAATAGATGGGTAGGGCAATATACTCTTGGAAACAAAAGAAAATCATTATATGGAAAAACAAGAAAAGAAGTAAAAGACAAGTTAATTATAAAACTAAATGAAGTTCAGAAAAATATTGCATTAGATAAGTGTGATATTACAGTGTATGAACTTGGCAAAAAAATTTTAGATACTAAACTGGCTACGAATACTATTCAAGAAACTTCTTATGTTACAACATTAAACTCACTTAATAAAATTAAAAATAGTGATATAGCAAATATCAATATACAAAAAATGAACTATACCTTAATACAAAATTTTCTAAATACTCTTACAGACTTATCAAACTCATATATACAAAAAATTATAATAATGCTAAACCAAATTTTTAAAGAAGCTATAAAAAGAAATTATATTTACCAAAATCCTATGGCAAGTATAACTAAACCACTATCAAAAAATAAAAATAAAACTGTTGAAGCACTTTCTATTGAAGAACAGAAAACTTTAATTGAAATCATGAAAGATCACAAATATGAAGATGTGTATATGATTGAAATGTTCTCTGGTATGCGTTGCGGAGAAATATTAGCATTAACTCCAAATGATATAGATTTAAAACACAATATCATTCATGTTAATAAAACCATATCTCACAATAAAGAGCATGAACTAATAATCAATAATACAACAAAAACAGACTCATCTACACGAGATATTCCTATCACAGAACTTTTTAAAAGCAATATTCAACATGCTATGTCTAACATGAAAATAAATCCTTTAAATTTGATTTTTACAACAAACAAGTGCACAATAAACAGCGTTTCTAACGTAAATTGTTATTTACATAGATTAGCAAAAAAACATAAATTGAAGAATGGACAAGTTGCAACACATATGTTAAGGCATACTTATGCCACTAGAAGTATTGAATCTGGTATGCCTGCTGAAATCTTACAAAAACTTTTAGGACATAAAAATATACAAACTACAATAAACACTTATACCACTATCTTTAATAAATATAAAGAAGATGAAGTACTAAAAAGCACTGCAAATATAAAAATCATGTTAAAATAATTCAGTTGCATTAAAATTGCATTAAATATAATATAGTCAAAAATTAAAACCGTTGATATTTCAACGGTTTCTTCATTTATTATAAACAAATTAATTTTGTGAGTATGGAAGCATAGCAATATGTCTTGCTCTTTTTACTGCTATTGTAATATCTCTTTGATGTTTTGCACATGCTCCAGTTGTTCTTCTTGGTAATATTTTTCCTTTATCATTGATAAATTTTCTTAATTGTTCTGGATTTTTGTAATCTAATTCAAAGTTTTTATCACTGCATAATACACATACTTTTTTTCTTTGTTTTCTGAATCTTGGATTATAATCCTCATCATAATTTTTATTATTTCTTCTATTTTGTTTTTTATCTGCTATTTTATTTTTCCCC